>Ga0308164_10001687_pt1 | contig 24655 bp, 20 predicted proteins | sample PhyTR2_FD_201031 | JGI IMG/M metagenome (GOLD analysis project Ga0308164, IMG submission 201031) | Phyllosphere microbial communities from UC Gill Tract Community Farm, Albany, California, United States - DLSLT.R2 | ecosystem: Host-associated > Plants > Phyllosphere > Unclassified | place: USA... | reverse complement strand
GCCGCGTACCGATCGTGGCGTTCGGGCGCGAAGTGCAGGGCGAGCGCACGCAGGCGTTTTGCCTGGACAACTACGGCGGCGCCTGCGAAGCGGTGGAATACCTGATCGGCCAGGGGCACCGGCGCATTGCCCACATCGCCGGGCCACCCGATCATCGCGATGCGCGCGAGCGCCTGGCGGGCTACAACGACACGCTGGCCAAACACGGTATCGCGAGTGACCCACGGCTGGTTGTGACGGGCGACTTCAGCGAATCCAGCGGCCTGTTGGCACTCAACAGCCTGCTGGTGGCCAATGTGCGTTTCAGCGCGATCTTCGCGGCCAACGATCTGACGGCCTATGGCGCGCGCCTGGCCCTGTACCGGCGCAATATCCGGGTACCCGAAGACATCTCGCTGGTCGGGTTCGACGATCTGGAAAGCTCGATGTACACGACGCCGCCACTGACCACTGTGCGCCAGCCGCTGTACGAAGTCGGCACCGGGATCGGGCAGCGCATGCTGGCCATGCTGGGGCATCAGCAACCGGCAGCCGATGTGCCGGGGTTGAGTCTGGTGGTGCGGGAGTCGGTGCGGCTGGTATAGGCGCCGTGTTGCTGGCAAGCTGGCACAACATGCTCGAATAAAATAGCTTGCTATTAAATAGCGAGCTATGTAATATGTTGTTCATGGCAGCGCCGAACGTACCCCTTAACAGGTAAGCGGGTCGGCGGGCCAAGGCAATAAACCATTTAAATAGCGCGCTATCTAATAGCGTTAAATAGTTCGGCGGTGTTCCGCCACCCTCTCAAGGAGTCTCATCATGGCAATCGAAAACGTTCTCTACCGCGCCAACGCCACCGCAACGGGTGGCCGCGAGGGCCGCGCCGTGTCGTCCGACAGCGCACTGGATGTGAAGCTGACCACCCCGAAAGAACTCGGTGGCAATGGTCTGCCTGGCACGAACCCTGAGCAACTGTTCGCCGCAGGCTACTCGGCCTGCTTCCTGGGCGCGATGAAATTCGTCGCTAACCGCGACAAGCTGAAGATTTCGCCGGACGTCGCGGTGGAAGGCACGGTCGGCATCGGCCCGATCCCGACCGGCTTCGGCATCGAAGTCCTGCTCAAGATCAGCCTGCCAGGCGTGCCGGCCGATGAAGCGCAAACGCTGATCGACCGCGCGCACATCGTCTGCCCGTACTCGAACGCGACCCGCGGCAATATCGACGTAACGCTGCAACTGGTATAAGCCCCGGTTGCCTGGGAAACCAGGACCATGCCAATGACGAAACAGCCGGGGTCAGGTCTGACATTCGGACACGATCTCGACAGTCAGGTAGAAAAAGCCGGGGTCAGGTCTGACATTCGGACACGATCTCGACAGTCGAGTAGTTGGAACGGCTGATACCGGGCCAGTCTGATACCGGGCACGGTACCGTTGGAAGTGGTTAAGGCTGAGGTCGTGTCTGAATGTCAGACCTGACCCCGGCTGTGATCTGTTGCAACTGATTCGAGATAAGGTCGCTTGGGAAACCAAGATTGTGCCGATGATGAAAAAGGCTGCCTGGGGGCAGCCTTTTTTCGTGCGTCCGCACTAAAAATCAATGTCATTTTTCAGTCAGAATTTAACAATTGGCCTTGGCTTTAGTTGAGGGGCTGCGCGAAGCAAGGTAATTTCCTAAGAAAAACCTTTGCCATGAAAATTTCTTCTCTTGGCAAGGTTATCAGCTGCCGCTTCGGCACCAGAATCTGCGCTTTTTGGTGCGACGCAGCAAATACTGATTGTGACTACCAACCCCTTTAATAGCGCAAGAGACGCAATATATCGTTACATATTTCGCGATTTACAGGATTTTTTTGTGAGTTTTGGTATGAGATTGTTATTTGGTGATGTATTCGAGCCAATGCTTTCATCATTTATGTGTGAATGCAAAACAACGGTTGAAAATATTTTTCCGCTTTGAAAACCATAGCGAAAAAAGGTGTTTAGAATTGCGCTCCATCAGATGCCTGAAGTAAATATTTCACGCGCGGCTGGCTTCTGAAGAGCACTTTGGCAATCCTTTGACACCTCAATAATTTAACAATTCACCGCTTTCATGCACACCCCTGTTTCCGCGCCGCGCCGTTCGTCGTTTGTCCTCGTCCAAGCCCAGCAATATTCCCTCCCACTCGTCTTTGCACTGTTCGGCCTGATCATGGGTTCGTGGGCTGGCCGTATCCCTGCGCTGGCCGCCGGCGTCAATGTGTCGCATGCGGCACTGTCGATGGTGCTGGTCTGCGGCGGCCTGGGCGCTGTGCTGTCGTATCCGGTGTCATCGTTCATGATGAAACGCTTCGGCGCCCGCAAGACCATCCTGCTCGCGGGCATGGCGCTGTTGAGTGTGCTGGTGTCGATCGGCATGGCGCCGACGGTACCTCGCCTGATGATGTCGGTGCTGATGCTGGGCGTGACCGCCAGCATCTTCGACGTGGCAATGAATTCGGCAGCGGCGCGCCGCGAAAAAGTCAGTGGCAAGTCGGAAATGTCGCGTCTGCACGGCCTGTGCTGCGCCGGCGGCCTCGTCGGCGCCACGCTGGGCAGCCTGATGGCCAGCCTCAAGATTGCACCGGCAACCCACTTCCTGATGCTGGCTGGTCCCCTCGCCGTGGTGCTGTGGATGGCTTACAGCGTGCTGGAAGCCGACGAAGTTGGCGTCCAGGTCGAGAAAAAATCGTTTGCACTGCCACGTGGTCCGCTGGTGCTGCTGGGCCTGCTGGGCTTCTTCGGTTCGATGGCCGAAGGCAGCATCGCCGACTGGAGTGGCATGTTCCTCAAAGAACACTTCGGCGCATCGGATGGCCTCGCGCCGCTGTCGCTGTCGGCGTTCTCGGTGATGATGCTGATCTCGCGCATGTTCGGCGACAAGCTGAAAGAGCGCCATGGCGCCAAGCGTCTGGTGAGCACCGGTGCCATGGTCGCGGCCGCCGGCCTGTTCTTCGCAGTGCTGGCCCCCAACGCCTATGTCGCGCTGATCGGTTTCGCGGTTGCGGGCGTTGGCCTGGCGCTGGTGTTCCCGTTCGTGTTCAGCGCGGCCGGCGCGCAAGGCCCGGCGGCCCTGGCCGCAGTGGCCAGCATGGCCTACAGCGGCAGCCTGATGGGCCCGCCAGCCATCGGCGCCGTCGCCCACTTTATCGGCATGCAGGCAGCCATTGCCTATATCGGCGCGTTGTCGATCGTGATCGCGATGGTGGCATGCCGTACCCGCATGCTGAAGTGATGGATGTGCGGCCCTGAATGGCCGCATGCCTGAGCTGCCAACATCAATGCAGACGTTGCCGCAAGGCCCGTCTGCATTGTCGTTTCTGGCTCAGCCCGTTGCTTGCTTGAGCCACTCGCGTGGCGAGGCGCCCATCATGGTCGTGAACGCGCGCGTGAACGTGGACGGGCTGGTGTAGCCGGCGCGGCTGCTGACCTGCTTGACCGGCATGCCCTGGCGCAGCAGGCGGCTGCCGACACCGATGCGCCAGCGCGTCAGGTATTCGCCCGGTGGCATGCCCATTACGTCGCGGAAGCGTTCAGTGAACGCGGCGCGCGACATGCAAGCCACCTTGGCCAGCGATTGCAGGCTCCATGGCTCATGCGGGCGCTCGTGGATGGCCGTCAGTGCCAGCGACAACTGGCGATCCGACAGGCCGGCCAGCAGGCCCAGCGACAAGCGGCCACTGTCGAATTCGCGCCGGATCACCTGGATCAGCAACACGTCGCAAAGACGATCGAGGATCACTTCGCGGCCCGGTTCGGTCTGGCTGGCTTCGCTGAACAACAGGTCGAGCGTCGAGCGCAGACCGGGCATTTCGCTCAGCAGCATGACGAGACAATTGGGCAGCACGCGCGACAGCGGATTGCTCATCTCGTCCTGAAACTGGATGTGGGCACACAGCAGGTTGGCGGTGTGGCCGGGATGCACCTGCAGACGGTGGCTGGCACCGCGCGGATAGAACAGCAGCGACGGCTCGGTCACGGTGATGACCTCGCCATCTTCCTGGATGAAATCGACTGGCCCTTCGCGCACCACGTGCAGCTGGCCGGAGACACCGTTTTCGGTGAATTGATTGGTATCGCAAAACGCACCGTTGTAGAAAAGACGGGCATTGAAAGAGTGGCGACCGACCAGTGATGACAGTTTGTCCATGACAGTACGATTTAGATAGATAGCTACCTATTCTGGACGAAAAGCGATATTTCTGCGTGGAAATCCGTGAGATTTCATCCGGAATACAACGCTCTCTGGTCACGAAGACCACACAATTTTCTCTAATAAATTAACGACTTAGAGAATAATCGATTGTGCAGAAAGCGGGACGGAAAGTGACAAAATGCAACATAGCCTGTCTATACATATGTAGGGCGGATTTCATCGATTCGACCGGTTCAATCTCAGTTCAATGTGCGTGCGGGGGTTTTGCCATCAATGCTGGTCTATGGTGGCTATGAGAAGGCAAACACTCAGTACACATACCGGTCAATCCATCCCGTTCGCTCCATAAATGTGTGGGCAGCCGCCCCAAATCCCGAACGACGAAAGGCGGTATCATTTGACGATCTCATTGACCGTTCATTCACCATGCTGCATACGCCTGCCTCCTTTACGCCACTGTTTGCGCCGCATCCCGATCCGGCCCCATTGAACTTCCTGTTCTACAAGGGACAATTGCTGGTGCGTGAAGACGGGCCGGCGCTGCCCGATGCCGCGCTGCTCGAACAGGTTGGCGCCTTGCGCGACTACCTGCAGCCGCTCGGCCTGCTCGATGGTCGCTATTGCCAGACCGGCTGGTTCGATGCTGAACCGGTACTGCCAGCAGGGTATGCCTGGCGTGGCCTGCGCGCGCTGTTTGGCGTGATGGACGAGTCCCTGGTGGGCGTTGCCGGTCGCGCCGCCCAGGTCGCGGAATGGGCGCGCACCCACCGCTTCTGCGGCGTGTGCGGCAGCGGCACGGTGCTGGCCACCGGTGAGCGCTGCTTCAAGTGTCCGCAGTGCGGGCACATGGCCTATCCGCGCATCTCGCCGGCCATGATGGTGTTGATCCGCAAGGGCGATCAGGTGCTGCTGGCGAAGCACGTGCTGCACGCAACGCAGCGTTTCGTGCCGCTGGCAGGCTTCCTGGAAGCGGGCGAGTCGATCGAAGAATGCATCACGCGCGAAGTGTTCGAAGAAGTCGGCCTGCGCGTGCACAATCCGCGTTACTTTGCCAGCCAATCATGGCCGTTCCCGCATTCGCTGATGCTGGCCTTCACGGCCGATTATCTGGATGGCGAGATCCGCGTGGACCCGGCCGAAATCGCCGAGGCGCGCTGGTTCGGTCCGGATGACGAGTGGCCGGAACGGGTACCGCAGATCTCGATCTCGAGCGTGCTGATCGACGCGCACCGGCCGCCCGGTACCTAACGCCTGGCGCGGCGTTCCCTGGTCTGCCCGCGCTGCACCGAAGCCGGCTTGGTGCCGGTGCTGCGCAGGTTGATCATGTTCTGCAGGGCGTCGAACCAGAACTGCGAGCCGAACAGCGTCGTGCTGGCGGTGATCACCCAGCCGGCTGCCTGCAGCGCGAGCCCGGCGTCAAGCACCACAGGACCGCCAGCCCAGCCGATCGGCAGCGTCGCCAGATCGTTCAGCAGATTCGCGTCGAGCGCGGCAGGCACGGCGCTGATACCGGCGGCCAGGGTCGGATACCGCCATAGCGTCTGAAACAGGTGAATGCTGTCGATATTGAGCAGGATCGCCAGCAGCAGCGACAGCACGAACGATACGAGCAACTGCCGCCGCTTGTACGTGCCCCCCAGGCGTTCCACCGTACTATCAAACCAGTTGCCCAGCGCCGCCTGAAAGCGCTCCACATCGCCACCGGTCTGCACGTATAGCGTGTCGAGTGTGCGCCGCAATTGCGGATCGGGCACGGCGGCGATGGCGCTGTCGAGCGCTGCACCCCCACTGCGGATGGCATCGATCAGGGCCAGTGCAAAGTTGGCCGGCTGGATGTAGGATGGTCCCGGCCGCGGTGACGTGTGCGGGTCGGCGAAATCGATGCGTGTACTGATCAGTGGGTGTTCATACAACGCCCGGGCGGCGCCGGTGAACTGCGGGTCGCGCAGCATGCGCTGAATGCAGTCGCGCAGCATGCGGGCGCGCAGACGAAACAGGGCCGACAAGGCCTCTTGGAAAGTAGTGACGATTAGCGCCAGAGAGCCATAGCAGAACGCCATGCCGATGACGAGTTCCAGTACTCTGCTGCTGAACATGACGCTCTCCCTGAATGATGACCGTATTCAACGTTATGAGATATGTCGCATGCAGGGGATGATTTAGCGCAAGAATAGGGCTGCCCCGACCGGGGCCAGACGTTTTCTATATACTGGCGGCAATCGTTATTTTAGGGTGCACCATGTCTGACAAAGAAGCTTTCACCGAACACGACTGGCGTCGTCTGCTGACATCGCTGGGCGAAAATCCGGACCGTCCCGGCCTGATCGAAACGCCTGCGCGCGTGACCAAGGCCTGGAAACACTGGACTTCGGGCTACCAACAGAGCCCGGTGGAAGTGCTCAAGGCATTCGAAGATGGCGCCGAAGAATACAACGAGCTGATCGTCGTGCGTGGCATCCCGGTCTACAGCCATTGCGAGCACCACCTGGCGCCGTTCTTCGGCAAGGCCACCGTCGGCTACCTGCCGAACGGCAAAATCGTCGGCCTGTCGAAGCTGACCCGTCTGGTCGATATCTTTTCCAAGCGCCTGCAGGTGCAGGAACGCATGACGATGCAGATCGCCAATGCGCTGATGGAAGTACTGGAACCAAAAGCAGTGGGCGTGGTCATCAAATGCCGCCACCTGTGCATGGAAAGCCGTGGCATCCGCGCCATCGGCGAAGAAACCATCACGTCGACCCTGCTGGGCGAGCTGCAACCCAACCTGGCGTTGCGCACCGAGTTCCTGGCGCTGGCGCGAGACTAGCGTCGTTCAATGATTTTGGGTAGACTGTAAATACAGCTAGGGAACCTGTTCCAGATCCGGGCCTCCAAGCTGTTTTGGAGGTCACCATGGACCGAGCTGTCTACCCCAGCGATATTCCCCGCGAACACTTCGAGGGCGTGCGCGCCATGCTTGAAGCGGCGCGCCGCAAGACACGACCGCGCAAGCACGATTTGTACGACGTGTTTTGCGCCGTGCTCTACTTTTTGCACAACGGCGCCACCTGGCGCGCGATGCCGCCGGATTTCCCGCCGTGGCGCACGGTGCACGAGTATTTCACCCAGTGGACCATGCAACGCGAGAACGGCCAGTCGCTGCTTGAAAACGTGCTTGAAAAATCAGGCCGCGAGCTCGAGCTGACACGCCTGCGCGCGCTGATGCAGCGCTATTGAGCGGTTACTCCCTGGCCGCTTCCGGCTTCTCGAAACTGAGTTTGTTGTCGCTGTCCAGCGTGAAGATGCCCAGTGGCAGGCCGGTGACTGCGTCCGCGTCGGGCGCCTTCAACTCACTGCACGTGGTGGTGTCGATCTGCCACGCCTGATCGTCTGCACGCAGCGTGTAGACGTTGTTGCCGTTGCCGAAGAGTTCGACCTGCAAGTCGGCCAGCCACACCGAGCCCAGTTCGTACTGGCGCTGGCACTCCGGCAGGCGCGACATGACAACGCGCAGCGTGGCTTCTTTCGTCCAGAAATTGTCCTTCTCCACCTTCAGCGTGATCGCGTGATCGGTATTCAGGTCGATCACGTACGTCGACGTCTCGATGAAGCAGCCGCTCAGCAGCAGCGGAGCCAGGAAGATGAGTGGAAGGCGCATGGGCAAGTCCGTTGTTCATTGATGCAGTTGCTGCCGAGTATAGCAACTGGCCTATGCGCGTGGGCAATTCCGTGGCGGGCACGCCTATCCTGCGAGCGACAGCAAATCTGCCGGCGTGTCGAACTCGCGCTCCGGCGCCACCCGGCGCAGCGCTTCAATCGACGCATAGCCCCAGCCGACCGCCCCGAACGCGATCCCGGCCCGGCGCGCAGCGTCGCCATCGGTGGTCTGGTCACCGACATACAGCGCCTGGATCGCCGGCACTGTGGCATGGCGCACGACCTTGCGGATGCGCGCCGCTTTGCCGAAGATCGACATGCCGCATTCGTACTGTCCCACCAGCTTCGCCAGTTCCGGCCCCAGCACGTCGCGCACATTGTCTTCGGCATTGGACGAGACCACCGCCAGGCGCACGCCGTTGCGGTCAAGCTCGCGCAGTGTGTGGGCGATGCCGTCGAACAGCGCGATGCGGCCGGTGGCGCCGCGCATGCGGTCGATGAATGAGCGCGAGGCGATCGGCAACTTCCAGGCCGGCATGCCGACATGGCGCATGATGTCGCGCGGGCCGTAGTGGCGCAGCTGCTCGGCCTGCGCAGCGTCGACGCGCCTAAAACCGTGCTGATCGGCGATCTCGTTGAACACGCTCATGAAGAAGGGCCACGAGTCGGCCAGCGTGCCGTCGAAGTCGAAGATCGCCAGGCGATAGCTCATGCGCGGGCCAGTAAAGTGGAAGTCATGCGGCGATTATAGAGACCGCAGCGCCGGCACGTCGCCGTCAGCGCATGGCCTGCACGCTGTCCATGCTGCCCGCCTGCAGCGACTGGCGCAACCGCGTCGCATCGCGCCCCGGCGACATGCCGAAGAGACGCGCATACTCGCGTGAAAACTGCGAGCTGCTTTCGTAGCCGACTGCATGGCCCGCGCTGGCCGCGTCGGTCGATCCCGCCAGCATCAGGCGCCGCGCTTCCTGCAGCCGCAGCTGCTTCTGGTACTGCAGCGGACTCATCGACGTCACGGTCTTGAAGTGCTCGTGCAGCGTCGATGAACTCATGCCCACCTCGCCGGCCAGGCGCTCCACGCTCAGTGGCCGGTTGTAATGGTTCTTGATCCAGCAGATCGCCCGCGTCACCTGCGCCATGCGACCGTCGCCGCGCGCGCAGTAGCGCACCGTGTCGGCCTGCTCGCCGGTGAGCAGGCGATAGTGGAATTCCTTCAGCAGCAGCGGCGCCAGCACCGCGATGTCGTGCGGCGCATCGAGCAGGCGCACCAGGCGGCTGGCGACCTCGAGCAGGGCAGGCGTGGTCTCGCTCAGGAACAGTCCGCGCGCCGGCGGCGTGCCGCGCGCGGCCGGGCGCGCCGGCAGTTCCAGGTCGAGCGTGGCAAGCAACTGCGCATCGAGGTCGATCCGCAGGCACAGATAGGGTTCGTCCTCGGTCGCCAGCGTCACGCAGCCGGTCACCGGCAGGTCGACCGACACCACCAGAAACTTGGCCGTGTCGTAACGGTAGTCAGTGCCACCCAGCGAGACCAGCTTGGCGCCCTGCGCGATGATGCACACGGCCGGCGTATGCAGGACACGCAGCGGTTTGGTGGTCTGGCCGCTGCGGATCAGCCACATGCCGGGAACCGGGCTTTCGTGCAGGCCGTCGCCTGGGACGTGCTGCGCAATCTGGGTGGCGAGGTCGCGGATCGCTTGCATGGACTGTTTCTCGGGTCGGTGGACAACGTGCCATTAGACCACCGGCAGCGCGTGCGATGGTCCGGGAAGATTGCACAATCCTCCGGCGGCGCGCAGGATCAGGTTTCACACGGGCCATCCGGAACACCCGCATTGAGTACGATGCACATGGTGGCCATCCGTGCGCGTTCGACGTACTCGGCGCCGGCAACGATGCCTGCATTGGACTCCGGACAGCGCGCGGCGCCGCCATTGCAGGCGACGGCCTTGATCTGCACGATGCGTTTTGCCTGCGACACGCTCGTCTGCCCGGATGCGCGCTCACCCTCCTGGTAGTCCGTGAACTGGCAGTCGACGCTGACGTTGAATCCAGTTTCGTTCTTGAACTGGCCCAGGTCGGTCATGCCCGACGCCGTTGGGCATGTCTTGAAGCCCCATTCGATGCCGGCGCGCGCGACCAGGCTCGCCCTGGCGCCGAGCAGCGCCTGGTTCACCGTGCTTTGCTGGGTGCCGGTCAGGCGCAGCAGCGCAGTCGCCATCCCGGCCACCACCACCAGCAGCACGATCGCCGCGATATACGCGAACCCGGATTGGGCACGCGCGTTGGTATAAAAGCGGATCATGGCGTGTTGTCCACGTGGGCGCCGAGCGTGAGCGGCACGGATTCGCCCTTGCCGCTCAGGGTCAGCTGGAGCTGGACAAAACCGCTTTGCTGGGTGGCGCCCTGGTTGGCGGCATAGACAAAGTTGCAGGCAGTAACGCCAGTGGCAACCAGCGCCGCATTGCCTGCCGTAGCGCAGCGGGGCGCCGGCGACAGGGACGGATAGGTGACGCGGCGCAGCGTGCCCGCGCTGATATCGCAGACGTAGGCGACCGTCTGCTCGGCGCTTGGCACGACCGAGAAGCGTGCGCCCGTGTAGTTGTCAGGGGCGCGCACACCGGTGCCTTTGAGTGTGATGCTGTAAGCAGCAACAGGGGTGGACGACAGGACCGCGCTTTGCACCACACCGATATTTTTCTCGCTATGCACATCATTTGCATTCTGGTTGCCGATGACGATCCTGTCATTTTCGCTCGGCTGCTTGTTCCACCTGGTCAAAACGTCGAACCTGGTTTTTTTGGTGGTCTCATCGAGAAAGTCGCCCGACGCGGTCGCCGTGCTGTAATCCTGGTCACTGCGATAGCGCCCGCCATCGCTGCTGGGCACCAGCTCCAGGCACTGGTTGCCACTGACCCGCAGCGAGTTGGGCACGGCGCGGCGCACGTCGGCCACGATCCGGCGCAGCGCGGTATCGGCCTGGCCCGTCAATGCTGCGCGCTGGCCCACCGCAAGATAGGCGCGGAGCGCCGGCAGCACCTGCATGGCGAAGATGCCGCCAAGGATCCCGATCAGGACGATGACGACAATCAGCTCGACGAGCGAGAACCCGCGTTGTGACTTGATGAACGATTGCGTCATGGCTTGGTTCTCCACCCGGTCAGGACCAGGTTCTGGTCGCCGTTCCAGACAGTGACGACAATGCGTTTCACATCCGAAGTCGCCACGCTGGGCAGCGTCTGCCCCGTAGAGTCCACCGTCACGGCGACCCGGTAAAGTTCGAGGCCGGCAATGGCATTGCCGTCGACGTCGGTCACGGTCTGTTTGGCATAACTGGCGTAATCATCGAGTGCGTCGAACTGCGCACGCGTGGATTTCGTGCCCGTCGTGGACTCGTACGGCTTGAGCATGACCTCTTCCATCATGGTCTCGCCAATGGCCAGCATCTGCTGCGTGATCAGGGGATCGGCGCTGGCGATGCTGGCGCGGTTATAGACCGTCATCAGTCCCGCCAGTGCGATACCGACGATCACCATCGCCACCACCAGTTCGACCAGCGTGACGCCGGCCATGCGGCGCTTATTCGACATAGCCGGTGCTCCCTTCGAAGGCGATCGTGCGCTGGGTCTTGCCAGCAAGCTGGATGGCGATACTGACGTTGCCAAGCGGCGCGCCGGCGGGCGCGTCGGTGATCGTGCCATCGGGCTGGAAGTACAGATTGGCAGGAGCACCCGTCATGGTGACCGTCGTATCGCTGCTGTCGTAGGTGTCGTTGTCGGCGCGTTGCAGCAGCGGGCCGAAGGCAGCAGTACAGGGCTCGGTCGTGGTCGAAGGTGCGGTACGGATGCGCATGACCAGCGTGCGCTCGGTAGTTGCCAGGCACACGACGCGCCGGTGCGACACTGCCGACGTTTGTGCATGGCGTAGCGCACTGGCCACCTGGTCGCCAAAGACCAGCGCGCCGGTGGTATTCCCGCCCATCAGTTTGGGAATGCCGATCGCCGCCAGCACGCCGACCATCACCATCACCATGATCAGCTCGACCATCGTGAAGCCGCGCTGGCGCCTCAATTGAACACCTCGCGCACGTGGATGATGCGACGGTTTTCGGCCTGGAAGATGCCGAAGGTGGCGCGTGCAGATGGATCTGCCTGTCTTGTCGTCTGCCCTGGACAGGTGATCGTTGTGCGCATCCAGGGCATTTTGCTGGCGATGCTGGAACCCTTGGTTGTCAGGCACGAGGTGTCCGGTCCGGACGCGCCGAGGTTGATGGCAACGTCGATCGACCCTGGCTGGCTGCTTGTGAGTGGCAGCACGCCTGCACCTCGCGTGAGTCTGACCGTCTGTTTGCTGGTGGAGAGCGTGTTACCCGTCGATGCCGTCAGTGCGAAAGCATCCGCCGGGATCACCGTAAAGCCGTCCTGATCGTTCAGCACCCAGCTCCTGCCACTCCAGTACTCGACCGTCACCGGCATCTCGACCGGACTCGTGCCTGTGCGGCCGAAGCGGCTACCGATGCGTACACGGCCGGTACGGATCCAGGGGCGCACCTGCTCCGTCCCGGCCAGGCCTGTTCCCACCGGCGCGGTGGCAGACGTGATAAGCAGGGCGGTATCGGTTTGGCCATTGTCGGCGCGCACGCGGATCTGCACCGGCGCCTGCCTGAAGTTCGTGAACGCGTACGTAGCCTGCGGGATCGACGTCCCCGACAGCGGCGTCATGCCGGACGAAAAGCCATTGGCCGCATACGTACCGCTCAGCGTGCCGGGGGCCGTGGTAAAGGCCGAGCCGTCCTCCTGCAGCGCGCTGAATTTGATGGTCTGACCCGCGCCGACGCCTTTCGGATAATTTTTCGTCAGCGCGCCCTTGCGGTTAATGGCCGTGAGCCTGAGCATGACCGGCTCGCCCGCATAGTAGAAATTGGGGGTCTTGCGCGCCGCATCGTTCAACTCGACCTGGAAGGCCCACGGCACGAACGGGCCGACCCTGGCCGCGCACACGTTGTTGACCAGGCCACCGGTCGTGCTGCTGATATCGATGGCGCTGCCCAGAAAATCGTTCCGGGCGGCGATCAGGTCGAGGTAGCCCGCCTCGTTGAAATTCATCGTGGCCGTCGCCACGCCTTGCGTGAATTCGACCGACACCGGCGGCAGGTTGCCGGTCAAGCCGCCGCCGATGCAATCGGGGCCGAGCGTCGTCAGCGTGGCGTTCTTGCCCAGCACCGTATCGGCGTTCAGACCGGCCGCATGGAAATTCGGCGTGATGTTGCCCGCCAGATTCTCGGCCAGAAGTTTGACGCTGAAGTCGGCCCCGGCGCGCATCGATGCGGTGTACTCGAAGTCGAAATGGTCCGGCGCCACGATGAACTCTTTCTTGCCCGTGACCTTGTCCAGCTTGGCATTGAGCGCGACCTTGCCGGCGTCGGGATAAACCAGCGTCAGCTTGCCGGTGCCGGTGCTGTCGAAGCTGGTCGACAGCGGCGTGGTACCGGTGGCATTGCAGGCGAACGACTGGGCGTTCAGGCCCATCTTGAGCGTGCCCGAGGTCGGCAGCACGTAGTTGCAGCTGTACTCGACGTTCTTCGTCTCGTTGTAAAAGCCCGGGATGCAGGCGGTGGCCGTTGCATTCGCCTTAAGCGCCTGGATCGTGGCGTTGATCGTGTTGCCGGCTTTATGGTCGGGCACCTTGATCTCGAAATTGACGTCGCCAGTAAAGTTCATGTCACAGCTCGACGTTCTGGTCGCACTGTTATAGCACTGGACCGGGGCCGAGGTGCCGGTCAGCGCGAGCCTGGTGACGCCGGTCGCAATGCTCGTCGCATTGGCCGTCGTGCTGCCGGTCGAACCGATGACGACCGCAGCGCCGCCCGGTTGCAGCGTGGCGCTGGCGCCACCGGTAAAGTGTGGCGCGTTGCAGCCCGCGTTGGCGCAGGCGGTCACGGTCACGCTTTCACTGGTGCAGGTGCCGGCGCTGCCGTCGTGCGTGATCAACAGGTATTGCAAGGTGCCCGCCGCCGGCTTGGCCGCCTCGCACGTCGGCCCCTTGGGTGTGTTGACCGGATTGCCGCTCTGGTTGTCCACACAGTCGCACATGCCGGGGCGCGTGCCTGTCTTGCAGATGATTTTCTTGGCCACGCGGCCGTTCCATTCCAGCTTTGCAAAGTCGACCGCTGCGTTGCCGGTAATGAGTGCGTCCGAAGCTTGCAGCGTCATCTGGCCGGTGTCGACGTTGCCGTCGATCGTGCTGCCTGAACCCAGGAACAGGCTCGTGGACGCGTCGACGTCGCCCGTGATCCTGACCGGTGTGCCGATCGAGATCGTGGTGCCGCTGACGGGGCCGTTGATCGTCGTGTTCGACCCGATGGTGACCGGCCCGGTGGATACCAGCGTGCCGGTGATCTGCAAGGTCGACCCGCTGCCCAGTACCAGCGACGCAGCGCTGATGTCGGCCTTGAAGGTCTGCACCTGGTTACCCGCGGTGAAGGTTTTGGCAGCGCTGAAGGAACCCCCGGACACATTCAGGTTGCCGGGCGGGAGATCGGCGATGCTGAGATTGCCGGTACTGGTCAGGCGCGCGGTGCCCGACATCGTCAGGCCCTGGTTGTAGCCGAACGTGAAATCGGACCGCACGCTGACGGTGTACCCCGAGTCGATGACGATCTTGTCGTCCGAGGCGATACCCGCACTGCTGGGGCAGGTGTAGACCTTGCCCGACAGCGAGCAGCCATACACCGCGGCACCGCCGAAGCGGTATGTCGTGCCGGCCTGGGCGGCGCTGGTTGCAAGCAGCAGGCCGAACAGGGCCAGCGCCGTGCGCAGGATCAGCGAGAACGGGGAAGTGAAATACACAAGGAAACCTGCACGAAACGGGATGAACGAAAGTGTGCACTGGATTGCCGTACAGCCACAATAGATTTTTCACTCAGGCAACCATTCGACAGCTTTCCGCGCACCGGGTGCGTGGTATGGACAACGGTGTGTGGCTATCGTGGAAACAGTCTTACAATAGTTTCCACCTTATTAACGTTAGCGGACACCATGGCCCATATCCAACCAAGCGGCTGGCGCGAACTGTCCGTCACGGGCGCCGCAGCCCGCGAAATCGAGACGCTCGCCTACCTGGAGCAACGCCTGGCCGACACGCCCTACGTGATCTACCACGGTGTGCACTGGACGAATGTCGAGCAGGGTTATTCGGTGTACGGCGACGTCGACTTCATCGTGCTCGCGCCGAATGGCCGCATCCTGGTCATCGAGCAGGTCGCCGGCTTTTTGAACGAGACGCCGGAAGGCCTGGTCAAGAGCTACCAAGGCAAGCCGCGCAAGGTGCGCACGCAGATCCTTGCCACGATCGAGGGCCTGGCCAAGCGTTTCCAGGGGAAGCTGTCGATCGATTACCTGCTGTACTGTCCCGACTACATCGTGCGCGATCAGCCGCTGGCCGGCATCGACGCCGACCACATCATCGATGCATCGAACAAACCCAAGCTGGCACGCGTGATCCGCGAGGCGCTGCCCATCACCGAGCGCACCGACGACTTCGACAAGGTCACGCGCTTCCTGGGCGACACGTTGAACCTGCGGCCCGATCCGAGCGCCATGATCGGCAACGCCGAGGCGATGGTCACGAAACTCTCGGGCGGCCTGGCCACCTGGGCGCGCCGGCTCGACTTCTCGCCATTCCGGCTACACGTGATCGGCACCGCCGGCAGCGGCAAAACCCAGCTGGCGCTGGCCGAATACAGCGCGGCCATCGACGCTGGCCTGCGTCCGCTGTATGTCTGCTTCAACCGGCCGCTGGCCGACCACATCGAACGGCTGGTGCCGGCCGGCGGGCGGGTCGCGACCTTCCACATGCTGTCGGACGCCTGGTTGCGCGCGCAGGACATCACGCCCGATTACGCGGCGGCCGACGTGTGGGAAAAGATCGAAGCGTCGATGGCCGACGCCACCTTGCCCGAAACCTGGCAGTTCGACGTCGTCATCGTCGACGAGGGCCAGGATTTTTCAGTCGCGTGGCGCGACATCGTGCTGCGCATGCTGAAAGAGGGCGGCCGCGCGATCTGGATGGAAGACCCGGACCAGAACCTGTACGGCCGCGGGATGGTGCCGCTGCCGGGCTGGGTGACGCTGCATTCGCATGTCAATTACCGCAGCCCGCGCCAGATCGTGGACATGCTCACGTCCATCGGCGCATCGCACCAGCCGGTGGAGGCGGGCAGCCCGTTCAAGGGCGCCGACATCGAAGAGCTGACCTATCCCGAAGGCGACGTCGAAGCGATGCTGGCGCAGACGCGGCGCGCCGTGACGTCGTGCCTGGCGGCCGGCTTCGGGCGCCAGGACATCGCGATCTGCGCGTTTCGCGGCCGCGAAAAGTCGGCGATCCTGCAGCTCGATCGCCTGAGCGACGCGCATTCGCTGCGTTCGTTCACGGGGGCGTATGACTTGTTCGGCACGCCGGTGTTCCGCGAAGGCGGGCTGCTGGCTGAATCGGTGTACCGTTTCAAGGGGCAGTCGGCGCCGGCGCTGATATTTACCGAGATCGATTTCGAAGAGCTCGACGAGCAGACGCTGCGCAAGCTGTTCGTGGGGATGACGCGCGCGCGGCTCAAGCTCGTGCTGGTGATGAGCGAGCGCGCGTCGTTGCAGATCGTGGATCGGATGAGCGGGCGTTGATGGTTGGCGCGCCGGATGATCTCGGCGCCAACCATCACCGCGTGGACGGGGTACCCGTCCACCCTACGGTCAAGACGACCGGGCAGCCGGTAGGGTGGACGCGGCCGGCGAGGCGGCTTTGCCGTCCACGCGTTACGCGGCCAATGCGTCTGACGTGGGTTCGGCACTCACCACATGGCGGTTCACCGCCGACAGCACCGACTTGAACGACGCCGTCACGATATTGCTGTCGATGCCGACACCGAACAACGTCGGGCCATTGCCCACCCGCAGCTCGACATAGCACGCCGCACGGGCATCAGCGCCCGAGCCGATCGCATGCTCGTGGTAATCCATCAGGCGAATTTCGAGGCCCAGCGCCGTAACGAACGCGTCGATCGGCCCATTGCCGCGGCCAGAGAACACCTGCGGCGCATGGTGGCGCGCCACATCGACTTCGAGCTGCACGTCATGCGCGCTGTCTTCGGTCATGCGGTGCGCGATGTAGTGATACGGCTCTTGCTGGTCCAGGTACTCACGCGCGAACAGCGCGTGCAAGTCGGCCGGATTGATTTCGCGACCGCTCTCATCGGCCTGGCGCTGCACGACGCGCGAGAACTCGATCTGCAGGCGGCGCGGCAGTTGCAGGCCGTATTCCTGCTCGAGCAGATAGGCCATGCCGCCTTTGCCCGACTGGCTGTTGACGCGGATGACCGCATCGTAGCTGCGTCCCAGATCGGCCGGATCGATCGGCAGGTACGGCACTTCCCAGATGGCGTCGGCCTGCTGCTTCGCAAAACCCTTCTTGATCGCATCCTGGTGCGAACCCGAGAACGCCGTGAACACCAGATCGCCCGCATACGGATGGCGCGGGTGCACCGGCAATTGGTTGCAGTCTTCCACCAGCTGACGCACGGCGTCGATGTCCGAGAAGTCCAGCCCCGGGTGCACGCCCTGCGTGTACAGGTTCATCGCGAGCGTGACCAGATCGACATTACCGGTGCGCTCGCCATTACCGAACAGGCAGCCCTCGACGCGGTCCGCACCGGCCATCACCGCCAGTTCGGCAGCAGCGACGGCAGTGCCACGGTCGTTGTGCGGGTGGACGCTGATGACGAGCGATTCGCGGTTGTTCAGGTTACGGCACATCCACTCGATCTGGTCGGCGTAGACGTTTGGCGTGGCCGCTTCGACGGTCGACGGCAGGTTGACGATCATCTTGTTGGCCGGCGTCGGCTGCCAGACGGCGCTGACCGCATCGGTGATCTGCTTCGAGAAATCCAGCTCGGTCGTCGAGAACGATTCCGGCGAATACTCCAGGCCCCACTGGGTCTGCGGATGCTGGGACGTCAGATCCTTGATCAGCTGCGTGCCCTTGACGGCGATCTGCACGATCTCGTCGCGCTCCATGTTGAACACCACGCGGCGGAACACGGGCGCGACCGAGTTGTAGACGTGGACGATCGCGCGCTTGGCGCCGACGGCCGATTCGACAGTGCGGCGAATCAGCTCATCGCGCGACTGGGTCAGCACGATGATGGTGACGTCGTCCGGAATGTGCTTGTCGTCGACCAGCATGCGCACGAAATCGAAGTCGGTCTGCGAGGCGGATGGAAAGCCCACCTCGATCTCCTTGATGCCGATCTTGACCAGCATCTTGAAGAAGCGCAGCTTCTTCTCCGGGCTCATCGGCTCGATCAATGCCTGGTTACCGTCGCGCAGGTCGGTGCTCATCCAGATCGGCGGCGTGGTGATGGTGCGGCTTGGCCACTGGCGGTCTGCCAGGTCGATGGCAGGGAAGGGACGGTACTTGGCGGCGGGATTGGTCAACATGATCGGGTGCTCCTGATTGGTTTGGTCACTGGGTGGCGGTGAAGCCTTGGGTGGCGGAGGCTGCCGGACGGGCCACGAAACGCGAGGCCCGGCAACCGGTCGGTAGGTTTAGCGCTGCAGATGGGACGCAAGCGCTCGCCGCCAGGATGGACCCGGTGAGGAAAAACGATGAAGCGAAAATTGGCGTGGTAGACATCTGCGACTTTCCTGCTGCTGTGGGGACCGGCGTGTGCCGGGCGTACGGCCGAACGATCAGGCGCGTAGTAGCAGTGCAGCTAGCGATAGCGCGCCAGCGGCTGGGAGAGTGTTCGACAGATGCAGGGTGAAAGACATAATTTCGACTTTAAGGAACTCGGCGCCGTATGTCAAGCGGACAATAGGCGCGTGTGGAAAAGAAAGTACGGGAATTCGGGCGAGTTCTCGGCCGCAGTCTGAGTGGATCATACAGCTTTGGGGCTATCGTTTATGCAGCTCCCATGGAAGAGAGCACCTGCTCCCAGGATGGCGCGTGATAGCATCGACGGCGATACTTTCTGGAGATTTTGCCAATGCGCCGCCCTGTCAACGATGTGTACCGTTCGCGCCTGAATCTGCTTGGGGCCCTTGGTTTGATGGCGCTGCTGGCCGGTTGCGGCGACGGCATCCCGAAGGACAAGGACAAGGACGATGACAAGCCGCCGCCAGCACCAACGGCGGCGCTGTCGGTGTTCGCGGGCGACCCGACTGCTGATGGGACCATGGACGGCACCGGCACGGCGGCGCGCTTCAATAATCCGCACGGGCTGGCGATCGACAGCAGCGGCAATGTCTACGTGGCGGATCGCGGCAACTACGTTATCCGCAAGATCACGCCGGACGGTGTGGTAACCACGCTGGCTGGCGGCGCGGGGCAGAGCCGGCTGACCAATGGCGCCGCCGCCAATGCGCGCTTCGTCAATCCGGTCGCGTTGACGGTGGGGAGCGGCGGCACGGTGTATGTGGCGGATGATGTGAACATCCGCAGCATCACAACGGGTGGCCAGGTGGCAACGGTGACCACGATCCCGGTTGGCAGCAACGTCGCAACAGCGAGCCGGCCTGACGTCACGCCAGGCGCGATCGCCGTCGACGCCAACAACAATCTCTACATCACCAACAACTACGGCACGCGCCGCTTCGTCATCGGTGCAGGTGGGACGGGGATTTTGGAAGGGCAGAACACGGTCAATGATCTGTTCGGCACGCGCACGCTGGCGCCGCGCGGCGTGGCGGTCGACAGCAGCAATGTCGTTTACTTGTTCGACCTCGAGCGCGAGATCAGTCGCTGGAATCCGACCGCCAATTTTGGTTCGGAGAATCTGTTTACGGTTGCTGGTGCGCCAAACGTTCGCGGCGCAGTGAACGGCACCGGCAACACGGCGCGCTTCGAGCAGGTCGTGGCGCTGACGGTGGACCCGCAGGGCAACCTGTATGCGGCGGATGCGGTGAATAACCTGGTGCGCAAGGTTACGCCAGCTGGGGTGGTGACGACGGTGGCAGGCACGACACGGGCGACTACGTTGCGGGTTGGTGATTTGCCAGGGAGCTTGGGTGACATTCGCGGCATCGTTACGGACGGCAAAGGGCTGTTGTATGTGACGTCGGGGAATGCGGTGGTCAGGATTCAACTACCGTGAACGCCACGACCGTTACTGGCTGCGCGGACGGCAGGCAACGCGCGGTGCGCTTCAGTGCCGCCGGCGAAGCATTGCTAACTTACTCTACTGCATGGCAAAACCGGTTGAGTAGTGGTGCCGTCTGACTTCTATGTTGCCCACACATGGATGATGAATTAACAATTCTAATGAATTTCCAAATACTAAAGAATTATCCGAATTATCTTCTTACAGGGTTGTTTCGAAGTGGCGCGTTAGGTTCTATGTCGCTGTGATTGCAATGCGAAATGCATTTATTCAAGCCATGAATTGATGTACTTACATAAACTATCTTTCCCAACAAATTTCATCCTGGAAGCTCCTTGTCATTATGAATTTTGGAAGTATGTAGTTTAAATACCTTCTTTCCGCTTTTCTTCTTATTTTTCGTTAATTCTACTAAGCTACGATTAAATTCATCCTTGCTCATTGGTTGAGTTGCATTTAATGCCTCAATCGATTGATCAAGTTTGGAAAACCGGTACTTATAATGTACTAGATTCATATCCTCATCATAGTCCAGAATAAACCAGGCGACTTCGCAGTTGTCTAATTTTTCGTTGTCGCTCTTGCCTAGCGAATAAGCTTCCTTCAGGTCGGACATATTTTCGAAGAAAAACCTGTCGATTACTACAGCGACTTTTTTTCCCCATCCACGTAATACCGGAACTTTTACGGAAAGTTGTGGAGCTAACCGTTTAGGACCACTACTTCTATAGTCCGGTCGACGGAAGCTGAACGGGTAGTGGATTTTTTCAGGCTGAGAAGAATACGCTAAAAATTCAGGATTCATTTTCCCACCTGAAAAATAAACAGATTGAGTCTCAACGGCGCACCATTTTGGATCTTGCAAGTTTTGACTTGATCCATCCATTAGTAGCCAATCAATTCTCCCTGCTTTTCTTGCTTCCTCAGGCAAGGCCTGAACATCTGTCGTTTTAGTATCGATTAAGACAAGTTGATCATCTACCTGATTAGATTTTCTTTCTTTTCTTGATAACGAGGCTTCACTCTCCAATGTTTGTAAAAATGGAGTTTCTTTAATGACTATAGGTTCCGTGATATTAAGCATTTTCTCAGCTACCCATGCTAAGGCTGGTTTATTTGAGGAGTCCAGCCCTAAAAATCTAGCTGGGCAAATGGTGACCACGCAACTGTCAATAGTTGGACGTATTATGCCGTCCTTTGAGCGTTCGTACTTTCTAATTGTACATACTCCACCTGCTTTATTACATTTAGCTCCAGGCGTAAGCGTTGCCATGAAAGGACACTCAGGTTTTTTTGAGGACTTTGATGTCGCACTAAATGCAGCGCTTCTCCGTTCTTTGGGAGTCATAGAGATTACGTCTTTGCCATACCACTCAGCAATGCTATAGCGTGCAGAACCAGCATCTGAAATTTTTTCTTTGTCAACCGAAAGAGTTGGCAATTTGTCCAATGGATCATCCAAAAATTCTTGCTTTTTTTTCATTTAAACACGTCTGTAGAGAAAAATTTGAAACTGTAACTTAGTTCTCTGAGCCAATTTCGTCAACAAAAAGATCGTATTTTTCAGCGATAGTTGACTTGAACAACTTGTTTCAGGTAAATCTTAAGCCGATAACATACTACAAATCTTGAATGAGGCTAAGTGAGAGAATGCTAAAACTTAGTGTTGCTTATAAAAAAATAAATACTATAATCTAATAAATACACTAATGATTATAGATATTATCTTCTTGGAGAAAACTTTTGATAAATATATAGAATTATTAATTTTTCTAAGAAAATTAATAGTGTTGAGTTGTTGAAGGGTAATTTATACTAATTACTAGTTTGAAATCAAATATCACAAAAGCTCGAAACAGTATTGTTTGAATGAAATCTGTTTCCTTCTATCCTCGTCTTACAGGCGTGCATAAGGTCGTCACAGTGTCATCATTAGCGTTACTTTCATCATATTTTGCTCGGCGCTTGAAAGGTTAGTGTAAACTAAGCGTCTCCTTATACGCTTCCTAATAGTGCAGTCTTCACGGCTCCAGCTGAGCGTGGCACTGTGAGCATGCTGCACTAATGACAACTCGAATGAAAAACGACGCAATCTTTACAAACTTGGCTACACGTCACCGAACGTGCATCGACCTTTTCGCAGGTGCAGGCGGCCTGAGTACTGGGCTAGAGCTAGCTGGATTTGAAGTTCTATTTGCAAATGAGCTAATGGCAAGTTATGCAAAAACTTTGTCACATAATCACCCTTCGACCGAAGTATGTGTCAATGATATTCGTGAAGTCGCTCCTTCAAATATCCGTAAAGCGTTAGGGCTAGCAGTTGGTGAGCTTGACCTTGTTGCTGGGGGACCGCCATGTCAAGGCTTCAGTATAAATGCACCTATCCGCTCAGCAGAAGATCTTAGAAATCACCTCTTTCTGAATTATTTAGATTTTGTTAAGGAGTTTCGTCCTAAGGTAGTACTTATTGAGAATGTTCCGGGTATGGTTTCTTATGAATCAGGTGGAACTGTCAGTGCAATTATTAAGAGTCTTGCCGACCTAGGCTATGCTGGTGAGGTGCGAGTATTATATGCCCCTCATTTTGGAATACCTCAAATGCGATGGAGAACAATATTTTTAGCAACTCGGCTCGAGATTCCATCGCAAGCATTTTATCCAGTCCCTACACACTCTATAAAAGGACGTCCAAATTTCACTACAAAGTTAGGTGGTCGAACTCTTATTTTTTCTGATAAGTATGTTAGCGACAACGCAAATCTTCATTTTACAACGGTGAAAGATGCAATAGATGATTTGCCGGAGATAAGCAACGGTGGCGGTTCTGCAGAAAGTCAATATATGCACGATGGTAATTCTGATTATCAAAATTTGCTAAGGGCTGGTTCAGATATTTTGACAAATCATCAATGCGCAAAACTTGGCAAAGTTAATATTGATCGACTTAAATTTATACCTGCAGGAGGGTCATGGCGAGATATTCCTCACGACCTTTTGCCTAAAGGAATGCAACGGGCGCGACGTTCAGATCATACAAAGAGATATGGTCGTCTCGATCCCAGTGGTCTCGCTAGTACGATTTTGACGAAATGTGATCCCCACTGGGGTTCTTACATTCATCCAAGCCAGGATAGAGTGCTGAGTGTTCGTGAGGCTGCGCGATTACAATCCTTCCCCGACAAGGTGAAGTTCTTCGGCAGTTTGACTGAGCAATATGAGCAAGTTGGAAACGCTGTTCCTCCACTTTTCGCAAAAGCCATTGCTGATCAAATTCAATTGGTCTTGCAGCGTCATGAAGATGGACATTCAATCGCTAACGCGTTCTTTGGTATTAATGCACATCAAGAGTTACCATTTTCAGGTAATCAACATTCTTTTTTTGATGAGCTAAAGTTACCATCATCAAATCCTAATTGAATTGTTTTACGATGGCGGCTTAATTTAAGGATAGAAATTAATGTCAAATCAGGCGGCGAACGTACAATTGTGCGTTCGCCGCAATTTACCTTAAACGTCGATATTCCCCGCCCGCAGTGCATTCGCTTCAATAAAGTTCCGACGCGGCTCCACGTCATCCCCCATCAACGTCGTAAAGATCTGATCCGCCGCGATCGCATCATCGATCTGCACCTTCAGCAGACGACGTACGGTCGGATCCATCGTGGTTTCCCACAGCTGCGACGGGTTCATCTCGCCCAGCCCTTTATAACGCTGCTTCGACACGCCGCGTTCGGCTTCTTCACGCAGCCACAGCATCGCTGCGTGGAAGTCGCGCACGGCGAATTCCTTCATGCGCTCGCCTTCGCCGCGGCGCACGATCGCGCCTTCGCCCATCAGGCCCTGGAACGTGGCTGCCGAGTTGGCCAGCACTGCGTAATCGGCGCCTGCCACGAAGTCGGCGTCGATCGACGTCACCTGCACGTTGCCGTGGTAGATGCGTTCGATGCGCAGCGCGTGCTTTTCGGACAGGTCGTCCGAGCGCACCTTGACCTTGACGGCTGGGTCGTTGATCGATTTTTCCATCGCCTGCGCCGATGCGTCGGCGTTCTCGAGCGTGGTCAGGTCCAGTGCCACGCCGCCGCTGAAGATCGCGGTCAGTGCTGCCCGATCGATCACGCGCGTCAGGCGCATCATGATGGTGTTGGCCAGGTTGTACTGGCGTGCCAGTTCGCCCAGCGCTTCGCCATTGATCGGCTCGGCGCCATCGCGCGGGATGAGCGACGCGGTGTTGAGCGCGAACGTCATCATGTAGCTGGCTTCTTCGATGTCGTCCTTCAGATAGCGTTCGTCGCGGCCGGCCTTGACCTTGTACAGCGGCGGTTGCGCGATGTAGATGTGGCCGCGCTCGACCAGTTGCGGCATCTGGCGGTAGAACAGCGTCAGCAGCAGGGTACGGATGTGGGCGCCGTCGACGTCCGCATCGGTCATGATGATGATGCGGTGGTAGCGCAATTTCTCGACGTTGAATTCGTCCGGGCCGATCGACGTGCCGAGCGTGGCGATCAGGGTCGTGATCTGCTCCGACGACAGCATCTTTTCGAAGCGCGCCTTTTCCACGTTCAGCACCTTGCCGCGCAGCGGCAGGATCGCCTGGAACTTGCGGTCGCGGCCCTGCTTGGCCGAGCCGCCTGCCGAGTCACCCTCGACGATGTACAGTTCGGCCAGCGCCGGGTCGCGTTCCTGGCAGTCGGCCAGTTTCGACGACAGGCCCAGGC
>Ga0308164_10001685_pt1 | contig 24673 bp, 19 predicted proteins | sample PhyTR2_FD_201031 | JGI IMG/M metagenome (GOLD analysis project Ga0308164, IMG submission 201031) | Phyllosphere microbial communities from UC Gill Tract Community Farm, Albany, California, United States - DLSLT.R2 | ecosystem: Host-associated > Plants > Phyllosphere > Unclassified | place: USA... | reverse complement strand
AACCAATAAGGTTTTGCCAAGCCCCGGGACCCCTTCAAGCAGGACATGGCCGCCGCCGATCAGTGCGGTCAGCACGTCATCAATGACAGCGGTCTGACCGATCACGGCCTTTTGCAGCTCTTTGCGCAATGCCTGGGCCAGATGGCTGGCGCGTTGGCGTTGCTGAGCCTGATTGCTTGCGGGCGTGGCAGGGGCGGCAACCGGGTCGATATTGAATTCGACGACGGGCTCCGGGTTGGCGGATGGCTCGTTAGGGAGATCGCTCATAGGGCATTCCTGATGGTTTGCAGGTGGGCAACCTGCCGGGTGAAGTCGGAGCTGGACAGCCGGGTGGCGGGGCGCGGGCGCAGGGCCTGGCTGATCGCGCTGGTCGGCTGTCGTGTCAGTCGTGCCAATACTTGCCATTGCTCGGTAACCGGCAATGTTTCGAAGCCGGGATGACGTTTCCTGGCGCGGCGCAGGACGTCAACTTGCAGCGTGCGCAGCAGGCTTTGCTGGCCGCTGTGTCGGCGAACCAGTTCAGCGCTGGCCCGCAGGTGTTCGGTCAGTTGTCGACGAGCCATGGATGGCGCCGGTAACAGAGGCCCCCGGCGCATCCCCCCTCGCCACAGGCCGAGGCCGACCAGCAGCGCGAGCGTCAGCAGCAGGAGTGGAAAGTAGCGCAGCAGCAGGTCAATAAGGTTGTCGTGCCTTGTGCTGACCAGCATCGTGACGTTGCTGTCCTGGGTCAGATACCACAACAGCCAGGCATTGTCGTATTTGCCGATGGCGCGGGTTTTCCACAGGTCGGCATCGGTGACATTGCCGTAGACCAATTGCAGCATGTGGGTGGCTTCGGCGCTGTTGGCCCAGGCCTGTGCGTGGTCTTGCGGGTCTTCAAGGTGGAAGCTGGTATCGAAGCTCATGTAGGCCGGTGCTGCCTCGTTTTCAATGTAAAGGCGAGTCAACTCGGGCCAGCGGGTGGTCGGTTTCTCAGTCTCAGGTTCAGGCACCCGCAGCGGGATCATGGCCCTGAACGGTGCGCGTTCCTGGTCCTTCAGGTCTTTGCTGAGCAATTGATGAATCTGCAAGCGATCCAGCAACAAGTCGCCACTGCGCCCGGTTTTGTCGTTCCACAGTTGTTCGGCGACAAACAGCAGATGTCCGCCTGAACGTGCCCAGCGCAGGACGCGTCCAGCGTCTGCCGGGGTCATGTTTTCACGGCTGTCGAGCAACAGCAGGGTTTGGGCTTGCTGCGCAGGATCGACCAGATTGTTCAGGGAGTCAGTGACTCTTACGGCAATGGATCGCTGGCGCAGAAAGCTCTCTGCAGCCAGATAGGGGTTGGCCCTGACTGCTGGCGAAGGCCCCTTGTCGATGGTTTCTTCATAGTGTTCGAGATTTTTGGCCAGATACACCACGCCCACACCGATGATGAGCAAGGCCAGCAGGGCAATCAGCCAATGACTGCGCTTGCTCATGGGCGCGAATTTCCGTCAGGCGAGGCGCCGTCGAACAGCTGCCGCCAACCATCGCACAGCTTACGCTGCAGGTGGGCGGGTGGGAGTCGGTGGCCATACGCCAGATTTTGCCATTGAGTCGTCAGATCCTGGCTGAACACTTGTAATTGCGGCTGGTTGAGAAGGGCAATGCGCTCCAGTACCTGGCCTTCGGTGTCAGCGCTTTTCAGTGGCAATTGATAATCGCTGACCAGACGGCTGAGCAATCCCCTGTACAGCAGCCCCAATGCTTCACGGGGCTGGTTCGGCCAGAGTTGTTCGGCACTGCCGGCAATGTCTGCCGGCAGGCTTTGTGCGCTGATCTGCAACCCGAACAACTGCTCGGGTTGGCTGCGAACCGCGGTTTCGCGAGTTTTTGTGCGGGAAACAAAGGTTTTGAACCAAGTCTTGTAACGCCAGATAACCAGGCAAAGCAAGGTCACGGCCAAGGCCCAAAGCAGTATCTTGAATGTCTGGGCCAGGAAGTTACCCAATTGCATAAGTCTGTTCAGCCAGGTGATCAATCCGCTGGCCTGCTCGCCCGCTGCAGACGAGGTGACTTCGCGCTTCTCCAGTCGCCAGCCGGAAATCGTTTGCGGGTTCTTGAACGGCGGATTTTGCAGCACCTTATCGATACCCTCGCGGGCAGCTTCACTGCTGAGTGCTTGATGGGTCAGGCGAGCGCTTTCGGGGTTAGCTTGAGCTTCACTGTCCAGGGTTGGCAGCGGGCAGATGAAGGCATCCTCAGCGGACCATGCTGGCGGTGCGACAGTCGCCAGTGTCAGGCCGACGCCGATCAGCAGCATATAGGCGCTGCCGAGCAGCTTCTGGCGCAGGCGACGCAAGACCAGTTCAATGTCCCAGGCTTCCAGCGTCGTGCGGCGATTCAGATACAGGGTGAAGCCACAGGACACATAAACCGGTCCCCAGATCACCAGCACCAGCGCATAACCCGCGTTGGTCAGGTGCTCCAGCCAGTTCAGGTTTCCCTCCAGGCCGAATAATGCCACCTGATTCCAATCGGTGAGCAGTTGCTGAGGAATCAGGGCATAAAACAGCACCAGCAGACCGATCCACAGTGCCATCTCCAGCAAGCTGCCAACGGCGGTGAGCAGCCGGGCGGCGCGCATGTCCTTTCGACTCAATACGGCGATACGTTTGCCAAGTTCTTCGCCAGAAGGTTTTTCAAGCTGGAGTACCGGCAGCATGAAGCTGCGGCTCAGGCTCAAGCGTCGCCAGGTCAGGCTGGAAAGGAGATTTGGCCGTAACGTCGACCACCATTCCCTTAGCGCCGTTTTCAACCCGGGTGGCGAACCAAACAGTGCCTTGGACAAGATGAGCAGCGGTAGGCGCTCGTAGACGGGTTTGAGCCACCAGAACAGCAGAATTGCCAGTGTCGGGTAATCCCAGAGGGTGAGGCTGAGCAGAGTGAATAGTGGCAGGGTGACAATCGCCCAGCTCCCCATCAGCAAGCCGCGATGCTGGCGCGCGAGCAGTACCCCCAGGTCAATCGCTTCCCACGGGCTGCGCGGGTGAATGGCAACGCTGGAGTCAGTCAGGCGCATGCTGCTTCCTCCCGGCGAATAAAAGATAACCAATGACCAGCGCCCAGAGCGCCGCGCCTACGGTGTATTTCATGGCCGGGTGCGGCCAGCGCATGGATGACCAATAGGCTTCTATAAAAGCGGCAATCAACAGAAACACGATGACGCCATAGATAAGCTGCACACTGGTCTTTGCCGCCAGACGCAGCGCGTGTGCCCGGGATAGCTGACCCGGTGCCAACAGCGCCCAGCCCAGCTTCAGCCCCGCGGCCCCAGCCAGGGCAATGGCCGTGAGCTCGAAAGCACCATGCCCGATCACGAACGACCAGAAGGTTTGCCCGTAACCGATGCTGGTCAGATGTCCCGCCACGGCACCGATCATCAGCCCGTTGAAGAACAGAAAGAAAAGGCTGCCGAGTCCGAACAGCAAGCCGGTGGCGTAAGTCTGAAAGGCAATGCCGATGTTATGCATGATGTAGTAACCGAACATCATCCAGTCATCGTCGGCTGCGCGTTCGCCCGCCTGGCCAATCCGTTGGGCCTGAGGGTCATACATGCGCTCCATTTCGGAGACCTGCTGCGGATCCAGCACGCTATAGACCAGATCCGGGAAGCCTTGAATCAGCCCGGCCATGATTATCAGACTGCCGAAAAACATCAGGCTGGCGATTGCCACCAGACGCCATTGCGCCCTGACGAGTCGCGGAAAACCTGCGAGCACGAACCCCAATAGCTGCGAGCCAATGGGGCTGCGATGGCGGTACAACTGCTGATGGCCGCGCATCGCCAGCTGCTGCAACGGATCGACCAGATGGCTGGAATAACCGCGCTCTTGTGCAAGGGCCAGTTGGCTGCAGATGCGCCGATAGTCACGGGTAAAGGAGTCGCTTGACGCCTTTAGGCGTTTGCCGCGTTCAAGCGCGATGAGGGACTCCTCGAAACGCTGCCAGTGAGCTTGATGACGAGCTTCGAAGAGGGCCTGTTTCATGAAGACCCCAACAGCCCGCGGGCCACGCCGTTGAGCTGCGCCACTGCCTGCTCGGGAGATACTTGGAGCGGTTGAGCCAGAATCGATGCCAACTCCAGGGTTCGTTCGGGTGAAAGCTGGTGTTGTCGCTCGGCAAACCCCAGTACTGCGCGTTGTTCTTCCAGATTCATCACGAACGGCGCAACCACCGCCACGGAGTCGGGGAGCTCGGGGCGCGGGATGGGGGTGTCGCGATACACCACCAGCGTTCCTGCGGCGAGGTCTCCCAAGCGTTTGAATTTTGGGTTATGCAGGCAACTTATGGCGCCCAGGCTATAGCCGAAAGGCATCATGTCCACGAAGCGCAGCAGGTTGCGGACCAGCGAGGCAGTCCAGCCGATGGGCGTGCCGTCATCGTGAATAACCCGCAGGCCCATAATCTTTTTCCCCGGCGTGCAGCCCTGATTCAAGACTTCGAATAACACCATGTACCACCAGGTGACGAGGAACAGGCTGAGGGCAGTGAGGCCCGCGCCAAAGGATTCGAACAGGCTGAAGAGCAGATACAACCCTCCGAGGATCAGGGCACGGAAGCTGAAATCGATACCGAATGCCAGGGCTCGCGGGACCAGACCTGCAGGGCGCAGGAGCAGATCAATGCCTTCCGGAGTTTCAATTCGGGTGCGGGTATCCAGTGGCGCGGGCGCAGGTGCATTCCTTGGCTGAACGTAAGGGGATGGCATTGTCTGGAAGTGGACGCCTGAAAACAAAGTCTGATGCTAGCCACCACCTGCCAGCTAAGCAACCGGACTCTTGCAGCAGGGGCTGTAAGAAAACTTTTCATTTCACGACAGAATATGACCGATTCGCATTTTGGCTGCTTGAGGCCATACACTTTGCCGGTCTTCTGTTCAGGATCTGCCCGTGACGACCACCCTCTTTTGGTACGACTACGAAACTACCGGGATCAATCCTCGCAATGATCGTGCGTTGCAGATGGCGGGTATCCGCACTGACGTCGAGCTCAATGAGATCGCCGCGCCCGTCAATATTTACTGCCAGCCCAGCGACGACATCCTGCCTCATCCCGCGGCCTGCGTGATCACTGGCATTACGCCGTCGCGTCTGGCCGAGCAGGGCCTGTGTGAGGCTGACTTCATGACCCGGGTGCATGCCGAGCTGGCCGCGCCGGGCACCTGCGGCGCTGGCTACAACACGTTGCGGTTCGACGACGAGGTCACCCGTTACAGTCTGTACCGGAATTTTTTTGATCCCTATGCACGCGAATGGCAGGGGGGCAACAGCCGTTGGGATCTGATCGACGTGGTCCGCGCCGCCTACGCACTGCGTCCGGAAGGGATTGTCTGGCCCGAAGAGGACGGGCGAGTCACCCTCAAGCTGGAACGACTGACAGCCGCCAATGGTATCGACCATGGTCAGGCGCATGACGCATTGTCTGATGTCCGCGCCACTATTGCCCTGGCTCGTCTCATCAGGGAAAAACAGCCGAAACTGTACGATTACCTCTTCCAGCTACGCAGCAAGCAGAAAGTCCAGCAGCAGATAAGACTGCTGGAGCCTCTGGTGCATATATCAGGGCGTTTCTCCGCAGCCCGACATTATGTAGGTGTAGTGCTGCCACTGGCATGGCACCCACAGAATCGAAATGCGCTAATCGTTTGTGATTTACATCAGGATCATCTGCCGTTACTGGCTGAGGATCCGCAAACTCTTCGGCGCCGTTTATATACCCGACGCGAGGAGTTGCTGGAAGGTGAGCTGCCTGTGCCGCTTAAACTCCTGCATATAAACCGTTGCCCGGTGATTGCGCCGTTGAAAGTGCTGCGCATCGAAGACCAACAACGCTTGCAGCTGGATATGACGGTCTTCGAGGATCGCGCGAGACAGATGGGGGAAGGGCAGGCAATCTGGCAGGATAAGCTCAACGCCATTTATGCACCGGATGAGTTCAACGCCAGTGAGGATCCAGAGCAGCAATTGTATGACGGCTTTATTGGCGATCGGGATCGCAGGCTTTGCGAGCAAGTGCGCAATGCCGAGCCTGAGGATTTGGCGAGTAATGTCTGGCCTTTCGATGATGGGCGGCTTCCTGAGTTGTTGTTTCGGTATCGGGCGCGAAACTTTGCCGAGACTCTCAGCCTTGAGGAACAACAACGCTGGCGCAGTTTCTGTCAGAAACGTCTGACAAATCCTGAGTGGGGTGCTCCTAATACCCTTGAGAGTTTCAACCGATCGCTGGTGGAACTCTCTGTTAGTGCTACGCCGGAGCAGCTCACGGTATTGGCACAATGGCAGGACTACGTCGAGGAGTTGCGTCAGCGCTTGGCCCTCTAGGCCTCCAGCGGGCGAGCTGTGGTGCTGGCGGTGAAAAAAACACAATAAAAAACGCCAGCAAGCTGGCGTTTTTGATGTTGCGGGTGAAGCTGGAACCGTGCGGGGATTAGCCCAGCAGGGTTGCCCAACCTTCAACTTCGTCACCGCCCCACTTGGCTTTCCACTCTTTCAGAGTCTTGTGGTTGCCACCTTTGGTTTCGATGACTTCACCGTTGTGCGGGTTTTTATACTGCTTAACCTTGCGCGCGCGCTTGGTGCCGGTAGTTTTCACGGCAGCGCCACGTGCAGATTTGCCAACTTTAGCGTCTGGATCGAGCAGGGCGATGATGTCACGCAGCGACTTTTGATATTCGCCCATCAGGGTGCGCAGTTTGCCTTCGAATTCCAGCTCGGTTTGCAGTTTGTCGTCCTGGGACAGATTCTTCAAACGTGCTTGCAGTTCTTTGATTGCTTCTTCTGTGGCGCGGTATTCGTTGATCAGAGACATGAGGCACACCTTATGTTGAGAGGGTGAAGGTAGACAGTGACGCAATAATAGTCATGCCCTTTGACCAAGTAAACATTTAAGAAAAGTTTTATTTGAATTATTTAGAAATATGCGCCTTTTCCTACAGCACTGACAACTAATGTCCTGTCTCGCAAATAAGCTGTTCATTTTGGGCGGCGTCTGATTTCGCCGGGCCGCGTTGCCGCTCCTCACCACAGCACAAACTATGAGTCGTCACGGCGCCTTGCCTGACAAAATCAGCCACTCGCCAGAGATGAACGTATTTACGAGACAGGACACTAGCTGAGTTTTACTCGCACGCTAAAGATGAACGCTTATTAGGCGGTTCTAAGATTCCTTTCATAAGCACGGAACGTAAGGGGGCTGCCGCCCTGGCAGAAATTTGCACGTCCAGCCGCAGCCCTCGATCAGATTCCACGGGAATACTGCAGTTTTGCCGCACAGCCGCTAGAATGGCGGCCTTTGCGAAGTTCTGGAGTTTCCCTCATGCGCACTTTCCGTCTGGTGATTTCTTGTCCGGACCGTGTTGGCATCGTTGCCAAAGTCAGTAACTTTCTGGCGTCCTATAACGGCTGGATCACCGAGGCGAGCCACCACTCTGACAACCTCAGTGGCTGGTTCTTCATGCGTCACGAGATGCGCGCCGATACGCTTCCGTTTGAACTGGAGGCGTTCCGCGAGGCGTTTGCACCGATTGCTGAAGAGTTTTCGATGGATTGGCGCATTACTGACTCTGCTCAGAAAAAGCGCGTAGTCCTGATGGCGAGCCGTGAATCCCACTGCCTGGCCGATTTGCTGCACCGCTGGCACACCGATGAGCTGGATTGCGAAATCGCCTGCGTGATCTCCAATCACCAGGACCTGCGCAGCATGGTCGAGTGGCACAACATCCCGTATTACCACGTCCCGGTTAACCCGGCAGATAAAGAACCTGCCTTTGCCGAGGTTTCCCGTCTCATCGCCGAGCATCAGGCGGACGTGATTGTACTGGCGCGTTACATGCAGATACTGCCGCCGCAGTTGTGCCGTGAATATGCCCACCAGGTCATCAATATCCACCATAGCTTCTTGCCATCATTTGTCGGTGCCAAGCCTTATCACCAAGCATCCTTGCGCGGCGTGAAGTTGATTGGTGCAACTTGCCACTATGTAACTGAAGAACTTGATGCTGGTCCGATCATCGAGCAGGACGTAGTTCGTGTCAGCCACAGCGACAGCATCGAGAACATGGTTCGCTTCGGTCGTGACGTCGAGAAAATGGTCTTGGCCCGCGGCCTGCGCTATCACCTGGAAGATCGGGTGTTGGTGCATGACAACAAGACGGTTGTGTTCGACTAAGCTCTGCTGGATCGGTGATCTTGTAGGAGCTGCCGAAGGCTGCGAATGGCGATGTTTCAGGCATATCGCTTTCGCAGCCTGCGGCAGCTCCTACAGGGATCGCATAATCCATGTTGGGGATTGCAATGACCGACCCACTCGACAAAGCAACTTCCACAGCCCCACCCACCTTGGGTGAGGGCTGTCTCAGTCGTTACGATCCGGATGCGCTGAGCCCTGAAGATGGGGCTGATTTCGAGGGTGCCGCAGAGCTCTGGCGCAAGACACAGCTGGAAAAAGATCTGCCGGAAGATGGCAAACCACTCAAATCTGGTTGAAGCGCATCAGCCGATTCAGCAGCGGACGACCGACCATCAGCAGAAAAATCGGCCCGCCTACTACCAGGTAAAAGTAATAGGTCACCGTGCGCCAGATCAAAATGGCCGCCGCCGCGGTGGACTTGCCGACCATGGGCGCCAATAGCGCTGCGGAAGTCAGCTCGGCAGTCCCGGCGCCACCCGGCAGCAGGCTGAACTGACCGGCAGTCAGCGAGAGCATCTGGATCAGAAACGTCCACGCCCACTGCACATTCACCCCCAGCCCCAACAGCGCCAGGTAAAGGATGCTGTAGCGCAAGCCCCAGTGCACACATGTCAGCATGAACACCGCGAGTAATCTTTCCCGAGGCATTTTCCAGGTCTGGGCCAGTGCATCACGAAAATGCAAAAGCTTGCGTGCCCAGCGTCGACGAGTAATGGCTCGTGTGTTGAAGCGTATGAGCAATCGGCCATTGAATTTGATGACCTGTCGGTGAAAGCGGGCGAAGCCGAAGAAGAGCAACAGGCTCCCAACGACGAGGACGGCGCTGAAGCCCAGCAGCCATTCCATGCGTTCGTTCAGGTGGTTGAACAGGGCGTAGAACATGATCCCCACCAACGCCAGCAGGAAAAACACCAGGTCGCTGAGTTGATCCGTGGCAAAGACCGCGCTGCTTTTGGCGGCACCAACCCCGTTGCGTGACAGCACTGCCATGAGTGTCAACGGCCCGCCGCTGCCGCCGGGTGTGGCGCAATAGGCGAATTCGCTGGCCATGATCAAGCCAAGGCTTCGTTTGATGCTCAAATTCCTGGCGCTATCGCCAAGCAGTATCCGCATGCGCAAAGTATTGAGGCCCCAGCACAGGATGATCATGCCGAACATGGCCATCAGCAGCGGGAAAGGGAAGCTGCGCAGGCGTTGAAAAATATCTCCACCGCCGAGCACCAGCGGGATCAGCACGGCAGCCAGCAAGCCTACCGCCAACCATGCGACACGCTTCATGCCACCGCCTTGTCAGTGTTGCCCAGGGCGGCGAGCCATCGGGATTTGGTCATCGGCACCCGGCCGTTTTCCATCAGGCGACGCAAGGTTTCAAGCCAATAGTTGCGGGAAGATTCATGGCGCATATCCACAGGGTGCAAGCCGAGCCGGAGGGTAGGTGCATGGCGAAACTGTGCTTGGCGACAGTCGCTGACGATTTTCGAGAGCGTGCGCCGCATGGGGCTGCGCGCGCTCCAGACCAGGCCGGGCGCATCGACCGGGGAAAAATCAGGCAGCCGGTATAAATGTCGGGCATCGCTGGTCCAGGCCAAGGGCAATTGGCGCAGTGCCTGTCGAGTACCTTGGCTCATTAGCCATGCGGGTGCGACAAACCCTTGAAGCGGCCACTCCAGTCGCTGGAACAACTCGATGCCGGCTTGCAGCCTGGTCAGGGCCTGTTGGGTCGTGAGCGAGTAGAACTCACCTTCCCAGGTGTAAACGCGGCGCATGAAGTAATCCTGTGGTGTGCGAGGCGAGGGGCCGTCGTCGCAATGGTAGTAACCGTGCAGGGCCAGCTCGTCACCGCGATTGAGGCGATGCTGCATAAACCGTTGAAATTGCGTGCTGCGTTCGACGTCATTGCGCCTATGGAAGTTCGGCACCACCAGCCAAGTTATGGGAATCTGCCCCGAGGCGTCTACTTGCGCGACGAAGTCTTGATAGTCCGGCAGGGTCTCGGGGGCGACATCATGCAGTACCAGCAACACACTAGGGGGGGAAGTTAACGACTCAAGCATGATCGTGGACCGCGACGGAATGGCCCAGCACCGCGTGATAATGCTCCAGCAGGCCCGTGACCACGCTGTCCCATGAGTAGTGACTTTCGACATAACGCCTGGCCGAAAGCCCTTTATCCACAGAGTCATGCCTGAACAATTCACGCACCGCGTCGGCCATGGCCGGCGCACTGTTGGGGTCGCAAAGCAGGCCGCATTCGCGAGGCACGATTTCGCAGAAGGCCCCCGCTGCGACAGCGACCACCGGGATCCCGCTGGCCATGGCTTCGAGGATGATCAGACCGAAGGTCTCCTGATCGCCAGCGTGCAGCAGCGCATCGGCACTGGCGAGCATTCGGGCGAGTTCGCTTGCCGGGCAGAAATGCCCCACAACTGACACGTTGTCAGGCACCTGGGCAGGCATGTGCGACCCCACCAGCAGCAGATGAAAGTCTTGGCCGAGCAACTTCATGCAATCAAGCAGCACCGGGAGGTTCTTTTCCTTGGAGCCACGCCCGGCAAAAATCAGCAGGCGTGTCGTCGGCGGCAACCCCATCTCTATTTTGAGGTGAGCATCGCGAACGGCCGGTGTGAAAATGTTCAGGTCAACTCCCAGCGGCTGGACATAAACATTCTTGACGCCGAGCCCGATCAGTTTGTCGGCCATGACTTTGCTTGGCGCCAGAACCCGATCGAAGTTGCCGTACAGCTTGCTCACATAGGCTTCCACGTTCGTTCCCAGCCAACTGCCGACACGGTTGCTGACCAGCAGTGGCAGGTCTGAGTGGTAAAAGCCGATAACCGGCACATCCAGTTGACGCCGTGCATCCAGCGCGGCCCAGGCCGTCAGATAAGGATCGCCCACTTCGATAAGATCTGGGTGGAGACGCTGTAGGGCATTTCGCCAGGGAGCCAGGCGCAGCGGGAACCGATAGCCGTTACCGAAGGGCACGGGAGGGGCGGGCACTTTGTAAATGCCGTCCTTGTGGCTGCGTGTCGCTCCAGGTATCAGAAGGCTGTGTCGGACGTTTGGGTGAAGGCCCAGGCGTCGATGCTTGGCATCCAGATAGGTGCGCACGCCGCCGCTGGCTGGGGCGTAGAACATCGTCATGTCAGCGATATGCACAGTGAACACTCCTGTAGAGGTCAGCGTCCTAACGTTGACCTTCAGCAAGAATAGATGTTCGCTGAATCAACTCAGCCGCAAGCCATTGATTAGTTGCCTGCAGCAGAGTTTTTATTGCCCTGGGTGGCCGGAAACAGCACGGTGCGGGTGATGCAGAGAAGAGCTTGTTCTGACGAGTGGTCTGCGGTTTCCACCGGCTAATAGTGTTATTGCCGTTAAACCTCAAGTCAGCGTCAACGGTATTCCGCTAAGGTTATTGCGCAGTAGATGTCGGAAAACAATGTTTAAGACAGGTGATGAAATGCCCGATTCTCTGAATATCGTTATCGGTTCCGGCCCAGACGGGTTGGCGGTCACACAGGCGCTGCGCCTGGGCAATCGGCATGGACTCGTGGCGGGGGCGACCGGGACCGGCAAGACCGTCACTTTGCAGCGTTTGGCAGAGGCCTTTAGTGACGCGGGTGTTGCCGTGTTTGCCGCTGATATCAAAGGTGACCTGTGTGGCCTGGGTGCGGCGGGTGATCCGCAAGGCAAGATCGCCGAGCGAATCGCCGGTATGCCTTGGCTGAATCACACCCCGCAGGGCTATCCCGTGACCTTGTGGGACATCCATGGGCAGACCGGTCATCCTTTGCGCACCACGTTGAGTGAAATGGGGCCGTTGCTATTAGGCAGCCTGATGGAGCTGACCGACAGCCAACAAGCGGCGCTGTATGCCGCCTTCAAGGTCGCCGACGGCGAAGGTCTGCTGCTGTTGGACCTCAAAGATCTCAAGGCCTTGCTCAACCACCTGCGGGATAACCCACAGCTATTGGGCGAAGACAGCTCGCTGATGACCACCGGGTCGAGCCAGGCCTTGCAACGACGTCTCGCGATACTGGAACAGCAGGGTGCTGAAGCCCTGTTTGGTGAGCCTGCCCTGCAGCTGGAGGACCTCCTGCAGCCGGCCAGTGACGGGCGAGGGCGTATCCATCTGCTGGATGCCAGCCGCCTGGTTCACGAGGCGCCCAAGGTCTACGCCACTTTCCTGTTGTGGTTGCTGGCGGAACTGTTCGAACAACTGCCGGAGCGCGGCGATGCTGAAAAGCCTCTGCTGGCGTTGTTTTTTGACGAGGCGCATTTGCTATTCGCCGACACGCCCAAGGCGTTGCAGGAAAGACTTGAACAAGTCGTGCGCCTGATTCGCTCCAAAGGCGTAGGGGTGTATTTCGTCACCCAGTCCCCAGGTGATCTCCCCGACGCTGTGCTGGCCCAACTGGGATTGCGCATTCAGCACGGCCTGCGGGCGTTCACTGCCAAGGAACAGAAATCATTGCGCGCGGTGGCTGACGGTTTCAGGCCCAATCCGGATATCAACACCCTTGAGGTGCTGACCCAACTGGGCATCGGCGAGGCATTGGTAGGGACGTTGCAGGACAAGGGTACGCCGGCCATGGTTCAGCGAGTGCTGGTGGCGCCACCCCAATCGCGGATCGGGCCACTTGGCGATGCCGAGCGCGCCAGCCTGATCGCCCGCTCGCCGATGGCGGGGCATTACGACAAACCGATAGATCGTGAATCGGCCTATGAAATGCTCATTGCCCGCAAGATCGCCACTCCAGAGCCGGCGCAAATACCGGAGAAAAACGCAAAAGACCAGCAAAGCTTCAGCGACATGGCCGGTGAGTTTCTTGGTGGCATAGCTGGGCAGGCGATGAAAAATGCTGCACGTCAGGCGGCCAATCAATTGGGCAGGCAGTTGGTGCGGGGGTTGATGGGGTCGTTGCTGGGCGGGGGGAAGAAGCGCCGGTAGGATGAGTTCAGGTGGTCCCGTTGGAGCGAGGCTTGCCCGCGAATCGGTTGCCACGGTATCCCTGGCAAACCGCCTCATCGTTCTTCGCGGGCAAGCCTCGCTCCAACACAGAAGCCATCGCGGTGTCCCGCGATGGCGACAGCAGAATCAAGCCAGCGCTTTGGATGCCAGCCAGAACAACCCGGCCGACAGCGCAACGGTCGCAGGCAGGGTCAGAACCCAAGCGAGCAGAATGGTGCGCACGGTGCCACCTTGCAGGCCGCTTTTATTCGCGACCATCGTGCCAGCAACACCAGACGACAGAATGTGCGTGGTCGATACCGGCAGGGCGAACAGGTTGGCCGCAGCGATGGCGCAGGCGGTGGTGATCTGAGCCGACATACCTTGGGCGTAGGTCATGCCCTGTTTGCCAATCTTTTCGCCGATAGTCAGAACCACGCGCTTCCAGCCGACCATGGTGCCAATACCCAGTGCCAGGGCAACGGCCAGAATCACCCAGAACGGCGCGTATTCAGTGGTCTCGGTCAGGTCCTTGCGCAGCTTGTCCAGGTCCGACTTCTCACGCGGAGCCAGGTTTGGCAACTTGGCAACCTTGCGAGCAGTGTCGTCCAGGCAAAGCAAGTAGCGGCGGACTTCGATACGACGCTCCGAAGGCAGCGAGTGGTAATCGGTCACGCCGCTCAGGTTGTCCAGCAGCGCTGCGATGGTCGGCTCGGTTTGTGCCGGGTTACAGCTCGAACTCTCCGGCAGATCACCTTTTTCTGCTTTACCCAGAGCCAGAAACTCGCCCAGCGTGCTGCTGTTGCGCTGATAGAACTGATTCAGATGCAGGGTTGCGTCCCGAGTCCGTTCGATCTGGTACGTGGTGCTGTTCAGGTCAAGGACAAAAGCGCTTGGCACGATGCCGATCAATACCAGCATGATCAGGCCGATGCCTTTCTGACCGTCGTTGGAACCGTGCACGAAGCTGACCGCCATGGCCGAAACGACCAGTACCAGGCGGTTCCAGAACGGTGGATGCTTTTTATCGTCGAGCTTGCGGCGCTGCTCGGGGGTTTTATGCATTTTGGACAGCGGGCGCCACCACTTCAGGCTCAGCAGAACCAGTGCGGCAACCAGAAAGCCAGCCAGTGGCGAGAAAACCAGCGAAGCGCCGATATCGATCGCCTTCTGCCAGTTCACGCCATCGGCCAGCGGGATGTCGTTGATCAAGGCGTTGGCCAGGCCGACCCCGAGAATCGAACCGATCAGGGTGTGGGAGCTGGAGGCCGGAATACCGAAGTACCAGGTGCCCAGGTTCCACGTGATCGCAGCAGCGAGCAATGAGAACACCATCGCCAGGCCGTGGCCGGTGTTCACATTGATCAGCAGCTCCACCGGCAGCAGATGCACGATGGCATAGGCCACGCCCACCCCACCCAGTAGAACGCCCAGGAAATTGAAGATACCCGAGGCGAATACGGCCAGATGAGGCGGCATGGCTTTGGTATAAATGACTGTCGCCACCGCGTTCGCGGTGTCATGAAAGCCGTTGATGAACTCGAAGGTGAGGACGAATGCCAGGGCGAGCAGCAGGCTTATAAGTACCCAGGCATCTAGTCCGCTGAATAAATCGATCATGAAGGTTTTCTGACCCGGTCTGAAGGGGGCGGGATTATGACAGAAAAAATACAGGTCGATGTGACAGCCGCTGATTGGTCGTCGCTCAAAGTCCAGATTTCATGCAAAGCAAGGCAGCGCCGTCAGTGTCAGGGCGGCGTTTTTTCAGCAGTCAGACGCTATGAAGCCTCAGGGAATTGGTGCCTTTTAGAGCTGCCAGGCGCGCGCATCGGCGCACCCAGGCCATGTTCGAGCACCGGGCGATTATGTTTCTTCGCTGAGGTCCTTTTCCATTTTTTGCAGTTCTTGCTTGAAAGCCTGGTCTAGGAGACTGGCTTTTTTCCGCCAAGGTTTGCGTTCCGGCTCTGGTTGAGCTGCGTAGGTGGTAATTTCTCCACCATATACATCCTTGAAACGTTGTTCCTGGCGCTCAAGTTCCGCGCGCAGTTCATCTTTAGTCACTTTGTTACCTGATCAAGTCAATTTAACTCTGGCGATATCACTGAGCAGCTGCACTGTTCACACATGAAGCTGTGCTTCAAACGGCATGTTCAGGCCATTGGCCAAACAGCAACGTCGGAATCAGCTCGGCGTGAACACTCTTTGCTGCTCGCGGCTACGAACACCAGAAACGTATCTGTCGTAGCGACATTCGTTTTTTGAGTTGCAAGTGCGATAGCTACTTGGGCTGGCCGTCATTCGCGGGATAAGGATGTGGCACGGCTGTTTTGGTTCAGGGTGGCAGCATCTCAAGCCTGGGTGCGGGTCATCCATCATGGGTGTGACGACGGGATGGCAAGCACTGCGAATCGTTATTCCAGCCAAGTGACGAACACTATCTCCAAGAACTACGGCTCCGTCAACTATATATGGGATGAGTAACTGAAAGAATTCCAAAGTGGATTTTTTCTTGTACGACTGTTCCGAAGTTTCGGTGGGGAACATATGAAAGGAAGTTGGAGGCGCAAAATATTGACAGGCGCAGACAGAATCCTGACAGGGTAGTTCGCGAATTATTGACGGGGTGATAGAGCGCGCAATAGCTTCACGCCGCTGGTGGGTGCCACTCAGTTATGGCGCTTTGATAGCAATCAGAAGAGGGTGCAGGAATAAAAACGGCCTCGCTTCATGGGCAAGGCCGGCCTTGGACTTCTCGTGGGTACCTGACCAGTATTTCCAAGAAGCCACTTAAGGCCATGCAAAGGTATAAGTATCTTTGTGACGGGTCAATTGCGATTATCGGCCAGTCGTTCGATAATCGCACGACGCGCGTTGACTGTTTCGGCTTCAAGATGCGCGCAAGCGGCGTCCCATATGGGCTGAAAGGGTTTTAGCGAGGTAGTGGCAATGAATGATGAACTACGAAATTCTTTTGCTTCGTTGGCGCCCCCAATCGTGGCGTCACCTGCCAAGCGGATTCAGGCGCTGACCGGGGATCCGGATTTCATGACTTCCCTGGCCCGAGGGCTGGCAGTGATTCATGCCTTTCAAGAGCGCAAGCGCCATTTGACCATTGCCCAGATCAGCCACAGAACCGAAATCCCCCGGGCCGCAGTGCGGCGCTGCCTGCTGACGTTGATCAAGCTGGGCTATGCAACGACGGACGGTCGCACATATTCGCTGTTGCCCAAAGTGCTGACCTTGGGCCATGCCTATTTGTCCTCGACTCCGCTGGCCGTTTCGTCCCAGCCTTATCTGGATCGCATGAGTGATCAGCTGCACGAGGCTTGCAACATGGCAACGCTGGAAGGGGAGGACATTCTGTACATCGCCCGTTCAGCCACCACCCAGCGTCTGATATCCGTGGACCTGTCGGTCGGCGGGCGGCTCCCGGCTTATTGCACCTCCATGGGGCGCATTCTGTTATCGGCGCTGGATGATGTTTCGCTGCGTGAATATCTGGACCACGTGGACCTGCAACCCAAAACCAGCCGCACGATCCGCACCCCGGAAGCCCTGCTCGAATGTCTTCAGCAGGTTCGCCAGCAGGGATGGTGCATTGTCGATCAGGAGCTGGAACAGGGTCTGCGCTCGATTGCGGTTCCGGTCTATGACGCGTCCGGCCAAGTGCTGGCAGCATTGAATGTCAGCACCAGCGCCGGCCGTGTTGCGAGAAGTGAGCTGGAGCAACGATTCCTGCCGATCATGCTGGACGCAAGTCGGGATTTGAGTACTCAGCTATTCACTTGAGGCTATCCAGTGAGAGTTTTGAATTTGTGCGATTAACGAACGGATAATCGATTATCGGATTGTTTGGCCATCTGCCCGGGCATAACCTCAGCTGCATTCCAGCGTAGTTCATCTGCGCTGTTCATTGGATGCGATTTGAGTTCGGGAGCACCTCATGGCTGAAATTCTTTCTTTACGTGATGCCGTGAAGCAATTGGTCAACGATGGCGACACCGTTGCGCTGGAAGGCTTCACCCATTTGATTCCCACGGCTGCAGGCCACGAAATCATCCGTCAGGGCAAAAAACACCTGACCCTGGTCCGCATGACCCCGGATCTGATCTATGACCAGCTCATCGGCGCCGGTTGTGCCAAGCGCCTGGTTTTTTCCTGGGGCGGCAACCCGGGTGTGGGCTCCTTGCATCGTTTGCGCGATGCGGTAGAAAAACAATGGCCGCACGCCATGGAAATCGAAGAGCACAGCCATGCTGACCTGGCCAATGCCTATGTCGCCGGTGCATCGGGTCTGCCGTTCGCTGTGTTGCGCGCTTATGCCGGCTCTGACTTGCCGAAGGTCAACCCGCTGATCAAGACCGTGACCTGCCCGTTCACTGGCGAAGTGCTGGCGGCAGTCCCGGCGGTGCGCCCGGACGTCACGGTCATCCACGCGCAGAAGGCTGATCGCAAAGGCAACGTTTTGCTCTGGGGCATCCTCGGCGTGCAGAAAGAAGCAGCGCTTGCCGCCAAACGTTGCATTGTCACCGTGGAAGAAATCGTCGATGACCTGAATGCACCGATGAACGCCTGCGTCTTGCCGACCTGGGCCTTGAGTGCGGTCTGCCATGTGCCGGGCGGCGCGCATCCGTCCTACGCTCACGGTTACTACGAGCGTGACAACCGTTTCTATCAGGCTTGGGACCCTATTGCCCGGGACCGCGACACTTTCAGTGCGTGGATCGATGAATACATCCACGGCACAGCAGATTTCAGCGAGTTCCAGCGCAAGCTTGCCAGCTCCTCGGAGGCGAAATAATGACTTACACCACCAATGAAATGATGACTGTAGCGGCGGCACGTCGGCTGCGTAACGGCGCTGTCTGTTTCGTCGGCATCGGCCTGCCCTCCAAAGCCGCGAACCTGGCGCGCCTGACGTCTTCACCCGATGTGGTCCTGATCTATGAGTCTGGCCCGATTGGCGCCAAACCAACGGTCCTGCCTTTGTCGATTGGCGACGGCGAGTTGGCGGAGACGGCTGACACCGTCGTCTCTACCAGTGAAATCTTCCGCTACTGGTTGCAAGGCGGACGAGTCGACGTGGGTTTCCTGGGCGCGGCGCAAGTGGACCGGTTCGGCAATATCAACACGACCGTGGTGGGCGACTACAACAACCCCAAAGTGCGCCTGCCGGGTGCTGGTGGTGCTCCGGAAATCGCAGGTTCTGCCAAGTCGGTGCTGATTATTCTCAAGCAATCGGCGCGGGCGTTCGTCAACAAGCTGGATTTCATCACCTCTGTAGGTCATGGCGAAGGTGGCGATTCGCGCCAGCGTCTTGGCCTGCCGGGTGCCGGGCCGGTGGGGATCATCACCGATCTGTGCATCATGGAGCCGGAGGCGGGCAGCAACGAATTCGTGGTAACGACGCTGCATCCCGGTGTCACCCGTGAGCAGGTGATCGCGGCCACCGGTTGGGAAGTGCGTTTCGCGGACAACGTCGAGTATTCAGCCGAACCTACTGAAACTGAATTGACAGCGTTGCGCGATCTGGAGGCCCGCACTGCGGCGGCTCATGGTCAGGCGCCGGGAGAAGCATGATGCGTGAAGTATTTATCTGCGATGCGATTCGTACACCCATTGGCCGTTTTGGTGGCGGGTTATCCAGCGTGCGTGCTGATGACCTGGCCGCTGTACCGATCAAGGCGTTGATGGAGCGCAACCCTTCGGTCAACTGGAACGAAATGGATGAGGTGTTCTTCGGCTGTGCCAACCAGGCCGGCGAGGACAACCGCAACGTCGCGCGCATGGCCGCGTTGCTGGCAGGTTTGCCGGAATCGATTCCCGGTGTAACTCTCAATCGCCTGTGCGCCTCGGGCATGGACGCCATCGGCACTGCCTTCCGGGCGATTGCTGCGGGGGAAATGGAGCTGGCCATTGCTGGCGGCGTCGAGTCCATGTCCCGTGCGCCGTTTGTCATGGGCAAGGCTGACGCGGCGTATTCGCGGAACATGAAGCTGGAAGACACGACCATTGGCTGGCGTTTCATCAATCCACTGATGAAAGAGCAATATGGCGTCGATTCGATGCCGCAGACCGGCGACAACGTGGCGGATGACTTCAAGATTTCTCGAGCCGATCAGGACGCCTTCGCCCTGCGCAGCCAGCAGCGCACTGCCGCCGCCCAGGCTGCGGGCTTTTTTAACGAAGAAATCACGCCGGTGCGCATCACCCACAAAAAGGGTGAGACGATCGTCGAGCAGGATGAACATCCCCGTGCCGATACCAGCCTGGAAACCCTGAGCAAGCTAAAACCGGTCAATGGCCCTGACAAGACGGTCACTGCCGGCAATGCATCGGGCGTCAATGACGGCGCTGCTGCGCTGATTCTGGCCTCGGCCGACGCGGTCAAGAAGCATGGTTTGACCCCGCGGGCACGGATTCTCGGCATGGCCAGCGCGGGTGTTGCTCCTCGCGTGATGGGCATCGGTCCGGTGCCTGCTGTGCGCAAGCTGGTTGAGCGCCTCGGTCTGGCAGTTTCCGATTTTGATGTGATCGAGCTTAACGAAGCGTTCGCTAGCCAGGGTCTTGCCGTGCTTCGAGAGTTGGGCCTGGCCGATGATGCGCCACAGGTAAACCCTAACGGCGGCGCAATCGCCCTTGGGCATCCATTGGGTATGAGCGGCGCGCGTCTGGTGTTGACCGCCTTGCATCAACTGGAAAAATCCGGCGGCCGTAGAGGGCTGGCCACCATGTGCGTAGGGGTAGGGCAGGGGCTTGCGTTGGCTATCGAGCGGTAGCCGGGCATGCCAAGGGGGACCCGACCTTCAATGGCCCGAGATAAAAGGTCATGGGAGGTCGGGTGATCGTTTCGCTCAGGCCGTCAAGACGGTGTCACTGGGCTTTTCGATTTAGGTGTCGTGCCTGCGGCAATCAGCACCGGGTCGCCCTCACCCGTCATTAGGCCCTGGGTCACTCTCCAGTGGTTATCAGGGGTGCCGGGCTTAACCATGTAAACGTGCGGCGACAAGCTGCCACCGCTGACCTTGACCAACTGCACCCTGGCGTCCCGGACGGCGGTCATGTCCAGCTGCATGTAACTGTGGACTTTATCTTCCCGCGACTTGCCGGTGTATGAGTTTCTGCCAAACAGAGTGTCTGCCAGATCGGCTCTGGACATGGACCCTGGTGCCAGATCCGTCACATAGACGCCCGGTGTGTTTGCCATATTGGCGCGAGCGTTTACATGGGGGTCACTACTGGGCCTGGAGCTGAACAGATGACCCGGAGTTGACCAGTATGTCCCGAGGTTTTTCTGAGTGGTGTAGTGATAGAGCACTTTGGGCCAATCTTCCTTGGGTATGACTTGTTCGCTGATCTCCACCCGTGTGAGCACATTTCTGCTCGCTGCGGAAGCTGGCCTTGCGTTGCCAGAAGGCCCAGGCTGCTGGGAGTCAGGATGCGGTCGTTTGAGCGGCACGACTATTTTCACCTGAGCTTTTTCCAGGGCGCTGCTGTGCAATTGTTGCCAAGGTCTGCTCATTCCTGTCACGCCGCGGGTCTGCAGGGATTTGAGTAACGACTTGACCTCATGCGGCTGCCGGTTATCGAGCAGATAGGTCAGGTAGGCAATCCGCTGTTCAGGCTTCAACGTCGCCAGTGGGCTGGCCCGGTCAGCGAGCTCAAGCACCTCAGGGTCAATCGCACGCACGGATTCACCGCCGGGTAAACCTGCTTTTCCCGGGGTCCAATTGCCGTGTTTATCCTGGGTAATCCTCTGCTGGTAGTAGGCGTCCGGGCGGCGCCGATCAACGATTTTCCAGGTTGGCTGAAGCGGGTCGTAGGGATCGTAACGGACCAGGTAGGTGTCAGAGCCACTCTTGATGTAGAAGCGTGAACTGCCACTGGCGCTGGTTTTTTCGAAGACCCCCTTGTAGATGCCATCAGTGCGTCTTATCAGGCCAGTGGGTGACTTTCCAAGCGCCAATCCGGTATTCAGGACCGGTGTGACACCCTTGGGTGCTTTGCTCTTGCCTGGCGTAAAACCATCGGCCAACAGCAGCGCAGCCTGTACGCAGTGCGTGGCCGCGCTGCTCTCAGCGCTGACACATTTAGTAAAGGCATAAATGCTTCGTCCCGCTGCCACTGCGCCTCTTATCCGCAAGGGGGTGAATTCCAGCGCCAATCCGACCGTTCCAGACGCGATCTCCCATGCTGTTCTCAGGTTGGCCTCGCCCGTGGAGGTCGTCTGTTGATCGACATTACTGATAGCCCGGCGTGCTTCAACTTCATAGCTGGCGTGATACAGATTGCCGGTAATGACGTCGGTAGTGATAAACAGTCGACCTGGGTCGCTGGTCAGTGCTCGCCGCAGCTCAGCTTGCGAGTCCGCAGGTGCGCGAGCGACCAGATAGTCGAGGAACTGCGGATCGGTCAGCAGTTCGTCGCGCATTTCAGTTGTGCTGGGAAACTCTTTGTAACGTTGGCCTTTAGGGGCTTCAGGTGTGTATATCACCAACGCTGAGATTGCTTCGGTCTCAGCCGGCTTGATTACGATCAAGCCTTCAATGGGCACTGCGTTTATCTTCAGGGTATTGGCTTGAATGTGATGATTATCGACTTTCGCCCTTTGTGGGGTGTCCTCAGGGTGGTCCAGGACGGCTGTGACCCAGTTGAAAGCCCTGTCGCAGCGCTCTGGTGCCAAGAGTTTGTTGTCGGCGAAATCACCCGCCATCTTCGCTTCAATGGCATCAACCTGCATTTGCGCGTGCATGACGCTCGCATAGGCATCGCGATTGGCCTGACCTTGCGCAGAGGTCAGGAGATGGGTTTCAAGAAAGCTTTCGTAGCTGCCCCCTACGTTGAGATCGCGCACCAGGCCATGTACGTAAGACCTGTTCAGTGACGGGATGGAGTTACCACTGGCGTCTGTGAAGCTGGCGCTAGTCCAGAAATCAAGATCGGCTACGCCGACGTTCTCCAGAGAGAAGTCAGTCAGGCTGCGGGTTGTAGGGACGAACTCCAGCGGCTCTTGGCCGGGCTGATGCACAGGGCCAATATCCGGCACCAGGATGGGGTCACCGGCCAGAACAGTTGTGGTAGTGGTGACGAAGATCTGATCCGGGTCCAGATCCGCACCAAGGTCCACGGATAACCGTTGGCCGAGCTGCTCCTTGGCATAGGCGCGCAGCTTCTCAGGCTGACCAAATTCAGTGATATCAGGCAGCTCGGGGACCTGGGCCGCAATCAGGGCCTGCTGATAGTTCTCCAGGGCCTGATGCCTGGCGTTCACATCCTCTGTCGAGGCATTTTCCAGCCATTCAGGCCCGTCCTCGTGGCGATTGACCGGTTGCAGATCCTGGGGGATCTCCGGTGGAGAAAACCAGCCGCCAATCTCCTGTGCAACGGCATCGCCAATCACCCTGCGCAGGCCTGCGGCGTCGGTATCAGACTGCAGTCCCAGTGCCTGGCGCTCATGGGGTTGCAGCAGTATACCCACGGCTCTGTAGAAACTATCGCTGCCCTTGTTAACGGGAACAGCACCGTTTTCATCCAGGCCGAAGTAGTTGCCGTTGCCGTCATGCTCGAGCACCAACTGGCTGGAGCTGATGTCATCCGAGTTGTAGTCGGTGTCGCCCGGCTCGATGATCAGTAGCTCTCGGTTGGCCTTGTCCATGAGCAGGGTTCGCACGAAATCACGGACGATCAGATCAGCATCCGGGTTGAAATTGCGCGGGTGGTAGATAGCATCCAGGGCAGCGTCCTGGCGCACTTCAAGTTTGATTTGCTCGACAGCTTCGATGAATGCAGCAGGCAGGGTGCCGTTGAACACCAATGTGGCCTGCTCGGCCTCATTGAGCGGTGAGTCTTTCAAGAGTTCTCTCAGGCGTTCAGTGCTCAGCTCGGGGTTGAGCTCGTGGAGCTTTGTAAGGACCGGCGAAGATTGACTGGGTGGGGTTTGCTGCCAGAACGGCAGGAAGGGGTTGCTGTTGCCCACATCAGGATCACCTTTGACCAAAGATTCGTCGGCGATCAGTGCGTCGAACAGCTGCGTCTGTTCGGCTTTGGCCAGAACGGCCATTTGCTCGCGTAGGGTGATAATCCGTCCGGCCTCTGAGATGAACTGAAAATCACCGCCTTTGCCCAGTGACGAATTTTTGGGCAACTGTCCAAGAATAATCTCCAGCAACTCCTCCTGATTATTGGCTCCGGCGCTGCTGTCCCAGCGACTTGCATATTCACCATTGCTCAGGCGGGTGATGTCGACACTGTTCGTGATCTGAGTTGGAACACTGCCTTTGAGGTAGACAGCGTCGAGCTGACCGCCGCTGTCGAAAACCTTTAACTGAGTGCCAGCGGGCCATTCGGGTAACTGAGTCAAAAGGGAGAGAAAGAGTTTCTCGCTGCGTGTGTCGTAAAAGCCTTTTTCCCGAAGACGTGTGATCAGCTCGTGTAGCAGAAAGTCTGCCTGAGCGCGTTGGCGGTGTTCGTTTACTCTCGCATCGCCGGGAGCGAATGCCGCTGTCTCGCTCGTCTCGACTTCATCCGTCAACGTGATCTGGGGAATATTTATTGGGTTGTCGGGCTCGCCAATCTGCGATGCAGGCTGGTTGGCGAAGCTGTTCCATAGTGCGGCTGTATTTACAGGGGCCGGCATTGGCAACGCTTCAGCCCCTGGCAGTAAAGACCAGCCATCAGGCAGGGCTCGCTCGACCTGGCAAGCCTGCCGAATGTCCTCACCCAGCAGTGTCTTGATATCAGGTGCCGAGATTTGCCCGTAGGAGTGCAAATAACTCAGCAACATCTGCATCATCCCGAAGCCTTCGCTGCTGTCATTTTTCTTCTGAGAGTGCTGTTGCTGCTGTTGCTGCTGTTGCTGATGGCGCGCCAGGGCCTCGTGATCAAGGCCGTACGTTTTCTCGTGGTCGCTGCCCAGATAGCGAAAGGTTTGCAGGCCGTTGATTAGAGGGCTGATCAGCGCTTTGACTTGTTCCCCCCAGGTTGCGGAGTTGTGATTCACCGGCGCGCTACGATCCAGGCTGCGCTCGATACCCCGGCGGTTTTTTTCTGACAGAGACTTTTCGAAAATCTGTTGGGTTGTCTCCCAGGGGCTACGGTGCTTCAGTGCCTGGGTCAGCGATTGGATAAGTGCCTCGCAGACATGCTCATCAGCACCCTCGGTCATGTCTACCAGCATCCCGAACCCTTCTTCGTCCAGCCAGTTCAGGTCTGCCGCACTTAAATGTTCGCTCAGTATCGAAAAGGCAAGGTCCATTTGCGGGTAACGCTTGCACGCATTGGAAAGCGAGCCGACAGGCGCGTCCAACTCGTGCAGAACCCCTGCAATGAATGGCGAGATGCTCCATATCGTCGGAAGGTTTTTCTGGTTAGTCGGCGTGTCAGGCGAAGGCTGGTGGGAGACGCGAGAGGGGGTGTAAGCGGTAATCGATGGCATGGCGAGTCCTTTGTCGACGGACCCCACTGATGAGACTGCCCCATCCTGCTGGTGGTCCGAACCGCAAGGCTGTCCGT
>Ga0308164_10001684_pt1 | contig 24686 bp, 22 predicted proteins | sample PhyTR2_FD_201031 | JGI IMG/M metagenome (GOLD analysis project Ga0308164, IMG submission 201031) | Phyllosphere microbial communities from UC Gill Tract Community Farm, Albany, California, United States - DLSLT.R2 | ecosystem: Host-associated > Plants > Phyllosphere > Unclassified | place: USA... | reverse complement strand
ATGTCTGCATCACTGACCGTGACTTGCGACTCGAGTGTGTCCATGTTCAGCACAACATACTCTGCCTTGACACGCTCAGGTACATTGAATGCATTGCTGCTGTCATAAAACGACTGCAACATTTCCTCCGTCACTTTGACCTGCGATACGTAATCGCTTGCCTTGAACAACAGTTGTTGCGCCTCACGCTCCTGCTCGTTCAATTCCGACAAACGCTGCGACAGCGAAACCGGTGCAAATGCCGTCGTTTGAATCGCGGCATTCACTTGCTGAATCGCCATATCCTGGCGCAGACGCGCCTCAAACATCGCAGGCGTCATGCCTTGTGCGGCCAGCAAAGCCTTGTAACGTTCGATATCGAATTTGCCGTCAGGCAGTCTCAAACCAGCCATATCGCCAATCGTCTGCTGCAATGCACGATCCGATACCGAAAGCGCATTGCGACGTGCTTCCGACGCCAGTACGCGACGTGCGATCAGATCATCAAGGATTTCCTGCTTGGCTTCCGGCGTTTCCAGCATGCTGGCGTCGAACTGCGCGCCAAACATCTGACGCATACGGTCAGTTTGCTCGCGCTGTGCGGCATCCAGTTCAGGTTGCGTGATTTCCTTGCCATCTACTTTGGCAACGGTATCGCGCGCATCACCCATGCTGGTGTAGCTCTCGAGTCCAAAGAATGCAAACGAAGGGAAGATGATGAGCAGCAAAAGCAGCATCATCAAGCGCTGATGGGAACGAATATATTCAAACATGACTAACCAATCACGGATAAAGCACGATGCATGCGTTGCATGTAAAAAAAGGCGAACTTTCGTTCGCCTTTTCTTTTTCTTGGCGGAGTGGACGGGACTCGAACCCGCGACCCCCGGCGTGACAGGCCGGTATTCTAACCAGCTGAACTACCACTCCCAACTACTTGAAGATTCCTTGCGAGTCTGACGAGAATTGGTGGTGGGTGCTGAGAGGCTCGAACTCCCGACCTACGCCTTGTAAGGGCGCCGCTCTACCAACTGAGCTAAGCACCCAGGCGCTTGACTCGTCAAACATACAGCGTTGTCACCACGCCGCAAAGAAAAAAGATTTTACAACATGTATGCGTAATTTGCACTACGCAATTCTGATCAGTTGACAGCGTCTTTCAGTGCCTTGCCTGGTTTGAACTTAGGCACTTTAGCTGCTTTGATTTTGATCGCTTCGCCGGTACGTGGGTTACGGCCGGTACGTGCGGCGCGTTTGCCTACCGAGAAAGTACCGAAACCAACGAGGGTCACGGTGCCGTTCTTTTTCAACGTGGTCTTGACTGCGCCAATGATGGAGTCAAGTGCGCGTGTTGCGGCTGCTTTGGAAATATCGGCGGAACCAGCAATGTGGTCGATCAATTCGGTTTTGTTCACTAACGTCCCCTCACAAAGGTTGAATGCCGCACATCGCCATACCAATCTGGAATCACGATCGTGCGGTGGCAGCAAAATCTGCAGCAGGTATTAAACAAGCGGCAACGCCATGTGTCAAGCGCTTTGCCGAAGATTCCCCTCTGGCAAAGCATACATTTACGTTTGTTTTGATGCTCGAAATTGCATATGCAGAACCGCCAAACGAAAAAAAAGCGCTCCGAAGAGCGCTTTTTTGCATACTACTTTCAGTGTTTAACCGGTTGCGATTCTGCCGCATCAGCCGGCTTCGCGACGGCATTATCGACTGCTGCGACCTCTTCTTCCGACAACGGCGTAGGCGCGCGCTCCAATGCAATTTCAAGCACCTTGTCGATCCAGCGTATCGGAACGATTTCGAGCTTATTCTTCACATTGTCAGGAATCTCGGCAAGATCCTTCACGTTCTGCTCGGGAATCAGCACGGTCTTGATGCCACCGCGATGCGCCGCAAGAAGTTTTTCCTTCAAGCCGCCGATCGGCAATACTTCGCCGCGCAGCGTGATCTCGCCGGTCATCGCCACATCTGCCCGCACCGGAATGCCGGTAAACACGGAAACCATCGCCAGCGTCATCGCCACACCTGCAGAGGGACCGTCTTTAGGCGTTGCGCCTTCCGGCACGTGAATGTGGATGTCGCTCTTCTCGAACACCGATGGCTTGATACCGAGTTTCTGAGCACGACTGCGCACAACCGTGCGTGCCGCTTCAATCGACTCTTTCATCACATCGCCCAACGTACCGGTACGAATGATGCCGCCTTTACCGGGCATGCTCATGGATTCGATCGTCAGCAAATCGCCGCCGACTTCGGTCCATGCAAGACCGACGACCTGACCGATTTGATTCTCTTTCTCGGCCACGCCAAAGTCGAACAAACGCACACCGAGAAACTTGTCGATGTTCTTCGGCGTCACGCTGACTTTACGATCCTGCTTCTTCAGCAGCAACATCTTGACGACCTTGCGGCAGATTTTCGAAATTTCACGCTCAAGCGAACGCACACCTGCTTCACGCGTGTAGTAACGAATAATGTCGCGAATGGCACCTTCGCTGACGCTGATTTCATCTTCTTTCAGACCGTTATTTTTTATCTGTTTCGGCAACAGATAACGTTGCGCGATGCTGGCCTTTTCATCTTCCGTGTAGCCGGACAGACGAATGATTTCCATACGATCCAGCAATGCAGGCGGAATATTGTACGAGTTTGATGTCGCCACAAACATCACGTCCGACAGATCGAAATCGACTTCAACGTAGTGGTCGGAGAACGTGTGGTTCTGTTCTGGATCCAGCACTTCCAGCAACGCAGACGATGGATCGCCACGGAAGTCCATGCCCAGTTTGTCAATCTCGTCGAGCAGGAACAATGGATTGCGCACGCCGGTCTTCGACAGGCTTTGCAGAATCTTGCCTGGCATCGAACCGATATAGGTACGACGATGGCCGCGAATCTCGGCTTCGTCACGCACACCACCCAGCGCCATGCGTACGAACTTGCGGTTCGTCGCTTTGGCGATCGACTGACCCAGCGAGGTTTTACCCACGCCTGGAGGACCGACGAAGCACAGGATCGGCGCTTTTACCTTGTCAACGCGCTGTTGCACGGCAAGATATTCCAAGATGCGTTCCTTGACCTTCTCAAGGCCGTAGTGGTCGCTGTCCAGCACTTTCTCGGCGTTCGACAGATCATTGTTGACCTTGGATTTTTTCTTCCAAGGCAAACCGAGCAAGGTGTCGATGTAGTTGCGCACGACGGTCGCTTCGGCCGACATCGGCGACATCAGCTTGAGCTTCTTGAGTTCGCTCTGCACTTTCGTCAGCGCTTCTTTTGGCATCTTGGCGGCGACGATTTTTTTCTCGAGTTCTTCGAGATCAGCACCATCCTCGCCTTCGCCCAATTCCTTCTGAATCGCCTTGACCTGTTCGTTCAGGTAGTACTCGCGCTGCGATTTTTCCATCTGGCGTTTGACGCGGCCGCGGATACGCTTCTCGACTTGCAGAATGTCGAGTTCACCTTCCAGTTGACCCAACAAATGTTCATAGCGCTTTGCAACGTCGAAGATTTCCAGAATGACCTGTTTCTGTTCGAGCTTCAAAGGCAGATGCGCAGCAATGGTGTCAGCCAGACGACCAGCGTCATCGATACCTGCCAGCGAAGTCAGGATTTCCGGCGGGATCTTCTTGTTGAGTTTGACGTATTGATCAAACTGCTGAACGATCGCGCGACGCATCGCTTCCACTTCCGACTCGTCGCCGGCTTCGGATTCGATTGGGGTCAGATCGGCAACAAAATGTGTTTCGAGTTCGCTGATGTGATGAATGCGGGCACGCTGTGCGCCTTCGACCAGTACCTTGACGGTACCGTCTGGCAGCTTCAGCATTTGCAAAATATTGGCGACACAACCGATTTCATAGATATCGGATGCGGAGGGTTCGTCCTTGGCAGCTGCTTTCTGGGCAGCAAGCATAATGCTCTTGCCTTGTTCCATGGCCGCTTCAAGCGCCTTGATGGATTTTGGACGACCGACAAAAAGCGGTATCACCATATGCGGGAAGACAACGACGTCCCGCAGAGGCAACAACGGCAGTTGGGTTTGTTCGAGTGTAGTAGTAGTCGTCATGGCGAGCCTTATCGATAAACGTGATGATGATGTTGGCGCTAATGGCCAAAACACAAGCCCGGACAGCAAACAAAACGCAATTCCGCCAACAAAAAAGCCACCTACGAAGGGAAATCTTCGAAGTGGCTCTACGATGGAAGCCTGAATTGTATTTTGCTGGTTTTATTGTACTGCGTTTCAAAAAAAAACAGGCCTTTTTGGCCTGTTTTTCGCTATTTCCACATGTTTTATAAGGATATTTGCATGTTTTTGCTTATTTAGAACCAGAAACCTTTGGTTGCTCGTGATAAATCAGCAAAGGTTTGGCGCCATTGGTAATCGTGCCTTCGTCGATAACAACTTTGGCAACATCTTGCTCACTTGGCAACTCAAACATAACGTCCAGCAAAGCATGTTCAAGAATCGAACGCAAACCACGTGCACCGGTCTTGCGCGCAATCGCCTTCTTGGCAATTGCCTGCAATGCCGCCGGACGAATCTCAAGCTCGGCGCCTTCCATTTGCAGCAATTTGGAATACTGCTTGATCAGCGCGTTCTTTGGTTCGACCAGAATCTGGATCAGCGCATCTTCATTCAATTCACGCAAAGTCGCAACGACAGGCAGACGACCAACCAGCTCTGGAATCAGACCAAACTTCACCAGATCCTCAGGTTCGGTATCCAGCATCACCTGACTCGCCGTACGTTCTTCGCGGCTCTTCACGCTAGCCGAGAAGCCGATGCCGCTCTTTTCCGAACGCTCGGAGATAATCTTGGCCAAGCCGTCGAATGCGCCGCCGCAAATGAACAGAATATTGGTGGTATCGATCTGCACGAAATCCTGATTAGGATGCTTGCGACCACCTTGTGGCGGCACCGAAGCCATGGTGCCTTCGACCAATTTCAGTAACGCCTGCTGCACGCCTTCGCCCGAAACGTCGCGCGTGATCGATGGATTGTCTGATTTACGCGAAATCTTGTCGATTTCATCGATGTAGACAATACCCTTTTGCGCTTTTTCGACTTCGTAATTACAGCTCTGTAACAGCTTCTGAATGATGTTTTCCACATCCTCACCGACATAGCCGGCTTCGGTCAGCGTGGTTGCATCTGCAATCACAAATGGCACATCCAGCGTACGTGCCAGCGTCTGCGCCAGCAAGGTTTTACCCGAACCGGTCGGACCGACGAGCAGAATATTGCTCTTGGCCAGTTCAACGTCATCTTTTTTGCCCAGATGTTTGAGGCGTTTGTAGTGGTTGTAGACCGCGACGGACAGAATGCGCTTGGCAGACTGTTGTCCAATCACGTATTGGTCGAGCAATTCGCACAGTTCCAGCGGCGTTGGCAAATCGCTACGTGGCGAACCGCCAACCGTATCGACGCTGGCCGCTTCGTCGCGAATGATGTCGTTGCAGAGGTCAATGCACTCGTCGCAAATGAACACCGATGGACCGGCGATCAGTTTCTTCACCTCGTGCTGACTCTTGCCGCAGAACGAGCAGTAAAGCAATTTCTCGCCGCTTGAGGATTTCTTGTCTGACATGGTGCGCGTTTCTCTGGTTAAGTACGGATTTGATATTACCTGCGAATTCGAAATTCGTCACGCAAGCATCCAATTGGATAATAGCAACATCCAAGTGAAAACGCCCGAACGGTGACCGTCCGGGCGCTTTATTAAGCGTGTGAGAGCAAACCGGATTTATTCGCGATGCGTCAAAACAGCGTCGATCATGCCGTAAGTCACGGCGGCTTCTGCCGACATGAAGTTGTCACGATCGGTGTCTTTGCTGATTTCTTCGATCGATTTACCAGTGCGTTCGGCAAGAATGCTGTTCAAACGTTCACGCAAATACAAAATCTCGCGTGCCTGGATTTCGATATCCGATGCCTGACCCTGAGCACCACCCAATGGCTGGTGAATCATGATGCGCGAATTTGGCAGCGAGAAACGCTTGCCCTTTTCGCCAGCAGCCAGCAAAAACGCACCCATCGACGCCGCCAAGCCCGTGCACAAGGTCGAAACGTTTGGCTTGATGAACTGCATGGTATCAAAAATCGCCATACCAGCCGACACCGAACCACCAGGCGAGTTGATGTAGAGCGAAATGTCCTTGTCAGGATTTTCGCTTTCCAAAAACAACAACTGGGCAACGATCAGGTTGGCCATTTGGTCATTGACCGGGCCAACCAGAAAAATGATGCGTTCCTTCAACAATCTGGAGTAGATGTCGTAGGCACGCTCACCGCGACCGCTCTGCTCGATCACCATAGGAACCATACCGAGCATTTCGGTGTCGAGAGCGGAAGTACGAGTCATGCTAGTGGTCATTATGCTTTCCTCAGGAAACGCCCAAAGGCTGATTAACCTTGTGGTGCGTTATTGCTCATCAATTCGTCGAAGGCTACCGTTTTTTCGGCGACCTTGGCTTTGCCAAGGACGTAATTGACGACGTTTTCTTCCAATACAAGAGCTTCCACCTCAGCCAGACGGCTACGATCGCTGAAATAGTACTTCAGAACCTGTTGTGGGTCTTCGTAGCTTTGTGCGAATTCTTCGACTTGCGCCTTGACCTGTTCTGGCTTGGCTTGCAGTTCATTCGTTTTCACGACTTCTGCGAGAATCAAGCCCAGACGAACGCGACGTTCTGCCTGGTCGGTGAACAGTTCACGTGGGAATGGCGTGTCAGAGATTTTCATGCCGCGTTGCTGCATGTCCTGACGGGTCATTTCCATCAAACGTTCGATGTCTTGATCAACCAGTGCTTTCGGCACATCCAGATCGCTGATCTTGATCAGCGCATCCATCACGCTTTCCTTGGTGCGCGCCTTGACGCGGCTGCTGACTTCGCGCTGCAGATTGACCTTGATGTCTTCACGCATTTTGCCCAGATCGCCATCAGGAATACCGAGGGATTTGGCAAATTCTGCGTCGACTTCTGGCAGGTGCGCCCATTCGATTTGTTTCAGCGTGATCGTGAACTCAGCGGTTTTGCCGGCAACGTCGGCACCGTGGTAATCAGCCGGGAACGACAATGGGAAGGTTTTGGATTCGCCAACTTTCAAGCCAACGGTACCGGCTTCAAATTCAGCCAGCATGCGGCCTTCGCCCAGCACGAAAGCGTAGTCATCCGCTTTGCCGCCCTGGAATTCAACGCCGTCGATCGTGCCAACGAAATCGATGGTCACACGGTCGCCATTTTGCGCCGTCAGATCGGAGCCGCCGTCGCCGTGCGCGCTTTGCTCGCCTTTGACGTGGTAATGCACACGCTGCTTGCGCAGGATATCGATGGTTTTGTCGATTTCTGCGTCGCTGACGTCAGCAACGGTTTTTTCAACGTCAGCCGATGCCAGATCGCCAACCGTGATCTCTGGATAGACTTCAAAGGTCGCATTGAACGCAACGGTGCCTTCAGCGACTTCATCCGACTTTGCTTCGATTCTTGGGAAGCCAGCAACGCGCAGATTGTTTTCGGTGGCAGCATCGTTGAATGCCTTGCCGACTTTGTCGTTCAATACTTCGTTTTCGACTTGATAGCCGTACTGTGCAGCAACCATTTTCATTGGCACTTTGCCTGGGCGGAAGCCAGGGGCCTTGGCGCTACGTGCACGAACCTTGAGGCGCTTTTCCACTTCGGCCTGTACATCAGCCAGTGGCACCGTAATCGTGATACGGCGTTCGAGTTTGTCCAGAGTTTCGACTGCAGTTGCCATGTGTTTTGTCCAAAAAATAAAGAATTCTGTGGTGCGAGGAGGGGGACTCGAACCCCCACACCATTGCTGGCGTCAGGACCTAAACCTGGTGCGTCTACCAATTTCGCCATCCTCGCAGGATGTGCTTGCAGACAGACAAAAAAGCAAAAAGCGACCTCGAAGTGAAAAGGGGTCGCCCTGAATACCTTTTTATCGGTTGCTCGACTTCAGCCCGCGATTTTAACGGATTTTGTATATCTTGCGCTCATTCTTGCGCTTATTTTTGACAACTTGACCATAATCGAGCATGCGTTGATGACGAAATTGCAAGCGCCTTGCCATTTTCATTTACCATTCGAGCTGACCGAATCATCGCTCTCTATCGCTACTCTGTCACTGTCCATTCATCATTCGCAGGCTGTGCCGCCCTCTCCTGCCGCAACCTTTTACTCATGTCTGTCGATCATTACGAAAATTTTCCCGTCGCGTCCATTCTGCTTCCAGCAAGATTGCGTGAGCCAGTACAGATCATCTATGCCTTTGCACGCAGTGCGGATGACCTGGCCGACGAAGGCGACGCCACTGCCGCCGAGCGCCTGCAAGCTTTGGGTGCCTATCAAATGGAGCTGGAGCGCATTGCCGATGGGAACATGCCTGACACTGCACTGTTTCGCGATCTGGCCCAAGTCATCACTGATTATCGTCTTCCGCTGCAGCCTTTTTATGACCTGCTGTCGGCGTTCAGTCAGGATGTCGTGACGACGCGATACGCAAACTTCCCTGATTTGCTTGATTACTGTCGCCGCTCCGCCGATCCAGTCGGCATTTTGATGTTGCACCTGTATGAAGCAGCATCTGAAGAGAACCTGCGCGACTCGCACGCCATCTGCTCGGCCTTGCAGCTCATCAATTTCTGGCAGGACGTCGCCGTCGACTGGGATAAGGACCGCATTTATCTACCAGAGGAAGATCGTTTGCAGTTTGGCGTTAACGAACCGCAGATTGCTGCGGGGACAAACGATGCCGCCTGGCAGAACCTGATGCGCTTTGAGGTTGAACGTGCACGTGCATTGCTTCTCGCGGGCGCACCATTGGCAGTACGGCTGCCGGGACGTGTTGGATGGGAACTCAGACTGGTCGTGCAAGGTGGCTTGCGTATTCTGGAGAAAATCGAAGCCGTGGATTACGACGTTTTTCATCGTCGCCCCAAACTCGGTAGAGTGGACTGGCTACGTTTAAGCATGCGCGCCTTGTCCATGCGAGCACGCTAATTATCTGTTTGAACCCTACTTTATTTGTCCTACGCGACGTAGTCGGCTAGCATAGCGGCTTGTTTTCGCCCGAGGCGCGCCCAATTCCATGTCACCTGACGAATACTGCCAGCAAAAAGCCGCTCAGAGCGGCTCCAGTTTTTACTACAGCTTCCTGTTTCTCTCGCCGGAACGTCGTCGTGCGATCACGGCGCTGTACGCGTTCTGCCGCGAAGTCGACGATACCGTTGATGAATGTACCGATGTATCGATTGCGCGGACAAAGCTAGCGTGGTGGCGTACCGAGATCAGCACGATGGTCAGCGGCACGCCGACCCATCCCGTTGCGAAAGCTTTGCAGCCACATCTTGCTGTCTATTCACTTGAGATCACGCATCTGCTCGCCATCATTGATGGCATGGAGATGGATCTCGACCAGACCCGTTATCTCGATTTTGCAGGACTGCGCAAGTACTGCTGGCATGTCGCTAGCGTCGTCGGCATTCTGTCTGCCAAGATTTTCGGCGTGACGAACATCCGCACGCTTGAATATGCAGAAAAACTGGGGCTGGCTTTTCAGCTGACCAACATCATTCGCGATGTGGGTGAAGACGCACGCAAGGGGCGCATCTATCTGCCGGTCAACGAACTGCAGCAATTCAATGTAACCGCAGCGGATATCCTCAATGCTCGGCATACCGAGGATTTCGAAAAGCTGATGCAATTCCAGGCAGAGCGTGCGCAACACTGCTACGACGAAGCATTTTCCATTCTTCCCAAGGAAGATCGTCGTGCGCAACGTCCGGGCCTGATCATGGCAGCGATTTATCGCGCCTTGCTCAATGAAATCCAGCGCGATGGTTTCCATGTTCTGAACCAACGCATTTCGCTGACACCTATTCGCAAACTGTGGCTGGCGTGGATTACCTACGTCCGCGGCTGATCGCCGTATCGGCATGAACGCAAAGAAATCGATTGCTGTCGTCGGTGCGGGCTGGGCCGGTTGCACTGCGGCAGTAGAACTGGCCGAAGCCGGATATCAAGTCACTCTGTTTGAATCATCCCGCACCCTCGGCGGACGCGCACGCGCCGTCAACATTGATGGGCGCACAATCGATAACGGCCAACATATTCTGCTCGGCGCTTACACCAGTACGCTCGATCAGCTCCGCAAGGTTGGCGTCAATCTTGATCAAGCCCTGCTTCGGCTTCCCTTGCAAATGCGTTATCCGGCCGGCTGTGACGGCATGGATTTTCATGCGCCACGCCTCCCTGCCCCTTTTCATCTGCTCGCCGCCCTATGGCAAGCAACGGGATTGACCCGTGATGACAAGATGGCGCTTGCGCGTTTTAACAGCAGCGCGCGCTGGATGGACTGGCAACTCAATGAAGACTGCAGCGTATTGACCTTGCTGGAGCGCTTCGATCAGACTGACAGATTGGTCCGGTTGATGTGGCGTCCCTTGTGCATCGCTGCACTGAATACACCCATCGAAAAAGCATCCGCGCAAGTTTTTCTGAATGTCTTGCGCGACAGCCTGGGCTCCAGACGCGCAGCATCCGACATGCTGATTCCACGCGTGGATTTGACCAGTCTGTATCCGGAACGCGCTGCCGAATACCTCTCCCAGCTCGGTGGCACTGTAACGACTGGCTGCGCCATCAAATCGGTTACGCAAACAGAAACGGGCTGGCTGCTGCAAAAGAGTCTGGGTGACACACAGACCTTTGATGGTGTCGTGCTTGCGACCGCACCTTCTGCGGCAGCCAATTTGCTTGACACGATTGATGGCATTACCGTCCCTTCGCTCGACTACGAGCCGATCACGACCTGTTATCTGCAATACGCAAACGACACCAAGCTTGCACATCCAATGTTTGCCTTGCTCGATGAGCCGTCATCTGGGCATTGGGGGCAATTCGTATTCGATCGTGGGCAACTGAATGAAGAGCAAAATGGATTGCTCGCCGTGGTGATCAGCACGGCCGAAGCTGCCGCGGCTTTGCCACAAGAAGAGCTGACTCAAGCCGTCGCAACGCAACTTGCCATCGCGCTTCAACAACCGCAATTAGCCGAGCCAATCTGGGCACAAGTCATCACCGAAAAACGTGCCACTTTTTCCTGCACGCCGTCGTTGCAGCGCATTGAGGAAAAGACTGCACACGCTAGTCTTGTACTGGCTGGCGACTATCTCGCCAGTCCCTATCCGGCGACGATTGAATCTGCAGTACGCAGTGGAAAAACAGCGGCGACGCTGTTGGCAGAGCATTTCGCCTGACCATACATCGGCCAGACGGAATTCGTCAGACGATGATGAAGGTATTTACTCAAATTCGCGAACACGATTGATAGCTTCGTCGATCCGCTCGACACCAATCACTTGCAGCCCCTCGATTTTTTGCTTGGGGGCATTCGACTTCGGAATCAGTGCAATGGAAAAGCCAAGCTTGGCCGCTTCACGCAATCGCTCCTGACCGCGCGGTGCTGGACGAATCTCACCTGCCAGACCAACTTCACCAAACACCACAAGACCACGCGGAAGTGGCTTGCTGCGCATGGAAGACTGGATTGCCAACAACACAGCCAGATCGGCAGCCGGCTCGGTAATCTTGACACCACCGACCGCGTTGATAAATACATCCTGATCGAACGCAGCAACGCCCGCATGACGATGCATTACAGCCAACAGCATTGCCAGTCGATTCTGTTCCAGACCAACCGACAGACGACGCGCGTTCGGCAACGGCGATGAATCTACCAGTGCCTGAATCTCTACCAGCAAGGGACGTGTACCTTCCTGAGTCACCATCACGCAGGAGCCGGGCACCGGATTGTCGTGCTGTGAAAGAAACAGCGCGGAAGGATTGGATACGCCCTTCAAGCCTTTCTCCGTCATCGCAAACACACCGAGTTCGTTGACTGCGCCAAAGCGGTTTTTGATCGCACGCACCAGACGGAAACTCGAATGCGTATCGCCTTCAAAATAAAGTACCGTATCAACGATATGCTCAAGCACACGTGGCCCTGCCAGCGCGCCTTCCTTGGTCACATGGCCAACCATGATGATCGTAATACCACTCTGCTTTGCCACACGCGTCAATTGCGCGGCGCATTCTCGCACCTGCGCCACCGAACCCGGTGCCGAACTCAGAGCGTCGGAATACATGGTTTGAATCGAATCGATGACCGCAACGTCAGGCTTGTGCTCGGCGAGCGTGGACAGAATTTTTTCCAGCTGGATCTCTGCCTGCAACTTGAGTTCTTTGGCATCCACCGCCAAACGTTTGGCGCGCAATGCAATCTGCGCCCCCGACTCTTCACCGCTGACGTACAACACTTTCTTCAGCCGGGACAGATTAGCCAGCGCCTGCAGCAACAAGGTCGACTTGCCGATTCCCGGATCACCGCCGATCAGCACCACACCACCGGACACCAATCCGCCACCCAGCACGCGATCGAATTCTTCAATACCCGTACCAAAGCGCGGCACATCAATCGCTTCGATATCCGCCAGGCTCAGAACAGGCGCCGTCTGGGCCAGACCTTGGTGCTGATTGGAGAAGCGGTTGTTGGCGCCGGTATCAATGACCGTTTCGACTAAGGTATTCCAGGCTGAACAGGCAGGGCATTGTCCGGTCCATTTGCTGGCGATACCGCCGCATTCCGTACAGGTGTAATTGGTTTTAACTTTGGCCATGTCGTTCCGTTGTTCTTCTAATTTTCTTTACTTGTCCATCATCCGCACGCGTGGCGCCACGGCACACATGAGTTCATAACCAACGGTTCCAGCCGCATTCGCAACATCATCAATTGGCAATCCTTCACCCCACAAGGTGACGGAACTGCCCACCTTGGCGTTCGCAACCGGCGTCAGATCAACCGTGATCATGTCCATCGAGACACGCCCCACCATCCGCGTTTTAACACCATCAACCAGAACAGGCGTACCCGTTGGCGCATGACGGGGATAGCCATCAGCATAACCGCACGCCACCACGCCGATCGTCATGGCTGCCTCAGCGAAAAACTGACTGCCATAGCCAACGGCATCGCCTTTATTTATCTGCTGAATCCCGATGATTTCGCTCCGCAGCGTCATCGCTGGTCGCAAATTAAAAGAGGCTGCGGTATCTCTTGATGGCGTTGCGCCATACAGCATGATGCCCGGACGTACCCAATCGGCTGCGCAATCTGCGTGCAACAAATCCGCCGCAGAATTGGACAGACAACGCTCGCCATCGAGGCCGCTCGTCGCTCGCTGAAAGCGATCAACCTGCTCCGTAAGCGGTAACGCCGGATTCGATGCATCATCGGCATTGGCAAAATGCGTCAAAAAAGAAATCGTGCGGACAGCGGAAATTGCACGCAATCGCCTGTAAATATCTGAACAGGCCTCAGGCATGAAACCAAGACGATTCATGCCTGAGTTGATTTTCAGGTGCACATCGACTGGCGCACTCAACCCAAGCTGCTCAAGCAGAACAAGCTGCTCCATTGAATGCACGACGATATCGAGCCGATGCCGTGCGGCGCATTGCAGATCAAGGTCGTCAAAACATCCTTCTAACAGAACAATGCGTTTTTGCCAGCCGAGTTCACGTAAATGGACCGCACCTTCCGGCTCGATCAGACCGAGGCCATCTGCCCTGGCAAAACCGCGCACGGCACGCTCCAGACCATGCCCATAAGCATTCGCCTTGACCACAGCCCATGTCTTTGCCTGCGGCGCGCGTGCCTTTGCGACATCGAGATTATGTTGGAGCGCAGCGATATCGACGGTGGCAACAAGCGGTCTTGGCATGGATTAGTCAGAAACGTAGTCAATCAGTCAAGCGTGTATTTTACCGGACACGCTTGCTTCACGCGGCACCGCTTGTCACCTTTTCCCTACCCTTTATATGGTATAAAGCTGGACAGAGACAAAGCTCAAAAATAAGATCGATCGAATGAATCGCGGTTTTTACACCATCATGGCGGCGCAGTTTTTTTCTTCGCTCGCCGACAACGCCCTCCTTATAGCGGCAATTGCCTTATTAACGGTCATGGAGTCACCGGAATGGATGACGCCATTGCTGAAGCTTTTCTTCGTCCTTTCGTATGTGCTACTGGCCGCCTTTGTGGGTGCTTTTGCCGATGCGCTGCCAAAAGGACGCGTCATGTTCATCACGAACCTGATCAAGATTGTCGGCTGCACCATGATGTTCTTCCATGTCCATCCCCTGCTCGCCTATGCGGTTGTTGGTTTTGGCGCAGCGGCTTACTCGCCAGCAAAGTACGGCATCCTGACGGAATTGCTGCCGGCCGAAAAACTGGTCGCTGCAAATGGCTGGATCGAAGGTTTGACGGTATCGTCGATCATTCTGGGAACGGTCATGGGTGGCGCACTCGTCAATCCGAAGGTCGCATCCTACCTGCTGTCATTTGAAGGCTTTCATCTGATCGGCATCGATACGCCTGCCGAAGCCGCCCTGTGCATTATTTCCATCGCTTACGTACTCGCGGCAGCATTCAATCTCAAAATCCCGGATACCGGCGCGCGCTATAAACATCAGGAACGCAATCCGATCAAACTGATCGTCGATTTTGCAGGATGCTTCAAGACACTCTGGAATGATCGTCTGGGTCAGATCTCCCTGGCAGTCACGACATTATTCTGGGGCGCAGGTGCAACCCTGCAGTTCATCGTTCTCAAATGGGCAGAAAGCTCGCTCGGCATGCCGCTCGACAAGGCCGCCATTCTGCAAGGCATCGTGGCTGTGGGTGTTGCTCTGGGTGCGGTTGCAGCCGCGCGTTTCGTCCCATTGAAAAAATCACTGACCGTCATGCCCTTGGGCGTGATCATGGGGTTTGTCGTACTGGCAATGACTATGGTCGACTCGATCTGGTACGCCTATCCGCTGCTGGTCATCATTGGCGCGCTTTCTGGCTACTTTGTCGTACCTATGAACGCATTGTTGCAACATCGTGGCCATGTCCTGATGAGTGCAGGCCATTCGATCGCTGTGCAAAACTTCAATGAAAACCTGTCCGTGCTGACGATGCTGTTGATCTATGCGCTGATGGTGAAGATCGACCTCAACATCAACATCGTGATCGGCATGTTTGGCCTGTTTGTCTCCGGCATCATGTATCTGATCATGCGCAGACATGCAGCCAACCAGCGTGAGCACGATTCACTCTCGCTGATCGGCGAACCCAAACATTAATGCATTGATGTCAGATTTTTTGGTGACTTAAGCCGATGCGTTGACCAGCGCGCGTGCGCCAGTCGTCCGGCACAATAAATCCGCGGTCCACTTCCAGCGCATCTCCCCCATCGATTTCCATCACTGCCACCATCACAGGCATGGTGTCTTCAACAAAATGCACCTGTATCTTCGCGACCAGTTCCTCACCGGACATTGTTTCCGTCGACGTCATTCGTGCAGGCGCCAGCCAGGACAATCTGGGCAGAATCGCAAATCTTTGTGCTGCTGTGGTACCGAGTTCCGGCAGTTCTGAACATGCACACCAGAATCCACTGCAGTGCATTGCCATCAATCCATAAAGCGCGGGATGTCGTGATTCACCGCGCTTATAGAAAAGCCATCCTTTGACGAGCGCATGCGCTGCAGTGACAGGCTCAGGCAAAAGCGCTTGGGCAGCGGGATGATCGGACAAATGCAGTTGCCGTTCAAATATCTTGTGCATCTTTGCGCCGAGGGTGTCCGCGAGATTGGGGCCGACAAAATAGTCGGCATCGTGACCTGCCCCACTCGACTCAAGCAGATAAAATTTGGTAGCAAACTCCCAATGTACGAGCCCATTATCGGTACGGATTAAAAAGTCGAACTCGCCAATTGTCTTGTTTTTATCGGCCCGCACTTGCAAACCATGTGCGACCAAGACACCCTGCGCGCGCAGGAAAAACGCCATCAGCGCTTCTGCATAACGACCAAGTCTGGTGAACGGATTGATTTCGAGCGATGACACCAACGATGTCGGATCGCGATCAAGATCCGTGAGAAAGCGCATCAGCGACTGCGGCTCCACCAAAGGATGCAAATCAGCGATGCGCCCTTGCCATTGCGTTGCATCCGGATCAAGCAGATCAGGCGCATCAAGCAACCAGGCAAGGCTGCGGACATGAGGATTGGTGAGATGTGGCCAGCGCTGGTGAAACTCTCGCTGAAAATTGGATTGCGTTGAGAGCACGCTAGTCGGTCATTTCAAAGGAACGCATCGCCAGACACAGGTCAGCCCATGCCTTTCCTTTATCGGCCAGATTGCGTAGCAAGTACGCCGGATGGTAGGTCACAATCAATGGCTTGTCACCATAGCGATGCACGGTACCGCGCAGACGACTAACAGGTGTTGCCGGATCGAGTTTGAGCAGCGACAAGGCGGCGGTCTTGCCGAGCGCCACGATCACGGTCGGATTGATCAAGGCAATCTGGCGCTCCAGATAAGGCATGCATGCGGCTGCCTCATCCAAGGTAGGTGGACGGTCGCGGCGATTATTATCGGTCGGTCGACATTTGACGATATTGGCGATGTAGGTATTCTCACCGCGCTGCAAGCCCATGGCAACCATCATGTTGTCGAGCAATTTTCCTGCAGGCCCGACAAACGGTTGTCCCTGAAAATCCTCGTTACGTCCCGGACCTTCTCCGACAAACAACCAGCGTGCCTTTTGATCACCGGTACCGAAAACTGTCTGTGTGCGGCTGTGACACAAGCCGCATTGTGGACATGTGCTGACAACGGATTGCAGTTGCGACCAATCCATGTTTTGCACAGACTGGTTGTCGGATACAGGCATAGCTGGCACCTGCGCAACATCCGACTCAAGCGCTTCCTGCTGTGGCGACAACGTATGGACAGGTGCAGCGATCTCTACAACATTCTGGACAGCGATCTGTTCATCCCATGATTGATCAACATCCTGATCATCGGAAACCTGATGCACGAGATCACGCCGAGACCAGATCGGTCCCAGGCCCATCTCCTGCAAAAACGCTGTACGTCGTGCCGGATCGCTCATAGCACCAACTTCATGACAATCGCATCTTCACGAGTATTGTTCGGCGCCGGGTAATAACCCTTGCGAACGCCGATACGATCAAATCCGTAACGCACATAGATCTTGGCCGCACGCTCGTTCGATGGGCGCACTTCCAGCAACATTGCATCGAGTTTGTTTTCCAAAGTGATCGTGCGCGCCTTGTCGAGCAATAACAAACCAATTCCTTTTCCTTGCAACTTGCTGTGCACGCTGATATTCAGCAAATGCGCTTCGTCAACGGAAAGCATCAGCAGAAAATAGCCATACATGGCGCCCGTACCATCACGCAAAATCCAGGTCTCATAGTCACTGCGGATGGAATCGACAAAATTCCCGTACGTCCATGGAAACGGATAGAGATCATTTTCGATCGCGAGCACTTCATCGATATCCGACAACTGCATACGATAGAAAAACAGGCCGTGCGCAGAAACAGGCTCCAACGAGCGAATAGGACTGGGTACCGAACTCATGCCGCTGCGCGCTCCGCTTTTTCCTGCCGCTCCCGTGTCGTCAGCGCGACCTTGTTGCGCAAATAAAGCGGCTCTGCCTTGGCAGCATCAACCATCTGCCCATTTTTGAATGCAACCATACCTAATACCGCCAGTTGTGCAGCATGCGGCATCAGTTCTGGCCATGCATGCTGAAAATAATCCTTGCTTTCAAAATCAGCTGCGTATGTCTTGAGGCCATTTCCGCAAGCAGTGACATCGCCGATCGGCATGACATCTGCTGGCGCCGACAAGGTAGGCGGCACGATGATCTGCCATTCCTGATCGTATCGATACTGTGCCCAATACACTTCCCCCATGCGCGCGTCGATCACCGCCAACACATCGGACGCACCACTCTGCTCACGGCAGGAATGTGCCAGAGCCAATAACGTCACCAGAGGTATGACCGGCAGTTGCGCGCCAAAGGCAAGTCCTTGTGCAATACCACATGCAGTACGCACGCCCGTAAATGAACCAGGGCCTGCGCCATAAGCAATCGCATCGCAATCGGCAAGCGCGATGCCAGCTTCCGCGAGCAGTGCCTGGACCATAGGCAGGATGGTCTGTGAATGCGTCGTTACGCCATCCACCTCGCGGAAAATAACTGCGTCGCGGTGCAGGAGCGCGGCAGAAGCGCGCTCTGCAGAGGTTTCAATGGCAAGAATGGTAGACATAAGCCGTATTTTACCGTGCAGCTCGTTGCTTCGTAACGATGCCTCGCGCTTATTTGCACTTCACCACGCTTTGCAACAACTCGCTAAAATAGCGGCATGCCAAGTCTTATTCTTGAAGAAAACAATCGCAGCGAACTGGTACAGAAAATGACCGATGACACATGGGTCGTTGCCTGTCTATGCGCTGCATGGTGCGACGTCTGTACTGCCTATCGCCCCGGCTTTGACGCGCTGGCAGAAGAACATCCGGATAAATTGTTCGTCTGGATCGACATTGAAGATCGTGCGGATGTGATTGGTGAATTCGACGTCGAAAATTTTCCGACGATTCTGATCCAGCGCGCTGACCAGGTCGCCTTTTACGGCACGACGCTGCCCGACCCACGCATTGCCTTGCGACTGCTGAATGCGCATGCATCCAGTGATCAATCAACGCCAACCAATAACAGCACCGACTATCGGTTCTGGCAAGCAGAGCGCAATCTGCGAAAAACGCTATCAGAATAAAGTCTGCTGCAGACGCAAAAAAGCCCCGGCACGCCGGGGCTTTTGCTTTGAATTCTATTCAGCTTAGATTGCTTGAATGTTCGAAGCTTGTTTGCCTTTAGGACCCGAAGTCACTTCGAAGGAAACACGTTGGTTCTCTTGCAGAGATTTGAAGCCGTTCGACTGGATTGCCGAGAAGTGCGCGAACAGATCTTCGCCGCCTTCGTCAGGAGTGATAAAGCCGAAACCCTTCGAATCATTGAACCATTTTACGATGCCAGTTGCCATTACTATTCCTAATTTCAGTTAAATGGGCTTACGCCCGTGGATCGTTTCAACCAAGACAGAAATGACAGACATACTGCACCACTAGCTCGAATCTCAACGATATCTGATTATAACCGGATAAAAATAAAAAAGTTAAATTTTCGTTCAGGTCAGTTTGTGATGTTAGTCAGTCTACAAATCCGGGCCAAAACAGTGCGTTTCTGTCACTACATTGCCGTCCGGCCATAACTGATCGTTGCTTATTACTTGACAGACTGCTCGGCGGCTCTTTCTGCCTTGCGACGCGCTACTTCTTTCTGGCGCTCTTCTGACTCTTTTGCCTTTTCTTCGTAACGCTCCACGTTCTGTGCACGCTGTTGGGCATTCGCTTCTTCTGATGCCTTGCGTTGGCGCTCGCGTTCTGCACGCTCCGCATTTCTCTCTGCCACATCCTGTGCACGTGCGGCACGTTGTGCATCAGACTGCGCCGATTCACGCGGCATGTCATTGATCTGCGGCACCGGAACACTGGAAGAATTCCCTTTGTTTCGGGCCTCGCGCGCCTTTGCACTCTCTTCCAGACGCTGATCACGTTCACTTACCCGCGCATGGCGGATATAGGAATTGGCTTCCAGTTCAATAGGCCGCACGGCCTGCAGGTCGACATAGCGCTTTTCTGTCGCCTTATTCAAACATGCATTGGTAAAGAATTTGGGGTAGCAAGCCTGCTTTTCAGCTTCGTGTCGCAGCTCTATCTTTTTACGACTCTCATCCACCTCTTTGATCGCCTGATCGGCTGTATCACCAGACTTGATGGATCCAGCCGGATAACGCTGTACAACATCCGTCACTGAATAATTCAGGATAGATGCACCGAGTGGCTGCGGTTGCGCCAGAACAAATGAAGCGGGAATCAGGCAGGACGCCAGCACTACGCTTTTAAAACAAGATTTCATGTCACCAACCATAAATGCTCAAACAGAGCTCATTAAATTACACCGCTACGACGTCGTTCGGTTTCCATATATTCATCCGACTGCATCTCGATCAGTCGCGACAATGTGCGCTGAAATTCCATCGACAAGGCACCGACTGTATACAACTCATCCATTGGGACGGCCGCAGAAATCAACAACTTGATCTTGTGGTCGTAGAGCACGTCGATCAGCCAGATAAAGCGACGTGCTTCGGATGACATCGAGGCAGAAATCGCGGGTACATCCGACAAAATCAAGGTGTGGAAGCGTGTTGCCAGTTCCAGATAGTCATTTTGCGAGCGCGGACCGCCACACAAGGTCTTGAAGTCGAACCATATTACACCGCCGGCCCGACGCAAGGCACGCACTTCACGGCCCTCGATATTGACAGCCGGATCCTCATCCGCGACTTCGGAAATACGCATAAATGCTGCACGCAACGCTTCTGACGCCTGCGCATCGAGCGGCACATGATAAGCCGCAACCTGACTCAACGCACGTTTTCGATAATCGAGTCCGCCATCGACATTCATGATGTCGAGTTTTTCTTTCAGCAAATCGATCGCTGGCAAGACGCGGTCCCGATGCAAACCGTCTGGATACAAGGTGCTCGGCTCAAAATTTGAAGTAACAATGAAAGAGACGCCATGTGCGAAGAGCGCTTTGAGCAAATTGTAGAGAATCATGGCATCCGCAATATCGGTGACATGAAACTCGTCAAAACAGATCAGCCGATACTTCTTTGCCACACGCTTGGCGACTTCATCCAGCGGATCGGCGATATTTTTCAGTTCGTCCAACTGACGATGCACACTGCGCATGAATTCGTGGAAATGCACACGCGTTTTCTTTTCGAGCGGCACCACCGAATAAAAGCTGTCCATCAAAAATGATTTGCCGCGACCGACGCCGCCCCACATGTATAGACCACGCGGTACGGGCGGATCACGCAGAATCCGCATAAAAACGTTTTGACGTTTGCTATTGAACGCTACCCATTCGTCGTAAGCCTGCTGCAAACGATCGACCGCACGTTGTTGTGCTTCATCCGCTGTAAAGCCACGCTCCGACAAGGTATGTTCGTAAAACCCAGCCACATTCATGGCCATCAATCTCCTCCGATCATCAATCTTAATTACTTATAATTATTTGCCGTACCCTGCATTATCCCGCAGACAAAAAAATGGGCGAGTCATCGCTCGCCCATGTATGCCACACGCTCTTACTTAGAGTCGATTCATGTTCACGATGATACGCGGTGGATAATATCCTCCACTCGAGCTCACTGGCAGACTGAAACCCAGCCCCAAACCAACAGCGCCCGTTCCGCCGCCCAGACCAACGCCAACATTCGACCCCGAACGGCCGATCGGTGGCAGACGGACTTCCGAAGTCCGATAACCGAGGCGGTTGCAGACCACACGCAACTCACCGTTTGCGCTACCAATCGACAAGGTGGTTGGCGTCACAATATTCCAGCTTTGCGCATTGTTCAGCACCGTGCAGCTGGCGCCAGGGAATTCCTGGCCATTCTCAGCCGATGCGATATAGACCTGACCATTATTCGGGCCAGTGCTGGCACAGCCGATCAACAACAAGGGGACGAACAAGCCGGCGTAGCGCCACATGAGAAACTCCTAAAAATTCAAAGCCCGTTTATCGACGGCCAATGCTGCTTCTTTCACGGCCTCCGACAATGACGGATGCGCATGACAAATACGCGCGATATCTTCTGACGAAGCACGGAACTCCATCGCAACCACCGCTTCGGAAATCAACTCAGATGCATTTGGACCGATGATATGCACGCCAAGAATCTCATCCGATTTTGCATCTGCAATGAACTTGACGAAACCCGTCGTGTCGCCCAATGCACGCGCCCGGCCATTGGCAAGAAACGGAAATGAGCCTGTTTTGTAATCCACCTTGGCTTCCTTGAGCTGTTGCTCGGTCTTGCCAACCCAAGCGATCTCGGGTGAAGTATAGATGACCCATGGAATCGTGTTGAAGTTCACATGACCATGCTGCCCGGCAATCCGTTCAGCAACGGCGACACCTTCTTCTTCCGCCTTATGCGCCAGCATTGGTCCGCGCACGACGTCGCCCACTGCCCATACGTTTGGCAGGTTGGTTTTGCAATCGCCATCTACGGTGACAAAGCCACGTTCATCCAGCTTCAGTCCAGCCTCTTGCACATTGAGACCTTCCGTATTCGGGATACGACCGATCGATACGATCAGGCGATCAAAACTTTCTTTTTGCGCACCGCCTTTGGCATCGGCGTATTCGATCGTGACATCATTCTTTCCAACCTTGATGCTCCCGATCTTGACGCCAAGTTCAATCCCCAGGCCTTGCTTGGCAAACTGCTTGCCCGCTTCCGCCGCGACTTGTGCATCGGCGGCCCCGAGCAAAGTCGGCAACGCCTCGAGTATTTTTACTTCAGCTCCGAGGCGACGCCAGACACTGCCCATTTCCAGACCAATGACGCCGGCACCAATGATGCCCAATCGCTTCGGCACATCCTGCAAAGCCAGTGCGCCTGCATTCGACAACACGAGCTTTTCATCGAATGGCGTATCCGGCAAGGCACGTGGCACTGAACCGGTCGCGATCACTACATGCTTGGCGACGATACTTTCTTCCGACGCACCTGCAACATGAATCGCGTGTCCGTCGCCATCGGATTTAACGAAGGAGCCACGACCGTGAAAGAACGTCACCTTGTTCTTTTTGAAGAGATACAAAATGCCGTCGTTATTCTGTTTGACCACGCTATTCTTGCGCGCGAGCATGGTCTTCAAATTCAGGGTTAACGACTTGACCTCAATACCGTGATCCGCAAACGCGTGTCCGGCATGTTCGAAATGTTCTGACGACTGCAGCAATGCCTTGGATGGAATACAGCCCACATTGGTACATGTTCCACCCGGCGCTGGTCCGCCTTTTTCATTTTTCCATTCGTCGATACAGGCGACAGACAAACCAAGTTGCGCAGCACGAATCGCTGCAATGTAACCACCTGGACCGCCGCCGATCACAACCACATCAAAATTCTTTGACATACCTTGACTCCTGCATGGAGCGCACTTTCAGGTGCGCTCCTTATCGTTATCAGAGATCCAGCAACAGACGCGCCGGATCTTCCAGCGCCTCTTTCATCGCAACCAGGCCGAGCACGGCTTCGCGGCCATCGATGATGCGGTGGTCGTATGACAAGGCAAGATAGTTCATCGGACGAATCACGATCTGACCATCTTCCACCACGGCACGATCCTTGGTGGCATGAATGCCGAGAATCGCCGATTGCGGTGGATTGATGATTGGGGTCGATAGCATCGAACCAAAAATACCGCCGTTGGAAATCGAGAACGTACCGCCAGTCAGGTCATCGAGCGTCAATTTGCCATCTTTGGCCTTGGCACCAAATTCGCCGATTTTCTTCTCGATTTCGGCAATGCTCATCTGATCGACATCGCGCAGAATCGGCACCACCAGACCGCGTGGCGAACCGACCGCGATACCGATGTCGAAGTAGCCGTGATAGACGATATCGTTGCCATCCACCGACGCGTTGATGATCGGATATTTTTTCAGCGCGGCAACAGCCGCCTTGACGAAGAACGACATGAAGCCGAGCTTGACGCCATGCTCCTTCTCAAACTTGTCGCGATACTTGGTGCGCAGATCAATGACCGGCTGCATATTGACTTCATTGAAAGTCGTCAGAATCGCGTTGCTCGATTGGGACTGCAACAGACGCTCCGCAATACGCGCGCGCAAGCGGCTCATCGGCACCCGCTCTTCGGGACGATTCTGCAATGCAGGATTTACTGGCACAGGCACTTGCGGCAGACTTGGCTTGACTGCGGAAGCGGCAACTGGTTCAGCTGCGGCAGGCTTTTTCTCAAGCTGATTGATCACGTCGCCTTTGGTGACACGACCATCCTTGCCACTGCCTTGCACATCGCTCGCCGCGAGATTGTTCTCCGACAGCATCTTGGCAGCCGCTGGCATCGCGACACCTGCAGAAGACTTACTTTCAATCGGACGCGCCGGGGGTGCTTCTTCCGCTGGTTTGGCTTCGGGTTCTGCTTTTTTCTCTGCAGGCGCCGCCGACTTCTCTGCTGGCGAGCCTTCGGTATCAATCAAAGCAATGATCTCGCCGGCTGTCACGGTCGCGTTATCATCCTTGAGAATTTCCTTGATCACGCCAGCCGAGGGTGCCGGCAACTCAAGCACAACCTTGTCGGTTTCAATATCGATCAGATTCTCGTCACGTGCGACGGCTTCGCCGACTTTTTTATGCCATTGCAGCAGCGTTGCCTCTGCAACCGATTCCGACAACTGCGGAACTTTCACCTCTAAAATTGCCATTTAACTCTCCGTTTCGGGTTGTTCATACAGCAAGCCGGCATCCAGCTTGCTGCAGGGTCTTTACTTGGTTTGTACAAAGCCTTTGAGCTTGGTAAAAGCCGCTTCCATCAATGCTTTTTGTTGTGCGTAGTGCTTGTCGTAATACCCGACCGCAGGCGATGCACTGGCAGGACGGCCGGCATACGCCAGCTTCTGGCCATCCGCCATGTTTTCCAGAATGTTGTGCTGAATCTGGAACCATGCCCCTTGGTTCTGCGGCTCATCCTGCGCCCAGACCAGTTCATTCAGGTTCGGGAATTTACGCAACTCTGCGGCAAACGATTTGTGCGGGAATGGATACAGCTGTTCAACACGAATGATGGCGATATCGCTTTGATTACGCTCCTTGCG
>Ga0308164_10001683_pt1 | contig 24704 bp, 29 predicted proteins | sample PhyTR2_FD_201031 | JGI IMG/M metagenome (GOLD analysis project Ga0308164, IMG submission 201031) | Phyllosphere microbial communities from UC Gill Tract Community Farm, Albany, California, United States - DLSLT.R2 | ecosystem: Host-associated > Plants > Phyllosphere > Unclassified | place: USA... | reverse complement strand
TCGTGGGCCCTGAGGGTGCTCCAGCATTTAGTGGCAGCATTCCGTTCACACTCACCTGTGTCTCGCCCGACCTCAGCCAGCAAGGCAGCATCGCCGTCGTGAACAATGCAGGCGCAGCCGATCCGATTACGGTTACTGCTGGCAGCTCCTGCTCGGTAGCAGAGGGTGCGTTGCCTGCTGCGCCCAGTGGTTATGGGTGGGGAGCTGCCACGCTGCCCGCAGCGACTGGGCCTGTGCCATTGGGAGGCAACTTGACTCTGGCCATCACAAACACGCTCGTCAAGCAGAATACCCCGACTGCAACCCCCACACCAGTGCCTTCGCTCAGCCAATGGGCACTTGCACTGCTGTCCTTGGTTATGGCCGGCTTCACCGCGATGGGCTTGCGCCGCTCCAGAATGCGCTGACCTGTTGAGGGTGGAGACTGCTCGTTGCCCCAGGCGGTACTCGTCAGCTCCACCCCTTCAACTCACCCATCCCTGGTCTAGCCAGGGTAGTGGCTACAGAGACGCAGGCACCGGAGAGCATCTTCGCAGTGCTTGCCCGTCACCAGCCGCCATGGCCCCCCTTGCTGGTGCTGGCCATCCTCTTGCACAACAATTTTTTAGAAATCTGCGTTTCTTCCCGAGACCCTCAAATTGCCTGCTACAATTGCAGCTTCGGCGCTGCGGAGAGGTGGCAGAGTGGTCGAATGTACCTGACTCGAAATCAGGCGTACGTGCAAACGTACCGAGGGTTCGAATCCCTCCCTCCTAGTTAAGAATTCATGAAATACGGGCCCATGTGGCCCGTTTTGCATTTCTACCTTCCAGTTTACCCACTGTGGTGCTGGGCACATACCCCTCGCATTAGCGGCATGTGCTGGTATAGCCTTCGCGATATTTGATCTTAATATCGCAGCGCTTTCGCGCTGGCCTCGGCTACCTTCTAGGCTATCTTGCTAGCACTTAGCAGATACTGGCTACCGACTTCTTCCGCGTCCAGGTGCGCTTCGGGTGTGCCCGCTCACGTAGGTTCCGTTTGACTTGGTATACCCTCGGACATGAACGTCTGTTCCTGCGGAGCTGCTCTTGTAAGCCCTGCTAGCGTAGGACCCGCTCGTTGAGTACCCGCCATAGCCTACGGACTCTGATGGCTTAGGTTGGCACGGCTGGGTAAGTTCGTTCGAATATCTTATCGGCTGTGCCTCTCCCTGGATGCAGGCCACCTGCTGTTTGACTGTTGCGCAAGGCTTGTCTTGATACTCGGTTCTTCCATCTACTTCGCATTTGTAGAGTGGATTGGCGTTGGCTCCGGAGGATAGGATGAGAGCCATACCAGCGACACATCGCAGCAGTCTATTGAGGTTGTTGACCATCACGTTGCTCTTTAGATTTGGGGTCAAGGGGCCTAGCTGCTGGCGTCTTGCGATTCGGTCAAAGCAGTACGGATAACTGGCTAGCGCGCAAGGATCTTCTGCTTTTCCACAGTAAATTCTTCATCGGTCAGTACGCCCTTTTCCTTTAGGGCGAACAGCTTCTCAAGTTCTTCGTATTTGTCGATGCTGATGGTGGGGGTCTTCACCTCCACCGCCTCTACTTCGATCACCTTGTCTGTCGCTGCGGGCGATGAACTTTGGGGGCGAGGGCCTTGAGAAATATTTTTATATAGGCCGAGGCCAGCGCCAACGGCAGCCCCAAATGCAGGGCCGATGATCGGGAGCGGTAGCGCTATAGCGGCGCCAATTGCGGCTCCTGCTGCTGCATCTTTGGCTAGGTCTGTTTTAATGGCACCCTTGCCCAGTTCATACACTTGCTTAGATGCATCGGTCACGCCATCTATCAATGTTGCGCTGCCACGTTTGATACTCACGCTGTTGATGTTCAACCGCTTTGCGCTTTTGGACACTGTCTGGCTGCCGACTTCCACTATTTGGCCCGCGGAGTTCTTTGCTTTGTTGATCAAGGCTTTCAAGATGTGCTCGCTCGTGAATGGACTGTGGTTGTTGGCGGATTTGATTACAGTATGTTACTTCAATACGGGCATGCATTGCGCGCATCCTGGTAGGCAGTCTGAGGATGCAGACATCATCTTCCGCATTGCAAGGGTTGAGAATCTCAGTAGATAAGAAGATCTACGATGAGAATCGTTTTTTATCATGCTCGTAATGCCAGTTCTTACTTGCAGGAGCGATAGGTCTCACCTCTTTAACTGTACTATTTGTGGGGGATGTGCTTTTACTTTGAAGGGATGACTTATGGGAGATAGTGATCCAGTTGCTGAGTCCGCAGTCGCAGTTCAGGAAGTTGCGAAGACCACTCGTTCAGCTATCGAGGCTACTCGTGATGCCGGGAGTTTTTTAGCAAAGTATCTTGACGGCCCTCTCGTCCAGATGTCAGGCCTACTAGAGGACACCTTACGGTATCGACGCGGAGTGCGGCTAATTCGTCTGGAGAAAAGATTTCAGGAAGAGCTGCAGGCTAGCGGGGCAAAGATTGACGTCAAGCGTCTTCCTGTTAACTTTGCGTTGTCTGCGCTGGAGGAAGGTAGCCTCGAAGAGGACGATGACCTCCAAGATCTCTGGGCCCGGCTGCTAGCTAATGTCGCGGATGCAGGGGTGGCGGTTTCTCCGAGGCGTGCCTACATATCCATGATTAAGGATCTGTCGCCGTTGGATGCGCTCGTTTTTGAGTTGATCTATAGCGTTCCCGATGTACCCCTAGGCAAGGCGATTGTGACCTACCAACTGCCTATAAGGGCGTTTAGGGCGGACGGATTGGATATGGCTGACATCCTTGAGCCGAGCAAGGAAATTGTGCTTTCGCTGGCCAATCTTGAACGGCTCGGACTTCTCAGCCATGGGTCAAGCTGGAATGGAGGAGAAATTTTCAAGTTCGTTAACAAGACCGTTCCTGGGCGCGATTTTATGAAAGCGATTGGTAGACGGTCAGCGATTTAATTGAGATTACCTCTTCTCAATTGTGAGGGTCAAGCAAGCTTTGCGCGCATCCAGCTCCTTGATCGTGTAGCAGTTACTGCGCGTCCCCTTGATCTCTGCCATGCACTGGTTGCGCTTGTCGCCATCTTTGATGCGATGGCAGTACCCATAGTCCCGCTTGACCACCGCCAGGCAGTACGCCCGTTTGTCCTCATCTTTGATCGCATAGCAATCTGAGGATGCAGCTATGACCTCCCCCATGGCCAATATCGCGGTGGTACACGCGAGGGCCAGGAGGGTACCTCTCGCTATACCGGAGATTCGGGCTAGCCTCATATCCGGGTACCTGCTAGATCTGCTGTGCAATGCTTGCAGCGCACCGCATCCCGTTTGATCTTCTCGGCGCAGTAGGGACATGCAATGGTGTCTGACTCATTGATGATGGCGGTTCCCCATGCCTCGACATAGCCCGCTGTCGAATGCGTCTTGCCCTTTTGCTCATAGCGCACATTGATGATGGCATTGCCGCCTAGTGCCAGCGTCTGCTCTCTCAGGCGTTGCGCGGCATCTTCTTGCGTGAACTTCTGCTCGAATGGCGTCCATCGCACCAGTTTGATATGTACTTCCGTTAGCGTGCGGTAGTGGCCATCCGGAGCCTTGGGCAGTATCTGGACGTCTATCGTTCGCGCTCCACTGGCGTTCGTGACGACGGCGCCGTCCGCGACCTCGGACCATCCCGCCTTTGCATAGTGTGCTCGGACGATGCGCTTAGCGATGAACGGGTAGATGAACACCCATGACACGCCACCCGTGAATACCGCAATGACTGCCGCAATCGCCGCTTGCAGCCACATCTGTTTGTAGGCCAGATAGATCGGCCCCAATACAAGCATCCATAGCCACGTGGCTTCCCCGAATTCTTCAATGTGTCCGCTGGCTGGGTTACGAAATCTCATGATGTTTCCTTTTCTATATTGGGATCGGATTAGTTGATTGATCGGTGTTGTGGCCTGGGGGCCTAGCTGTCGCTGTAAGTTACGGCGGCAGGTTTTATTGCCGCAGGTTGCCCGCGGGTATGACCGTCGGTCATGGCGTAGCTGCCCCAGTCCTGCATGAGTGCGTGGCGCTTTTCCAGCATGTCTCCGCGGCGATATGCGGCTTCCACCTTGCTAGCTACGGTGTGTGCGAGGGCCATCTCCGCGACCTCATTGGCGTACTGCGTTTTCTCGGCGCACCAGTCGCGGAACGTAGACCGGAACCCATGCGGCACGGCGTCCACATTCAGGCGGCGGAGGACTGCAGTTAGGGCCATGTTCGATAGCGGCGCTCCCGTCTCTGGATCGGCACTGGCTCGGTAGCCCGGGAACACATAGAGGCACGATGCAGGTACGACCTCGCGTTGGTTCTTGAGGATCGCAATCGCTGCATCCGACAGGGGTACGCGGTGCTCCTTATGGGCCTTCATCCGCTCGGCTGGGATCGTCCATACGCGGTTGGCAACATCGATCTCATCCCACCTTGCTCCCCGCACTTCGCCCGACCGTGTTGCCGTCAGGATCAGGAACTGCAGGGCCAACGCGCCATTGCCTTCCTGGCTTCGCAACTGCACCATGAACGCGGGTAGATCGGCATAGGGCATGGCACGGTGATGCACGGTCTTAGTGACCTTTGCTGGTGCCGGTAGTAGCTTGTCCAGAAGTCCCTTCCACCGCGCCGGGTTGGCATCCTTGCGATAGCCCCGGGCCACTGCCCAGTCCAGCACCGATTCGATCCGGCCCCGCACGCGATTGGCTGTTTCCGTCTTGGTGGTCCACATGGGCTCGATCACCCGTAGCACCATCTCTACGTCGACTGCTGCCACTGGTACCCTGCCCAGTACAGGATTGGCGTAGGTAGCGAGGGATGAACGCCACTGCGCCACATGCTTGATGTTCTTCCAGCCCTTCTCATGCGCGTCGATGTACTTGGTAGCGGCGTCTGCGAACGTGATGGCTCGCTGCATCTCTTGGGCCAGTTGGGTACGCAGGCGCTGTGCGTCGGCTACTGGATCGATACCGCGTGCCAGTTTGAGGCGAGCTTCGCGTGCCAGGTCCCTGGCTTGGGCTAGGGTGACCGAGGGATAGGACCCCAGACCCAGGTCGCGTCGGCGGCCGCCCACCTGGTAGCGCAGCAGCCAGCTACGCGATCCGTACATCGTGACGTTTAGCACCAGGCCGCGCACGCCTCCGACGTGTGTCGATCCCCTCCGCCAGATGTTGGCCACCTGCTGGGCTCCTAGTTCCTTAGCGGCCATAGGTACCACCTCCGGATAGGGTGTTAGCAATCTCAATGGGCATGTCCTTCTGGTCCTTCTCATGTGCTGTGATGGGTAGATGGACAAAATTTTCAGCAGCGGTTGCAGAGGTCGGAAGGGGGTAGCCCCGGGCGTGCCGAGCCCTATGCGGACGATGGCGCTGCAGGAGTTTTCTTGCGAGGATTCGGTACGAGGCCGACCGGGGATGCAGGGCGTGCGCCGCGGACTAGTCCAGCGTGTAGGGTTGGAACTTCCACTCGTAGTTGAGGCGGCTGGGATGTCTTGGATGGCCGCTGGCTGTGGGATCGCCGAACATGCACCACTGCGGTGAGAGCTTTGCGACCCGCGCATGCAGCTCGTCTCGGGCCCTCAGGAAATACGAGCGCTGCACAACAGTCTCACCCCATGCAGCCCATAGCGTGGGGGTCTCGTACTGCGCGATCAATTTCTCCATCTCATCGAGATTGCGCGCATAGGCTTCGGCATCAGCTCGGGTGGGCAGGGCGCTCCAGTCCGTGGCTCGCACGGGGTAGAGATTGAGCATCACGAATCCGTCGTATCCATTGAGGGCGGCGACCTTCTGCACCCTAGCTACGGTGGGGTCAGATTTTTCTTGTGTAGCTGTGCTCGGGTTGAGGCCGATAGTGATCAATGGACGTGTGCCTGATGTGCCCAGGGTGAAGCGCCATAGGTCGTTTTGGTCTGCGTGGTAGAGGTCGTACATCGGTTGCCTATCTGAGTTAAGCCGATCCTGGGTGTGGTCTCTGCAATCAACCGATCGTAACTCATTCAGTCGTGTTACGACTATTCTATATTCGACTAGACGATGTATGGATGTCTACATCCCTGTATCACGCTGATTACGAGGCGCTGCGAGCAGCTCTTCGGAGCATGCGCGTGCAGGCAGGACTGACGCAGACAGATATGGCTGTGGAGCTAGGTGTCGGGCAGTCCTATGTTTCCAAGCTTGAGCGTGGTGAAAATTACGTTGATGTAATTTTGTTCGCTCGTTGGTGCCAGATTTGTATGATCAGACCAGGGTTGGCACTGGATAGATTGTTCAAGGTATGAGGACGCTTCAAGTCGAGCCTTCGTGTGGATGGTATTCGTCGATCTACGCATAGGGCGGCGCTGATCGATTTGAGATCCCCTTTTGACTTGGTCTTGCTCCCTCAGCAGAGATACCCGATCTCCAGCCCGGCTATCCCGGAATTCGGGTGGGTATGTTGCGGTTTTAGGTTGGTGCCATGCCCCCGCTGGCTGGCTGGCTTCCAGCCATCCCATGGGCTACGCTCGATACTCCTGCGCCCCGCCCGCCACGACGCCCCCGTAGGGGGGCTGTCGGGCGGGGCGCGAGTGTCGGGCATGGGTTTGGAGTCTGCGGTTCCGGGTTGTTGGATTGGCTTGCCGATGCTGGCTGCTCGCTGTATTGCTTCCGCATGCGACGTGATACCTAGGCAATTTTCTTGTGTGCTCGGACTACGGGGGTAGCGGCTAGGTCTTTCGCGCATCGCCTCGGTACCTCTCCGTGCAACTTCGGGGCTATCGCAGTTTGATGGCTCGCTGGCTTGCACTCCAGGTCTGCACTGGCGCATGCGTCCTAGCTATTAGTCGCGTCCTGCAGCCGGTCCGCGTCCCGGGGTGCATGCGCGCTATCCTGGTAGTCCCCCCCCCCACACGATGCCCCCCCGCCCACCCCTTTTAGGGGTGGAGGGCGGGGGGGATATCGGGTGCAGGGGCTTCGAGTGCGCTACCTGTGAGGGGTCTAGGGTCGTGGCGATAGGTGCTGGATCTATACTGCAATCTGCTATTTCGCGGCCTTGGCTCATGCTGTCTTAAGCATACCCCGACCTGCAAAGGTATATCTTCTTGCGCTAGGTCAATACCGTGACTATGCGGGTCATGACTTGATATCCATTAGCACGCCGTGGGGCCAGGGGACATCTAGGCAGGTATGTCGATTGCCTATAGAGGCGTAACTAGAATACGGAGCTCATAGCTCACAAAATTCATAATGTCAATCCAACCAGTTCCACCATGCCCCAAGTGCAATTCTGAATTCGTTTACGCCGCCGATGATCTGCTAATCTGTCCTGAGTGCGCTCATGAATGGTCAGAAGATATTGATCAAGAAACTGAAGATGCTCCGACGGTCATCAAAGATGCGGTTGGCAACATCCTGCAAGATGGAGATTCCGTAACAGTTATCAAAGATCTGAAGATCAAAGGATCTTCTCAGGTAGTGAAGGTTGGAACCAAGGTTCGTAATATCCGGCTCATTGGCGGCGACCATGATATTGATTGTCGGATCGATGGGATCGGTAGCATGCAACTCAAGTCTACATTTGTGAAAAAGGCGTGAGCCCGGGCTCACTATAGGTGGATGTACTGCACCGCCCTTTATGGGCACAGCCTGGACTCATTTTTTCCCGGCTTTGAGTTCCGCTGGCGTGTCTGCTGGGTGCGTGGACTAAAGGGGGCTGCTAGGTTTTCGCGTATCGCTTCGGTATCCCTCTGCTCAACTTCGAGGCTATCGCCGTTTGATGGCTCCCTGGGGCGGGCCTACACTTCCGGGATATATTGCGACATTCAGACTGAGCGCCCCGCCCGGCAGGGGTTTAGGGTGGGGCGGGCTGTCCGGTGACGGCCAGTAGCGGCCGTTCCGTTCCTCTCTCGTTAATGCCGAAAGTGAAAGTCAGAAGTAATGTCGGTCGCCTCCCCGGTGTTTGTCCGGCGCTGGAGCAAGACAATTCGATCGTGGCCACGCTGCGCAACGAACATGACTGGCGTGCATCGCGCCCTCATATCTGTCCCTGGCGACGGGTGCAGTGCGCGTGAGATGTCGCCCCCATATCAGCTGCCGGGTCAGGGGTCTATTGCCCTCGGGCTGAGCGATGCGCCACAGGTGCTACCCGCGCCACGGGGCGCCGGCAGCATGCAATCATGACTGAACAACATTCAAATGCGCTGCTGTTGCACCCACTGCTGTACGCTTGGACGCTGCCACTGCTGGGCAGCGTAGGCTTTGAGGCGTTCAGGGACGGCATCACCGTTCATGATCAAGCCGTGGAGCATCAGCGACAGATCGGTATCAGCAATGCACCAGTTGCCAAAAAGGTTTGCGGCCTGCGCGGGCAGCAGCTACTCGGCCACCTGGAACAGTTTGTCTGCAGCTGCCTGCGCGGCGGCGCTCAAGGGCGTCGCCGTAGGTTGGATGAATACCGTGTCCATCCCGCGCTCGATGCGTATAGGCAGGAGATCGCTGCGCAGCCAGGCCTGGACCTGTCGGGCACGGGCGCGAAGGTGTGAGTCTTGTGGGTAGACTGTCACATACGCGGGTGGTGCAAACACGTCTTCCAGGTACTCGCTAATGGCGCTGGACTCCGACAAAGTGAAACCCTCGTGCACTAACATGGGGACCCGGGCTGTCAGAGACTGCTGACGATGCGCGGCTTGCTGATGTTACCGTGCAGCTAGGTCAAGACGTTCAGTGGAGAACGCAATGCCTTTCTCAAGCAAGGTGACGTACACGGACAGCGCGTAGGGCAGACTCGCTAAGCAAAGCAGCTGAGTTATTACGACACGAACTGAAAGACAAAAATTTCGATCAATATTGACGCAACCAGCAATGGGTTGCTCATTGACAGTCACAGATCGGCCATAACCATGCAGTCCAAGGCGTCACCCAGTAATAGATAAAAGCTTTGCGCGCGTAAATTGATTCACCTACAGTCATGATACTATTGAGAATAAATGGAGGAGAGCTTGAGGAAATTTCTGATTATTTTATTAGTATTAATCGGGGTATCAACGAATTCCTTTGCCATTGGTGACTCAGGAGGATGTACTTATCCGAAAAATCTAATTGACACCGCTTCTTTTGGTACACCCGAACAGTTAAATGTATTGATCGAGCAGTATATTGACCGCAAGTGGGAAAATCTTGAAAATAGGACGCGTGAGTTGATTCAAAGCGATACCAGGGCTTTGAAAGAGTGGACGCAAGATACAAGAAATAATCTAATAAACACTTCTGTTCCATGCGGTACTTCAGAATGGCTTTTAGGCCATGCAGTGGCCAATGGCAACCTCGACATCGTGCACTGGCTGTTGGATGCAGGGGTGAATCCAACCGGTGCAGAAAGAGAATCAGACCCAAATACGCTTTTTGCCCGCTGTCCAGCACCTTATCCAGGCTCGCGGCGACCAGATGGCATGGCGCATGAAGAGGCTATGAAAAGAACTATTGAGGCTTATCGGCTTCTGGTAAGTCGAGGTGGAGATCTGAATCGTGTCGTTTCCACAGATAGTGGAGGTTATCCAGAAAATGCATTGTCTCGATGCAGAAATCAGGCGATGTGGCCTATATTAATCGAGCTCGGGGTAGATCGTTCACCCAAATCCAAAGATAAAGCCCCACGCTTTGCTCCGCTTCAAAATGAGGTACGACTGGCGCTTTATAATGATAAAGATCGCATATCTAAAGTGCAGATTCTGGCTACAGATGGATTTAATGACCTGCGTGGGACGCGGGTTGAAACTCACATCTTCGAGCGCTGCAGGATACCTGAAAACGAAAAGATTTGTGAAGCCCTCGCCAAGCTAGTACGAGTCAGCCCAGGGATGATTCCTGGGCTGCCTAGCAGTTCCAAGCTTGGTGCTATTGTTTCTGATGAGTTCTCAAAAATTAAGGAAGCATGCTTCTTTCCCGAGCTGCAGTTCTATACGGATCTTGAAATACTCTCAATACTTGGAGACAAGGGAAAACCGTTAGGTGCAGCATTCGATTGGCGGGATGGAGAGGTCCAGCAGCTTGATGTAATGGCGAATCACCAAGCCAAGCCCATCATTTTGTATTTGCAATCCAAGCGACCTACCCTCTGGAACGTTAACTACACGCAGGATACAAAGATTGCCGCCGTGATCGTTAGTAACAGTAATTACGTGCCTAATGCTTACAAGATCGTCGGATTGTCCTCAGATGTCCCGGTGTTCGCTGGCACTTGTTCAAGATGGGTCGCATTTAACCCCCCAGAGTTTCATCCCTTGAAGCAGGCTGATCCACAAGCACTTGATCCCCTCAAGCGTCCCATGAAAAACACACTTACGATCGCTTCGTCAGACAGAGTAGTTGTGGGCGATGGATTAACGCGTTCAAATGCGATGATGCCGAGCTCAATCTGGACGTTAGAGAGTATTGGTGCAGCTATTGAAAAGCCAGAGCAGCTTACGGGACGGGCTGCACTAGAGGATCTAGTGAGAAAGGGAAAGCTCCAACGCGCAAACGCGAATGTCTACACACGTTGGATGCACGATGCGCTTGGGAATTGGTGGACAGGCGGAATTCCAAAAACAGTTCCACCATTTTGGGATGGCTACTATTTATACGAAACGCAGCAACTGAAACTTCCTCCGGGACTCAGTGGGCCAAATGCGCCAGTGATTTTTGTTCATGAAGACGTGCAGGATCTCGGAGAATTGGGTAATACCACGATTTTCTATCTGAAGTCTTCGAAAATCGATGGAAAAAAAGGGCGAGGTGGCCGTTGTTTCGGACCACGCTGCTAACTTGCGCTAGCGATACGGTGATTTCACCGACATTGGGATTCGGAAATCTTGATCTAGGCTACGCCAATCGATTTATGTTGTTAGCACCAAAGCAGCGTTGCCTGGCCTAGCCGTGTAGAGAACTTCTTGCAAGATTTTCGATAGGCAGCTTAGGGTCGGCAGCCGACTTTAAGCACTGATGTTTGTTAGCTAGCTGAGATGCGTTCTGCCTAGTCCTTTTTACGCTCATGAAGGGTATCCTCGATCTCCCGGAGCTTATGTATGCCGAGGCCCCTAATTTTTAGCAACACCTTGGGCTCTTTCGCAAGCAGTTGCTCAATGGTAGTGATCCCACCACGAGCCAACGCTTGAACCGTTTCTGGGGCGAAGACGCCGTTAAGAGATGAGCCTTTGATGTAGCGTACGGGCGAATAGATCCGCGATGGGGTGAAGGACTTGCCCGGAAGCAGGGCTGCCTCAATCTGCTTAAACCTGAACATCCCCATCCCCCACATCTTCAGCAGTTGGTCCGGATAGGCCCTAAGAACTCCCTCAATCGTGTGAATGCCATTCCGTTCGAGAATAGTCCTCACGCGCAGCGGCAGTAGGTCGCCTATTGATGTTTCAGATATTGACCTCTGAGTATTGGGCATGTCTGGCATCATGGATGGCGGTTCCCATCATATGCAAGCTTCAATTTTAATCGTCGTTCAGGGCGCTGATGCCTATGACACTGGAGGTCTTAGCCAAGACTGCTGGTGCGCGTTTTCTTAGGGCCGTGACAAAGAAAAGCCACCCGTGAGGGTGGCAAAGGCTGTTGATAAGAAGGCCGACCCTGGTGGGGCAGGGATGCCGTGCAATTTCAATGAGGGAGGGTGTGGGAGGGCACGGCGTCGGCAAAACCAATGTGAGGATATTAGCGTAAGCAGACTGCTAAACAACTCTACCTATCACCTGTGCGACTATTTTGCAAAAAATTTACGATAGATCTCCTATCTGCGCTTCGCTGGACACGGCATGATGAGCCTAGCAGTGACCTTCTATATCTTTGTTGCCTTTTAGTATTCGATCTTTTGCGAGATGACATGTGCTACGTCAGGAAGTCTCGGAGCAAGTATTGCTGCGGGGGCAACGGGATGACATGAGTCCAGGTTCATGAAGTTGCGGCCTATTGATGTACACATCCGGACTATTTTCTTCATCTGTGCAAATATTAGGTGCGGAATAGATAATTTTGTTTGTAAGGATCTTCGCTATTGATTGCGTTCACGTCGGTAGAATTCCGGTATGAGTCATATAGCATAGTCTTGCTATTGGTTAGCCTATTAATGTCTTAGTAATCGAGTTGCTATGAAATTTATTTCGAAAAATTCCTTGATTTCAACGGCGCTGGCAGGTTTTTCTAGTTTATCCGTGGCTGCTCCGATTTACGATAATCTAACGGGCGTGGATTTGAGTACTGTCAATTCGGCTTTTAGTGCTGATCTAATCGGCGTAAGGCTTGAGGCAGCGTCCACTACAGTTATTGATAAGGTCTCGATTCCGCTGTTTTCATTTAGTGGTTCTACAACCGCTCCGCCTCTTTCTTTGTGCTCAGGTAGCCTGTCTGCACCAGATACCGCCGATTGCACAGACTTCAATCCAACAGCAGGTACTTTGGTTTCTTCGACTTCTGTCATAGAGTACAGTGGCAATTATTCTATCGATGCGGGTGAGATATATTGGGTTGTAATGGAGGTGCAGCCTTCTTTCTCTGCTCTTTGGTCAGCAAAGCCAGCAGAGGCTGGCTCCCTGAGTTGGTTTTCAGTATCAAATCCAAGCGCTACGCCTTTAGTATGGGCGCCAGCTCCTCTGTCTCCCATTATTAAGATTGACGCGCCAGACGTGCCACCTGCCCGGCCTGCGGTTGGAGTCGCCTGTATACCTATCAGTCTGGTGGATGCAGATGATCAAGTAGCAATTTGCACTATCACAGCTGATCTCCCAGCGCCAGCTGGTGGGATGACCATTCGTTTGACGCCGCCTGCTAGCAATTCTCGATTCAGTACTACCTGCAGTGAGTCGGTTGTGATTGGTGCAGGTTCAAGCAGTGCTAACTGTTCAATCACAGCTACACCCAATTCAGTAGCTGGTGATGGTGCGGTCGATGCGACTTTGACATTGTTGGATGCAGATGCCTCTTCGCCCGTGCCCTATGTGGTTTCAATACGCAGCGCAAATGTAAATATTACGGATGACGATAAGGATGCCAGTACACCACCTATCGGACCTAGCGCTGCCACAGCAATTCCTACTTTGAACCAGTGGATGCTGGCACTGATGTCGCTGGTACTCGGGGGCTTCGCTGCTGTCGGGCTTCGCCGCTTTGGAATCCGTTGAGCTGTTTACTATCTTTACTATTCGAGTGATGCAAACTGGGGTGTCCCTGACATAACTGTGAACATCACCTGTAGCTACCCCGGGTATGGCTGGGGGCCTAGTTCGGGATTTGGAACTTAGTCCTGAATTCGGATTCCCTGCCCCGCCCGGCCCCGCAGGGGTTGAGGGCGGGGCGGGCTGTCTGGTGACGGCTCGGTGCCTTCACTGAAACGCATCATCAAACCCACCAAATTGCGAACTCATTTACAGCTTTATGGAAGAGACTTTCCCAAATAACACTTCTCTATTCGTTTCAAGTAGGTAGCACAAGCCTATATACCTCAGATGAAGCTAGAAAACACAATAAAGGCTCTCTCACTAAGTGCTCGCTGAGGCTGTATTAAGAAGTGGCGGCGACGGGAAGTCGAAATGGTGCGCCCAATCGATTGAAAGCATTCATTGCGGCAATCGCAATCGTGAGGTCAACAAGATCTTTTGGCGTGAAATAGGCTGAGGCAAGTGTATAAGCTTCATCTGAAGCATGCGTTTCGCTTACATTGGTCACTTCCTCCGTCCAGGCCAGCGCAGCCCGTTCCTGCTCTGAGAACAAGCTATGTACTTCGTCCCACACTGGAAGTAAAGTGATCTTGTCGATCGACATAATTTTCCTCAGATCCCGGCTGTGCATATCGATGCAGTGAGCGCATCCGTTTATCTGTGAAACGCGTAGGAACACGAGATGAACAAGTTCTTCTGGGAGATTGGTTTTGTGAGTGATGTAGTGGTAAATTCCAAACAATGCCTTAGCGCCATCAGGCGCTATTTCTTGCCAATTCAAGCGAGTCATTTCGATTCTTTCTGTCCTAACTAGTAACTAGGATCGCGATCAGCGTCTTCATGCACTGCAATGGACTTCAATCACGACTGGGAACGCTAGGTTACCCTTGTCGTTGATGGAGGAACAGGCCCAAGATCTGCCGGAATGACTGACCCAAATGAATGATTTGAACGCGCCTAATGCCCTTCCTATCCGGCTGGACTTTGCTTCCGCTGTAGGTATCGGAGATCAGATTCACAAGAGCTTGCGTCTGGCAATCTTGGACGGGAGACTTAAATCCGGCCAGCGGTTACCGTCTGGTCGGGACCTTGCCGCGCAACTTGGCGTAGCGCGTGGAACTATTCGAGTGGCTTATGACCGGCTTGCAGCAGAAAACTTGGTATATGGTGCCGGATCTGCAGGTACACGAGTACGCGCTCAACGGCTAGCCACTCCATCAGATCATGAGCCGCCGATTGACAGGCCCCTAGCGGCATTCACTCGTCCATATTCGAGCGTCCCACTGCCATTTCAAATGGGAGTTCCGGCACACGACGCATTTCCTGTCAAGCTCTGGTCTCGAATGCAGGCTCGTGCCGCACGAGCCGCGATCGATCACACAACATACTCAGACCCACGCGGCGAATCCGAACTGCGCTCCCAGATCTCGAGTCACTTGGCTGTCAGCCGGCAGGTGAGATGTCACCCTGATCAGGTCATCGTCACTAGTGGCTACAGACAAAGTCTGCTCCTTACATTGACCGCACTTCAAGCAAATGGGCGTAAAGCGTGGATCGAAGAGCCAGGCTACCCTGTAGGAAGACGTGCAATGGAGCTGTTCGGTGTTGTACTCGAATCTGTTCAAGTCGATGATGAGGGTCTGCGGGTCATGGATGGTATCGAAAGTGCACCGGACGCGCTGCTGGCTCTTGTCACACCTGGCCAACATGCACCTTTGGGCGTGACCTTATCACCTGCTCGCAGGCATGCTTTGATCAAATGGGCTATCGAAAGAGATACTTGGATAGTCGAAGATGACTATCTTGGAGAGTTACAGCTCGATGGCCGCGCATCACCCGCACTCGCAGCGAGCGAAGGTTCTGAACGCGTGATTCACCTAGGCTCATTTAGTAAGACTTTGAGTCCCCAACTGGGTCTGGGCTTCGTCGTTGCGCCCCTCTCTTTGGCAGAGCGCTTTATTGAGGTTTGTGCAATGTTGTTGCCTGCGCCTAATAGAAGCTCTCAGTTGGCGGTTACTGAGTTTCTGTCAAATGGGCATTTCTTGAGACACCTCCGCCAGATGAAGGATGTATACACAGAGCGCCGCAAAATCGCGACATCGCATATCAGGAAGTTTTTACCAGGAACGGTGGCGGCTGGCCTAGGATTAATATCTCCGCTTCCAACTAAAATAGACGATCGAGTTATTGTAGATATTGCGCGATCACAAAGCTTGGCGCCATCTGCGCTCTCTCATTGGTATGTGAATCGTACTCATGCGCAAAATGGATTGTTGCTAAGCGTGACAAATCTTCACATGAGAAATATAGATGCTGCATGCGAAAAACTGGCGGAGATTATCACTTCTCAATCATCATAAATGGATATTGTGCAGTTGCTAAGAATGTGCTCTGTGCGAAACTCTAACCAATGCAAGGACGTCTGCTGTCCTTCGAGGATTAGTAGAATCTGTAGACTGCCTCATTGCCACCACCCGGGCCATTTCCCTAAACCATACCCAATCAACAACAGTGGCGCGCGCATGAGCGCCAGCGCAATTAGCTTGACAAGAGCATTGTGCTTCGCGAAGTGTTTAAGTGGATCCGGAAGCTGGGTGGGTGGTTTTTCCATGCCGCAAATTTTGCATCGCGCAAGGGGCCAGAGCTGTTCGTTGTAAGCCGAATAGGATGATCGTTCTTTCTAGGTAATTGATTTTAATGACGTTTATTTAACAAATCTTGTTGTGATAGATGTTGTGGTCGTAGAGCTTCTTCTTCAATTCTTCTAGGTTTTTCTCGCAAATTTCTTCCTGCTCCTTGCGTTTGTTTTCTCCAATTTGCTCATGATCTTCTTGATCTAAATGATTCTGCTCTTGTTCCTTGCTCTCGGCGTGTGGTTGCATAGACGTGGCTGCCCTAGCAATGTGCTACTAGGGCAGGCCGGGCGCGTTACGACAGAATGCTCAACATTCCGTTATCGTCCTCCAGCAGGTGACCACCCTCGACGAGCACATCGATGGCTTCTTTAGCACGAGTCGAACGGTGCTTTGGCTTGATGGCAGAAAATGCGTTTTTCGCGATTTCAAGTGCTTCATCACGGCTGATACTTACAAGAGGCTCTCCATCGAACCCGTTATTCATATGCTGCGCAATAGCGACCAGTGCTTCTTTCTTTTGGGGCGACAACGACGGTGCTGACGTAGCCAGCTCCAGCTCTTCAGTACCATCCACCTCGGTAAGAGCGGGTCCGACGATTGGCAATCCGTAGTCATCTTCGCCGAGAGCGATGTTCTCGATGCTAAAGAAATACTTTGCTCCACCAGGCCCCTGACGCGTCTTGATGAGTTCGACCGTGCGCACGCCCGTTGCACTCTGGTCCACCATCAGGCAGGTGTCCAGGGCTGCATACAAGCTGGAATGCCCACGCGGTCCGCGATCCTTGGCCTTGCCCGTGTGGTGGGTCAGCACCACTGCCGCGCCAGTCATTTCGATCAGCAAGTTTGCATGCGCAATCACCATGCCCATGTCCGTCGAGAGGTTCTCGTCGCTGCCAGGGATGGCGCGGTTGAGCGTGTCAATAAAGATCACGTCCACGCCGCCCGACGCATTGACGTGGTGGGCCAAATCTTCGACAGATTTCTTGTCGTTCAAGCACCAAGGCCTCGTGAGGAACATGGCTGCTGGCGCAGGGAACGACCAGCCTTCATGGTGCTCTTCGATGGCTTCCAGGCGTTGCTTGAGCTCGCCCTCAAGGTTGATGTAGAGGAACCGCGAGCGCTTGGGAATCACATGCCCGAACACCTTGTCTGCGTTCAGCAATGCCGCTCCCAAATGGAGCTGAAATACCGACTTTCCGCAGCCAGAGGGACCGGCAATCATCGCAAGCTGCCCCTTGCCAATCAGGCCATGGATCAAGGGGATTGCCGAAGGTTCGGCTTGAACATCGTCGCGAGTGAGCAGGCCATACTGCCGCGCTGGAACAGGCAGCTTCGTCATGTTTGCCGCATCATCCGCAGCTTCGGCCTCTGCCTCCGGCGATGGATTCGGTGATGCCTCTGCGGCTTCGACTCCTACCAAATTGGGAGTGCTCATATCGATCAGGTCTGAGTTTGCATCATCCATGCCGTTGACCAGCGATTGAAGGATGGCACCTGAGGTGTTGATTGCGCTGGAAATAGAGGTTGCGTTAACGTTGTTCATAAGAGCGTATTCAGAAAAAATATTAAATGGGTATGCATAGGACGCCTGCGCCTGGGCTCGCGCATGCTGAGCCCCACTGGCTTGAACGGTTCGGTGCCAGCGTCCTACGTCCTGCAAATTACAAGGAGGGTGAATCTCCGATGGGTCAGGCCCGCATGCCAGCGCGGCGCGCTGACGCCTTCTTGCGAGCATTTCCACGGCCCTTCGCCTGTCCGATCGAGGCGATCTGGTGGGATTGCGCAACAGCCTTGCGGCGGCGATCCATCTGCCACATGGTGTCGCCGATCACGTCGGTGCGATACATGAGCTCGCGCAGCATCGAGTCCATGCGTTCAATAGTCTGGTGTTGGGCTGCGATGTAGTTGGCCAGCAGAGCGAGGGAGATCTGTTCAGTAGTCATCATGTTTCCTTTGGGAGTTCAATACCGCCGCACTAGGCTTGCGGTGGTCGTGCGATACCAGTCAGCTGCAAGTGCAGCCGACTGCCGCGTATTCACAGTTCGAACGGCTCTGCTTCGCTTGGCGTGGTGCTCAAGAGCGGCTGCAAGATTGCTTGCATGTGACTCCGGATCTCAGAGTCGGGATCGCTGACGGTTCCGTAAAGGAAATCTACTGATGCAAGACGAATAGCGGCAGCATCGATGGGAGAAGGTTGCGTGTAGCCTTTCAGCACCTCTTGGGGTGCAGGCTTAAAGCGCCGATTCGACTCATGCAGTGGAGGCGGGTCGATGGGGCGACTTGCCGAGTCTCCATTGGGTTGGTAGCTGCGGCGACGGTTCCAGATTGCACCGCCCTGCCATGGGGCGGCGTGGCACTTCGAGTTTTTGAGAGTAGGCCAAGCGGAAAGATCATTGATGCTTGATCCGCGACTCACAGATTGTTGGTTCATAGCGATTCCGATTTGTGGTTGATCAGAAACCGTATTGAATCGCATTCTTTGAGTTCTTTAAAGGGAAATAAGTGCAGCAGCGTGAATACACTATTTTCCCCTAGTTTTATTCTCTTGTCTTTTTTAGTATTTTCTTTGCAGAGTCTTCCGTAATATGTTGCTTCATAAAATATATATTCCAGCTTTCAGCTGTGAATTTTAATGAACACTTAAATGATATGTGTGGATTTTCTTTGATTAATTTGTTCCATTCATAAAATTGCGAGTCGCGGTCGTTCTTCGAAGGGCGCCCAATTCTCGGTCTGTCATTGCTTATGATGCCATGTGATTTTATTGAGACTTCCTTTGCTATGGCTAAGAGATGGTTTAATTGTTTTTGTAGGGAATGCCAGCTTTGAATATTATATGTTATCGCTTTCTCTGATTTGTTTTTTGATTCAATTCTGTTGTCAACACCCTTTTGAGTATTCATTAACTCGTTGAAGGATTCTTCAAGTAAAATTTTTAATTCTCTTTTTTCGATGTTTGGTCCTATTTCGTTTAATAGCAGTTCGCTAGCTTTTTTAATGTTTTTTATTGATTGATCTATCAGATATTTTTGTTTCTGAGTAGGGGTTTCTTTAATTTGAACTTCTAATAATTGTTTCATAAGAATTTCCACGCTATGATCATTTCCCTTAGGTGTTATCCATTCATGTAATACGTTTGCAAGTTTGATTTGTGAGCGATTGGATTCTTCTTTGTTTTTGTCATATTTTTTGATAAGCTTTATTAACTCCCGGAATCTAAGTTTTTGTGACTCTGTTTCTTTAAGTTTTCTAAGTTCTCTAATTTTCTTTATTCTATATCTGTCTTTATCTTCTTCATTTCTGTAATCGTTGTCATTATATGAATCTTCGCCGTATGGGTCATTGATATGAGTTGCTGTATCATTGCTTGTAAATTTTTGATATCCGCAATAATAGTAGGAATAATTCCTTGGTTGAATTTTCATGGGTTCAAATTTAACGAAGTAAGTATATTTATTGGTTGATTTTTCATCAATCTTAACGGGCTGCGGGCGAATATTCGAGTTTCCTCGCCCAGGGGCGTTCACTGATGCTGGTATGATAATGCAATCAAGTTTTGGTATATTTGTAGTGGTTGCGAGCTGAAATTTGTAGTCGGCTGCTATACTTGGTACTAGTTGCTGTGCAACCATCTGGCTCTGTGTGATATATTCATATTTGAGATATTCATTTAATTGATGACGTGTGTTGCCTGCAAGTAGTATCTTGCATATCGTTGCTTTGACTCGGTGTTGACGACGTACTGGTCGTCTGATTACTGGTTAGGTCGAGAAGCGTTGGGAATTTGACAATTCCAGCTTGCACTGCTGCCATGAGTAGCGAAGCCACCGCAAGAAGAACCAAGCTCCATTGCACCCGCACATTTTCTCTATGCTTACGGTCAGCTTCGTCCGCATCATCGAGTGTTCTGAGACCTTGGCCAGTGGGTCGATATCCTCGATTCCAGTCTTGAAGGTCTCCCATTTCTGTCAAGAGCTTGAGTTGCTCATCCAGTCGAGCGTGGTGTGACCACCACTCCGGGTGTACAGCCCATCGGTCTCCATGGCGTGCGGACATCAGTAAAATCGAGGTCACTTCGTCGCTTGTAGTTTCCGCGAGATCGATGACCTCCCGGAGGAGCTCCAGGCGACGACGGGCGGGCAATGGGCGCCGGTTGAAGACCCATTGGGCAGTGATATCCCAAGCAAGGCGAGTGTGGATATACAAATATGACCAGCCGGACGAGAGTCTCCAAATAGCACTCCAAACACCAATGTAGGTTAGGCGGTAGTTTCCATATATGTGGGTGATCTCAAGTGAATCTGGAGAAATTGTGGAAACCGGTACACACACTTTCTCAGACGATCGGTCTTGTAAATAACGCAGGCCATGTGCCTCGCTACCAACTACCTTTAGCACCACAAAGTCACGTTCTTCTCCTTTTAATACCCACGGGTAGAAGCAGTTGCGCTTCTTGCTATCTGCTATCTCATCGGATGTATTCGGAGGGCACACTCGAGACGTGGTCTTGCGGAGGAGATAGGTCAGTAGATGGGTGTTGATTTTTTGCATCAACTGATTATCTACCGAACGCGTTACAACTGCTCAGCACCATCTGACAGCGTGAGATCCAGGGCCTTCTCGCTCTTGCAGAACGCTTGTAGTCCCTCTCTGCAGACTATAGCCAGGCAAAGGTGGGGAGGGCGATGGGTAGCGTCTGATCGATTGCGGCTGTCCGATGCCTGATGCTGCTTTTTAGAGGCGAGGTCGGCTGCTTTAATAGTTCTTGGCTTGGCTACCCATGTGGGGGTGGCAGGTGGGCTGTTGCCATGTGAGCCTCGGGCTCGAAACGGATTGACCTAGTTGTTGCGTCTCTCAGACTCTGATGCTGGAGTTCCACTCGGTGGTTGCTCGGTGCCGAGACTGTAGTCACTACCTGAGCCATTGGTTGAAGATACCTCCCGGAGATGCTACCGATAGATACCTATCCAGCCAAATGGCCAGGTCCCCTTGCGTCTTCAACGCTGCGTTGAATGTCTTCCAATTCATTGTGCGGTATGTACCCCGACCGCAGCTCGTTCCCCGAGACTCCTCAGCCTAAAGTTTGATTTATGCAACAACGCCGCCTTGCGGTATCACTCGCCACGCCAATTCCTCCGAAATGCTGTTGTCATCCGTTAAATTGCGTTAGGGTTCCTGTCCTCAGATGCGGGGAACATTCCAAAGCGGATGGGGCTTCCCCCTGTAGATCACTCGACACAAAAACTATGATTTCGACTCAACTATATGGATTACTCCAAGAACGAGGGATTGATCCATCCGCTCAGTCAGTCACATTGATGAGGCATAAGACTGGGCAATATCCATTGCAAAAATATCTTGGCACACGGGCTTTGACCTTGTACCAAGCCATGCAAAAAAGGCCGCATAAGCAAGGCGGCCTCATCATTGGCTTTTATGGGCATCAGCCTGGTCGGGGGGTATTGTTGGGATTGTGGCGAATCACCGACGTGATGCCGGGGCAGGAGGCTTTTGACCGAGGGTTATTGAAAGAGAGTTTGGAGCCATTGGAGGAACGGACAGATGGCTACTATCATGAGTTAGAGGAACTCGATTTGTTAGACGACCTGCGCATGCAGCTGGAGATTACATGGACTGGTAGGGACATCGTATGGCGCAGAATTCTTGAAAAGGACAATGACTATCCTGTCCGTGTTCGTGCCGAACCCGCTGTCCCATTTACAAATGCTTCGGATGTGTCACTCGTAATGGCAGAGTTGCGTCTAGCAATGAAGGAGGTTACATGGCAACAAGGCTTAGGCTCTATTGCCGGTGTATATCTTATTACGGATGAGCACAGCGGGAGGCACTACGTTGGGTCCGCTTACGGGATGAGTGGAATTTGGCAACGTTGGTGTGCATACGCTGGTACAGGCCATGGAGGGAACGCTGAATTGATCGAGTTGCTCAATAGCTATCCAGGCCGTGAGAACGAGTTCAGGTTTACGCTCTTGGAGACACTGCCAACGACCATGCCTCGCCGCGAAGTGATCGCTCGGGAGAATTATTGGAAAGTTGCGCTGGGAAGCAGACGGTTCGGCCTCAATCGCAATTGATGAGGGCTCGTTCTCTCCTGCACTGATGTCCGGGCGCGGATGGGGCAGACGTTTGCCTTCTACTGGCATCGGCAGCCCCTCGTCATTGTCTGTTATGTAGCTGCATCCAGGCTCGTTGCTTATGTCAGATCGAGAGTAGTTGCTGATGGCGCATCGGCCTTCACCCATGCGATACCATCATCACCACGCGCGCTGATGTGGCCAGCACACATGCTGAAAGTGGACTCTGAGCGGCGATGGTGACGACCACTTGGGGGAATGTCGCAAGACATGACCAGAATCTAATGGGAGCTTGTGTGCACACTCAGATACCGTCTTGGGCCCATGGCTTGTACCAGGAACGGTCGGACTTTAGATGCGGGTATCAACGCTGATACGGCTATGCTTGAGCAAACAGTGACTAAAGGAATTGCATTGGACCACCCACCGGATCTAGATCTCGACGCTTACATTCTGGCAAATGGGGAAAAAGGGCCGCTGTGTGAGGTTCGTGTGTGGCTACCAAAGGATCCCAGTGAAGATGGTCGGATAGACGTGACAGCACATGGTGCAACGACGCAAGACATTGATTTAGGGGCTGCTTTGTCCTTGGTCAGCCCGGAGGGTGCCCAATACCATTTTTCTGCGAGTGATCTGCTCGTGCGCTCGATGTCTTCTCCAATTGGAAATCCGATTGATAGAGTTCGCATACACATAGAGCATATAGGCAAGATTTGTATCGGCGATAAAAGTCAAGCATGTATCAAGGATGCTGTTTTCTTTCTCAGTCAAATGCACTATGCCTTGCCACGGAAAATCTGGACCAATGAAGTCACCGGCAATAGATCATTTCATTTGCACCGAGCAGCTCTACAACTGCCAATACTGTATGAGGACGGTAATATCTATGATTTCCAGCTTGACCGTCAATGGAGCTGGATAAGTGATAAAGAGGGTGACTCTGTTACTGCAAGAAGTAGTCCAGTGTTGACTTACCACTCGGGAAAAAGTAGGGTAAGTTTGAAGATACTACAGGATTGTGCGCAGACTGCTACGCTGTTGTTGTCCCTGGCGGCCCGGTGGCCAGTAATGATCTACTCCACAAGGGCCTACGTCGGTATCGATTATCACGAGGTGTGGCAATATCCAATTTCCCGAAACAGGGCTTATGGTATCGAGCGTGCGGAAGGTCGACTAGTTCAGGAGTCTGATCTGGAGAGGTATGTCGCGGAAGCAGCACGGAGACTTGTGGGCTTCAACACAAATGCGCGTGATGCGGTGCGGCATGCTGTGGTTGCTTTGCAACCATTTGGAAATAACTCTATGGAGGCGAACTTCCTTGCGCGTCTTATCGCTTTGGAAGGTTTGGCACGGAATTTCGGTAGTTCTCAACGTGGTATGCACTTGAAGATAGGCGCTTTGCTGTCTGCCTATCCACCTGCGATCCAAGGGCTGTGGCCAATTCTTGGTAGCAATGGTCTGCCTGGCCTTCGAGACCTCCGGAACGACCTTGCTCATGGGGTGAATTTAAGTCGCAAAGTTTCGGGTGCGATATCACTTGCCTCAGACCATTTGCAGCTGTGGCTTGAATACATTCTGCTCGCAATTCTCCATGTATCTTCTATTCATCATCGCGAGAGCCATCTTGAGGCGCAAGTTCGCGCAAGGGGACAAGAGCTAAATTTTATCCGAAATGCACTGCATACTGTTGGATTGACCTGCTGAGATGGCTTGTTCGGTCTGCGTTGCATATTGCACCTCCAAATCGGAAATAGGTGTTGCGACTTATATTGTTGATGTTTCTCGAGATAAATAATGACAAACTTCTTCGCGAGGATAAATAATGAGTGAATTTGAAAATATTTTCGGTGCAGGTGCAGACATTGTTTCGATAATAAATGGATTTTCCGTTGACGGTGGCAAGCCGAGACCTAAGAATACAGAGATTTATTTATCTAGTTTTGCTGAGGCGTTGGCAATGGCTAAACAGTATCCTGGCAACACTTTGCGTAAGGCTGAAGATGGTACAAGATATATTGTTGAGTTTGATAAAAGGGGTTTCCGTATTGATTTTTCTTTAGATGAACCGCCGGATCAATATGAGGGAATGGAAATTTCTTCTTTCGATGTTTGGGGGAGTATTATCAATGGGCGACATGAGAACAAGGAGCGCCTTTGCGAAATAGCAATGGATGCGTTTGGTTCATGTGCCATGTATGAAGTTAGAGTCCCTCCGCCATCTATTGACACAATAGTGAAAAATCTAACATCGAATAATATGTGCATCATTTTTGTGAATAAAAGATTGTCATATATAGTCTTGGATTATGACGAGTCTAGCATGGAGGGTGCGATCATCTCTGATGAAAATTCAAGTGCGATTGTGACACACGGTCATTTGGATACTATATATAATTTAATAATGGGGGTTAACAAGCATGGTGAGCACGTTAGATGAATTACGTTTGGGGTAAAATTTAGTAATAATCCCCTCCTAAGATCAGTCTATACGTGTTTACACTGCGTTTGACCGGTGATTTGTTCGATACTGCATATACGGGTGTCTTGAAGCTTTCCGATGCAGTATCTTCTCTGGATCTTCAAGAAGGGACGATTGCGACAATTGCTATCCATTGCGCCTTTGAAAGCGTCTGTGTGGCGAAGGTAGATACCATGTTGGAGGACCGCAACTCTGGATCGGATGTTCTTCATATCACAGGTGGTACAGCAGGTTCCACCGTTTTGCAGGTTAACAATCTGGGTGGAATGGGTGCGCTTACTACCGGCAATGGCATCCTGGTTGTGCAGGTTGACGGAAGCTC
>Ga0308164_10001681_pt1 | contig 24779 bp, 20 predicted proteins | sample PhyTR2_FD_201031 | JGI IMG/M metagenome (GOLD analysis project Ga0308164, IMG submission 201031) | Phyllosphere microbial communities from UC Gill Tract Community Farm, Albany, California, United States - DLSLT.R2 | ecosystem: Host-associated > Plants > Phyllosphere > Unclassified | place: USA... | reverse complement strand
AGGTCGTTAAACCGACCAAAACCCGGCTCTACATCGGCCTTGCTCTCTATAAAGTGGGCGAGCCGTCAAAAATTGAGCCTGACTGGACACAGCAGGGTGGCGTACCGGAGCTGAAAAAGCAGCTCGATCTTAATGAATCGAACCCCAATATCGACGGCACGATTCTGTTCAGAGAGAACTATCTGAATCAGCCGCAGACTCAGCAGGCGGTAAGCTATCTTAAAAGCCGCTGGGGAGGCTGAGAAACGCCGCGACAGCATGACCAGTGCGGTTAAGTTTTTCCCTGTGACTTGCTGCTATTCTTGCACTTTATATGGGAGGAACCATGAGCGAACTGATTGATATTTTTACAAGTCACAAAAGTGAACGTAGTTTCACTGAGCAACCTGTCGATGAAGCTGTGCTGGATCGGATTATCAGTACCGCTTATCGCGCACCTACATCAGTAAACTCGCAGCAGGTTTCTGTGGTGATCACGCGTGATGCCGGACGTCGCGCACAGATCGCCGCCATTGCAGGCGGTCAGCCGTGGATTGCCAAAGCACCGGTGTTTATCACCTTTGTGCTGGATATGCATAAATCAGCCGTGGGAATGGCCGCTGTCGATCAACAGCAGATCGCCCATCAGAGCATTGAGAGTATCGTGTCGGGTTCTACTGATATCGGTATCGCGCTGGGGTCGGTAATGGCAGCTGCGCGTGCAGAAGGTCTGGGGATTGTGCCAATTGGCGGTATCCGTCGCGACCCGCAGGCGATGATTTCACTGCTGGAGCTGCCGCCGCTGACCTTCCCGGTGGCGGGTGTGGTAATCGGTCACGTAGACGAACCGGCTCATCAGAAACCACGTCTGCCTCTGGCGACGTTCCGCCATGATGAGACTTACCAGACGCAGGGCCTGGAGCAGCAGATTGCGGCCTACAACGATGAGATGGTTCAGCACTGGAAGACGATTGGTCGTCATGACGGTGAGAGCTGGAGCGAAAGCGTCAGCGGTTACTATAAAAACATCTACTTCCCGGATGTACTGCCAGCACTGCTGAAGCAGGGTTTTGGCACAGATAAATAGTTCGCTCTCGTTATTGAGTGAATAGCACAAGGCCATCCGTACCGTTTACGGGTGGCCTTTTTCATTTTGTTACTATAACGAAAGGTGACTTTCCACGTCGTAACACATAATTTCCCTTTTAACCGAAGCGCAACCGCCTTTAACACTTACTTTCCAGGGAAATAACATGTCTCAGCGTTCACTCTACGCGCTCTGCTTAATGAGCTTTTTTCTGGCCGATGTCCGCGACGGCCTGGGGCCATTTCTGGGCATCTTTCTTACGGAGCGACACTGGCGACCCGACGAAATCGGTCTGGTAATGACCTGTGGTGGCATCGCCGGATTACTTGCCACGCTGCCGGCAGGGATCGCCGCCGATGCGACCCGCCATAAAAAAATCATTGTGCTGCTGGGCTGTCTGGTGATTACCGTTGCCACACTGCTGCTGTGGTACAGCAATCAGACCTGGACAGCGATGGTCTCGCAGGTTGTAGCAGGCCTGGCTGCGGCGTTTATCGGCCCGACTGTGGCGGGGATCACCTTAGGACTCACGGGTCAGCGCGGCTTTAACCAGCAGATGGGACGCAATGAGGCGTTTAATCATGGCGGGAATACGATTGCTGCATTGCTGGCCGGTTTTTCAGCCTGGTACTGGGGTATGGGTGCCGTTTTCATTCTTATGACGGTAATGGCGATTTTCGCTGCTTTCGCTACGCTGGCAATTCGCGGAAATGAGATCGATAACGATGTGGCGCGCGGTTATGAACCGCATGAAGAGCGTCAGCCAGCGCTGCGCTTATCAATGTTGTTGCGTAATCCGGCGCTTATGATCGCTGGTGTGACGCTGCTGCTGTTTCATCTTGCCAATGCCGCACTGCTGCCGATGCTGAGCATGCGCGTTGCCTCGGCGGGCGGCCAGGCAGCAGTCAGTCCGGGCCTTTACGCGGCGGCAACGGTGGTGATTTCCCAACTGGTGATGATCCCGGTCGCACTGTGGGTGTCTAAGCGGGTTGATACGCACGGCTATCGCCTGTTTATCATGGTCGCCCTGATGATATTACCGTTGCGCGCGGTTCTCGCCGCCGGCTTTGCCGGGCCGATTTTTGTCATTCCGGTTCAGGTTCTGGATGGTATTGCGGCCGGGATTCTCGGTGTGGCGGTGCCAGGCTACATTGTCTCCCTGCTGCGGGGTACGGGCCATGTTAACGCCGGGCAAAGCGTTATTATGCTGATGCAGGGCGCAGGTGCAGCGCTGAGTCCCGCCATGACGGGCATGATCGCCGCACGTTATTCCTACAGCACCGCGTTTGCGGTACTCGGCGCAATTGCGCTGGCAGCGCTGATTCTATGGTGGCGCACCGGTAGCGCGCCAGCCGCCCGTCTGGCCTGATCAAATACAAAAAAGGCTGCCCATTGGGCAGCCTGTTCTGGCAAATCCGTTTGCGACCATCCGTTATTTATACAGTTCTGCGGTCATGTGAACACGGTTGTTGGTGTTCGCTTCCGTAATTTTATACTGCGCGCCCTGTTCCTGAGCCTGAGCAGCAATTTTTGATTCTGCGCCATCCAGTGTGGATGAGGTGACAGAAACGCTCTCGGCAAAGCTGCCAAAAGAGATCAGAGAAAGAGTTGCGAGTGCGGCGATTGAGAGTGCTTTTACGTTTTTCATGGTCATATTCCTGAGTTATTAATTGGGAGGATGTTTGCCTCCGATGCGAATAATAGTAACTCAGGTTATGATATCAATATTAACTATTAGTGCGGCAATGGTGATCGTGCTAATTGTTTATCTGGGGATCAGACAGCGACTGTGCCGTCTCCGTAATCAACGCCCTGAACCAGCGATGGGCAGGATCGTCGCGATAGCGTGCATGCCAGCCCATTCCTTTCTGCATTCAGTCTAAATCTGTCTGCATACGATGTACTCATCATCCCGTGTATTTTACATGGCGGTTAGCGAAGTCATCACACCCCATCGTTCTGCGTTTTCGAACTGAAACCGGAACTTTCCTCCCTGGATACCTCCAAAGTCTTTAACCTTCGCCTGCTGATAACTAAGGAAGAGGGTTGTTATTTCATGAGGATCACGACCCATTGCAGCAGTACACATCATTGTGAACGACATTAAAGCTAATAACGATTTACTGAACAAACTCGGGACTCCTGTTAAAACTGGGGTGCATGATTTGGCATGCACGGCAGTTAAGAGGAACGCATCTTTAGCCAGATGCAGTTCAGAATAGTGAAAGATTAATCATCAGTTTTCACAGGATTGCTTTATATGACGAGTGTTGTTCAATAGGGGGCATGAATAAACAGGCAAGCAGTTAGCAGGATGTTATTGTTAATTAATATATGGGGTTGGTTTTTAAGGAAAAGATGATTCACGATATTCCTGCTTTTTTAATAAAACCTTAAAAGCAGGCTGTATTCTTAATTAAGGATTGCTGTTTATAGTGAATGAAAAATATATCCTGGCTTAAACTATATCTCTCTTCACACCCGACGTTGCAGAACGTTCAGGTCAGTTTCTGCCGACAACCAGCAATAAATCCACGGGCCGTATACCGACCCGCTCGCATCCAGAGAGATTTGGATAATTTCCACTGCAGGAGGATAATATTTTATCCTTCAAGGCAGACGCTTTTTATCTGCTCTTCCTGCCATGTTTTTTCCGCAAGTCTGATTCAGGACTGAATAAACCTGAAAACCCCGGATTACAGTGATAAACATACTCAAGAAAAGCCGGTTGCCTGAATCCTGCTTTGGTCACGATACTATTACGGTGGTGATAAAGCGTTTTTATCGCACAACCAAGTTGTCTTGAAAGCACCGACAGGCTGACACCGGCTGTGAAAAAGGGCAGCAGGCGATGCTCCGTAAGTGTCAGGCTGACCGGTATGACGCGGTCTGCATTTATACGGCACACGGAAGAATGTTCGGCTATTTCTCTTATGCTATGGCAAAACGATGCAATATCCTGTGTCTGTGACAGGATCATGTCACCACGGCTTCTGGCCGGGAATATGCGCCCGGTATGTTCCTGCGTCAGCCAGACCACAGATATATCCTCTCGATAAGCCCGCAGTTTATTGAAGGTAATCCATTCGCCACGAAAAATTATCAGGCTGTCTACAGCAACGATGATGTTGCGTGCATTCTTTACTTCATGTGGCAAATTTTGAGTATCATAGCCTAATTTCAGACATGTCATCTCTGGCAACAGGTCATTAAGGCCTGTAAATAACCAGCTATTTTCAGTAATAACTACAAGTAGTCTGACATCCATTATATTAATCTCCCTGGCTTATACGTGTTAAGTATTGCCTGTTATTTTCACAAGAAATAGCAATGCAGCAAAAGGGGGCGGCCGATAAATTAATCGGCTAAGCTTTTCTGATTATTAGATAATTAGCAATTGGCTGTAAATTTCAGACTGCCTGTGAAGGCATGTTCGAATGAGATATATTTATCTATATTTTTACGCTTATCCGTAAACAGCAGGCCCGAAAAGCAATCAGTCTTCGGGCTTATTAAAGAGTATGGCTTGTTAAAAAGATGCGCAGCGTAATCACTCACTAACGCGTCAATGCGATTTCATAAATTCTATAATGCTCTGCAAGCCGTTGTTCTCACTTTTATGATACTGCAGGGAAAGAATCGAACCCCAGAACATTAACCGGTAGGGCATGATCGCTTCGGGCATCTCATCGAGAGAGTCCACATTGAAAAATACCTGGAAACGCTGATCGAGCGACTTTTTTACTGACTCTTTCAGATTTTCATCCGCAAACGTTGCCTGCCATATTTCCATGATCAAAACCAGCGGATTATGTACCGGCTGCTGCTGCATAAACTGGATTAACTCCAGAATACGTAATTTGCAGTCTGAGGTCTTACTGGCCGGTATCTGCTCTAAAAGCCGTGGTATCAGTTCATTTAATAAGTCATACCTGCCCGAAGGGAAATGATATCTGAGCGCACCACGGGTGACACAGGCCTGTTCACAAATTTTATTCTCGCTGAAGGCAACATAACCTTCTTCTGCAATAATATTTTTTGCCGCGTCTAACAGTCTCTTTTTGGTTTCATCCGCATTTCGGCGGATCATGTCCATCTTCATCAGCATCACACTCCCGATACATTTAATTTGTTGTCACACTGCCAGCCAGGAACAGAGCGACAGAGGTATACCAGCTCACGTGTCCTGAGCAGAAGCGGACTCTCTCTGACAGCGCCCGTTTCCACGTCTATCTCCTGTATATCAGCAATAATCTGAACCCCCTGTGTGTCGATAGCCGGGGCACCACCCGGTTCGCACTGTAAACCCTCTGCATAGCGCTTTACTCCGACAGAAAGGGTTTGAAGTACACAACGGGCAAGCGTAACTGCGTGGTGCTGACTCGGGTCTGCGGCTGACCGCGCATACTCGGTTTCCAGCATCGAAATTGCAACATGGATCTCACATAATTTACCCAGCAAGGTCTGACAGGCTAGCATCAGGTCTTCATTATCATTACTGCGCCAGTTTGGCTCAAGCGCCACCTGGGCCAGTAATTTTTGTGTGGCATCCAGTTTCAACCAGCCTTCTGCTTGTGTGTGAGTTCTCGCTTTCAGCGGGCTCATTCTTGCAGCCATAAATTCAAACAAGCCAGCCAGGGAGTGACGCAGTGTCTTTCCCTCCGTTTCCGGCCAGATAAAAGTGTGTATAAGGGTCGAAACCGTGATGCCCAGTAAGATACCAATGAGTCTGTCCCGAATCTCTGACAGATCCGGTTGGGGAGAAAACGTTGCAAACATGGCCAGTGAGAACGCGAACAAAATCTGGATGCCCGCATAGCTGCTTCGCTCGGAGCCTGCGGTTACCCAGCCGCTGAGGGCAATTGCAGGTATCACCATCAGCAACACGCCGGTCAATGAGTCGATATGAGGCAGAATAAATATCGTGCAGAATAACGCCAGCAGACTCCCGACTACGCATCCACCGATACGCAGCAGACTTTTCTGTACGGATGCGCCAAGTCCGGGAACGGCAACAATAATACAGGTGAGCATGCACGTATGAATCCCCGGCCACTGGACGCTGGTATAAAATATATAACAGAGCGCTACCGCGAATAATGTTTTGATTCCAAATTTAATATAGTCATATGAGAGTTCCGCTTTCGGTCGGGCAGTGTTGGTAAGCGTTTCACCTGACATATGGCGCTCGCTTTCCCGTGCGTCCAGCAGGGACACGCTGCGCAGGGCACTGTACATTTCCTGAAGACAGGCTGGAAGAGACTCAAGTTGAGACTGATCCTGCTGTTCCGGGAAATAGGGGCACTGGTCACGCTGGCACTGAAGAAAGGAACGGCATTCTGCGGCCAGTTTAAGGCAATGAATGGAGGCGGTGTCGCTTAATCCGGAATGCAGGCTGGCTAACTGACGTGAGGCAGAATAAAGGCGTTCAGCCGCCGATATTTCGGCAAGGTGCTTTTCCTTATTCGCGCGAAACTGCTGCGAGCGCATGATGCAGAACTTGAGACAGCTGTGTAAGGTCAGTACGCTGGTCTGGATTTCTTCCAGCGCGACTGGTGCCATCGGTTTGCCTGCCGCTGCTGTTTCAAGCATCTGGCTGGTCGCACTGAGGATCCTGTTCATCTCCTGCTGTAATTGCCTGACCGGCTCTACTGGCAGGAGTAGCGTATTAACGATATGTGCCACAACAGTAGCATAACAGCCAGCCACCCAGGACCACAGACAGTTACGCAGCAGCAATTCGCCATCTGAAGTCAGGTCTACAAAGCTTTGTGCGTAGGTGATGGTGATAGCGACGGCAAAATAAAGAAATCCCCATTTTCTGGATGTCCGCATCAGATACAGCAGAATGAGCAGCGCAACAGAGACGCTGAGCAGACGCAGCAACGGGAGATCAATGGTGAATTTCAGGATAAGGATTGCCGCCCCCACCGCCGCTGTATTTACCAGCAGGAAGAGCGGAAATATCATCCGGGTTAATACAATGTTCTTCTGCGTTGCAAAAAATACCACCAACAGAGAATACGCGAGTTGCGGAACACCCAACGTCAGCGAAGTGACAATGACGATAACGGAAGAAAGAAGATACCTCAGCATGGCATTATAACGTCCGGGGAATGTCCTCAGTTCCTGCTGCAAAAAATGAAGCAGGGCACTGGTTTTCCCTTCAGTAATGGCTGGCGTTGTCATGCTGTAATACCTTTCTTTTCAGGACGCTGGCGGCCGGAATGCACCTTCACCACCGCAGAGGTACCCATCCTGAAAAGCCGGCGGTCGGGACTGTTAATACGAATTCGTACCGGAAAGCGCTGGGCAACACGCACCCAGTTAATATTTCGGGCAACACTCGGTAAACCGCCCTGTAAGGATCCGCCATCGTCCGGATAAACTCCAAACCCAGTGGATTCGACAGTCCCGCTAAAATGTTTCCCGGTATCACTCATCAGGTAAATATCGACGCTGTCACCGCTGTGAATATTTTTAAGTTCAGACTCCCGGTAGTTTGCCACCACGTACCAGTTATTAGTGTCAATCAGGGTAAAAACAGCCTGTCCTGTGCTGACGTACTGGCCGCTGGTGGTTTTTAAAGAGGTGATACGCCCCTCAAACGGCGCCCTGATAACGGTATGTTCCAGATTAAATTCGGCCGTGGAGATATCTGCTTTGATTACTTCACGTTTCGCAATAAGTGCCGCTACGCTGCTGACTGCAGCATTGGCCTGTTCAGCTTGCAGTCGGGCTGACTGTAACTGGGCCGCCGATGCACGCTGCCGGGCTCGCGCCTGGTCCAGAGATTCTCCGGAAACGTAATTTTGTCCACGTAGCGCGTCCATCCGTCGCAGGGTAGCAGCATCCTGCTCAGCCGTAGCGCGGGCGGCATCAATCCGTTTTACCGCCGCCTGTGCATTGAACTGCTGTGCGCTGACGTCACGCTGAGTCAGGATGATTTGCTGTTCCAGTTGGGCAAGATTGGCCTTTTCACGGATCAAAGCATCGTGATAAGGACGTGGATCTATTTCGAATAAAATCTCTCCCTGACGAACAAGGTTATTCTCTTTCACCGGCATTTTTATGATAACCCCGTTAACCTGCGGGGCGATGGTTATGGTATCCGCATAAACATAAGCATCATCTGTTCCAGGTGTCTCATTAAATAGCCAGATTAACCAGAATAATATTGCCAGCGTCAGCACTGACAGAAGCAGAATAAACGGCCGCTTGCCCGCGCCATTTTTTAACTGAATAGACATCTCTGTTCCATGGTTAACAAAGTAAGATTAATAAAAAAACAGGATCCATAATCCCATTGAGAAGAGGGTGATCAGCAGCGGATAAGTCAGGATATAAGGTGTAAGCCACGCATTTTTTCCGTACCTGGTCAGCGATGCGTAGATTGCAGCTGATAACAGGCATCCTCCGGAAATGCAAAATAACCAGTCCGGAAAGTAAGCGCCCAATATATTTACTGAGGGGGAGTAAACCCTGCAGCCGCAGAGCTGAAAAATAATGACAGCAAGCAAAAGTGTTCTGTATTTCATATATAAATTAGTTATTGAATTTTCACATAGCTTATAACAACAGCATGACTACATACAACCCTGTATTTAGTATGGTTAAAAGATCGTGTCTTGAATCTTTGATGCTTTCCTGCACTGACAGAGGACGTCGTTAGGTGACATCCTGCTGCACATGCTGAAGGATATAGCGCTGAGATTTACTGTATCGGAAAGGGAGTTGCGCGGTGTTTTAGTAGCAGGATTCTACTCGTCAGGATGTGAGAAAAGTCCTCCTCATGGATAACAACGTTATGCACAAAGAACCTTAATCGTGTCTACTACTCCAGACTTTCACCCGTTCGGACGAATGGCAGAGTGAGTCTGGAAAAAGTAATGGGGCCAGGGAGCGCAAATGGCGATTCCTGGAACCCCATACCTGATATGCATCGCTTATCTCACAGGTGCAATCGGCCATAAAATTCAGTGCAAAAATACACCATTATTTCGTGTGAGGAACTGATCCCGCACCTCACCTCTCAGCCAATAGCAACACTGTGAATGAGTAAGATTAAGGGTCTATTGACACGGTAAAAAGAGATGCAGTACTGAATTAAAACTGCTTACCAGCTCATGCGTTTTAGTAATGGCTTACCTTTTAGATGATGCTTTACTACGGCGACAACATGCCCGACAACCAGCACCCCTAAAGTGATGCAGGAAATAATATGCACGTGTTTAAAGAATCCTGTCACACTTGTGTCATCAATGGGATGAGGTAACTCAAACAAGCCAAATACTTTAATGGGTGTATCCATCATCATGACACCAGTAATCAGGACAAAAGCAATGTTGCTGTAAAGCAGCATGTGACCTGCTGCAGCGAGCTTTTCTTCTTTATGACTGAGCAAATTATCACCGGGTCTACCATGGTGCCATGCAAACCAGAGTCTGAGTATAAAAAGAGGGATATATATCGTTGTAAGGGAGACATTCAGGGATCCAATCCAGCTCTTAAGCTGTATATCGTGATTCAACAATCCAATGTAGAAACCACTCAGAGTGGCCCAGATGATAATTACAGCGGAGACCCAGTGCAGCCATATCTGCGGTAACGAATAACGGGGTAGCACAACGTTAATTCCTTATAACTAAATTAATTAAGTGTATCCATGACACTTTCAAAATATTGCCGTGGAAAAGTGGGCGCGAACTTTAAACAATGGAAAAAATGGTTGATATAAGATCATTCTCATAAGTATATACTTGCCATTGTCTTATATGCCAGAAAAAAATAAATATCAGATTAAGTGCCAGGTAATATCAGAGTCAGATGTCTGATGAGTAACGACGCCTGTCATTAAATTCATTTTTACTGAGTCCATTATCTGTATTAAACGCCGGATCGCTGAAAAGAGAGAGGTTCCTTCTTTCCTTTAGATAAAAAGCTGGAATAAATGAAGTGTGAAAGATTTCAGTAAGTTTTTAAGGGAACAACTGCTTAAGCGGCTCCAGACCACACCCTATCCATTTTTACCAGAATAAACCAATCCTTACGCCTTTGGTTCCTGGCAGAGGCTAAAGTGTTCAATTTGAGGGGCTGAGATGAAAAATTAGCATCAGATTGGCCGTTAGTTTTAGTGCCACTAAATTTAATAGTAGTTAAGTCAGTATTTCATGGTTTAGCCAAAATTTCAGCACTGAGTGGAGACTAAATATTCAAGATCCTTCCGGTAGGGTGTGGCAGCAATGTCAGGAGGTTTTTTCTCAGCATCCAAAATAAATCGTTCAGACCTGGCATAACACATGCACGATCAGCTCTGAATACCTGCCTTAGCCATGTCTGCCAGTTGTAATTTCAGATATCTCATAAATGACCGGGTTCATCTCTGCAGTTGAATGAGTAAAAATGTATCGTATCTGCCGGGCACCAGTTACAGGATCCAGCAAATGTCATCACTTAAAAAAACTCAGAGTTACTCCTGGTAGACCGTTCACTGGCAGCTATGTAGGGCGATATTTTTGCAGCTCGCAGGCTGCCCCCGGATAAGCAAATTGTTCAATTCGGCGTCATCATCCAAGACAGGAGATAATAGATACGGAAAGGCTGGAGGGGAATGTGATGCCTGGAAAAGATACCGCGAAATCGTAGCGGCATATGAAATATCGCGGCCCCAAATGTAAATAAAAGGCTTTGACCTGAGATTTTTTTATTATCTAAATAGCGCTGTACATAATAAAAATCCAGTCACAAAAAAGTGCCTAATCCTTTTGTGGCGTGGCTTCCGACAGTTTCATTGTCATATTCCAGAGTTATGAATTGGGAGGATGTTTACCTCCGAAGAGAATAATAGCAACTTAGATTATCATATCCATATTAACTATTAGCAAGGCAATGGTGATCATACTAATTGTTTATCTGCGGATTAGACAGTGAATGTGCCGTCTCCGTAATCAACGTCCTGAACCAGCGATGGGCAGGATCGTCGCGATAGCGTGCATGCCAGCCCATTTCAACCGGGAAGGTGCCCAGGTCAACCGGAGCCGGAACGATTCTGAGCCGCTGATCGCGTGAAAGATGCTGACAGATCAAACGCGGCAGGGTAGCGCAGTAGTCCGTGACCGCAATCATTTCCGGCACGGCCAGAAAGTGTGTGACGGAGACGGCAACCTGACGACGCAGGCCTCGCTGTTCAAGCGCCTGATACAAACCGGCGCGCATACGGCCAGGCGGCAAAACGTTGACGTGCTTTAGCTGCTCATATTGCTCTGCGCTGAGGTTTTCGCCCACCAGCGGATGATCGGCGCGTATCACGCAGGCCAGACCTTCATTCATCAGGTGCTGAACGACGAGATTGTCGGGCGGCTCCACGATACGACCCAGCACCATATCGGTATTACCTGAAATCACACCGGTTTCAGTGACGTCATTGCCAAAAGGAGTGAGGCGGAGTCGGATGCCGGGCGCACAGCTCCTCAGACGAGCCACGATGGCAGGCATCATGATGAATTCGACATAGCTGTTAGGCGCAAGCGTGAAGAGCCGGGTGGCATTAAGTGGATCAAAGTCCTGCTGGCCAAGAATAACTTTGTCGATCGATGACAGCGCAGCACCGACCACCTGGGCCAGCTGTTCCGCTTTCGGCGTCGGTCGCATCCCGTAACGCTCGCGGATAAATAGCGGATCGTTGAGCGTTTCACGCAGCCGGTTTAATGCATTAGAAAGCGCCGGCTGGGTTATGCCAAGCCGTTCCGCTGCGCGGGTAACGTTGCGCTCTTCCATCATGACCAGCAAAACTGGCAGTAAATTCAGATCGTATTTCATTAAGCTATAATGCTATGTGAATAACTGAAATTGAAGAAATAAATTTCATAAATATTCGTAACCCCGCCATGATTAACGGGTCAACGCAGAAGATAGCGGCTCAGACGCTGGTTCTGACTATCCTTACACCTGAAACCGACTAACTGTTATATGGAGCGGAAATGAAAATTTTAATGGTTTTGACCTCGCATGATGAGTTGGGCACCACTGGCAAGAAGACCGGTTTCTGGCTGGAAGAACTTGCTGCACCTTACTATGCATTTCTTGATGCGGGCGCAGAGATTACCCTGGCTTCACCGAAGGGCGGACAGCCTCCACTCGATCCAAAAAGTGATGAACCCGATTCTCAGACTGATGAGACCCGCCGCTTCCATGCCGATTCTGCTGCTCAGGCAGTACTGGCCTCGACCGTCAAGCTTGATACTGTTGATCAGGCAGCGTTTGATGCCGTTTTCTATCCAGGCGGCCATGGTCCTTTATGGGATCTGGCAAACGACAAACACTCCATTTCGCTGATTGAGCAAACCCTGCAGGCGGGAAAACCGGTTGCGCTGGTCTGTCATGCTCCAGGTGTCCTGCGTGATGTGAAAAATGCTGATGGCACGCCTCTGGTCAAAGGGAAAAAAGTCACTGGCTTCACGAACAGTGAAGAAGAGGGCGTTGGCCTGACTGAGGTGGTGCCGTTCCTGGTTGAAGATGTGCTGAAAGAGAACGGGGGTCTCTACTCACGAGGCGATGACTGGCAGTCCTACACGGTTCAGGACGGTTTGCTGATTACCGGTCAGAACCCAGGTTCATCAGCCGAGACCGCGAAGGTTTTACTGGCAAGCCTGGCAAAATAAAGCTCTTTACAGCATGCTGAGTTCTGAGGGCGCCTGCGGGCGCTTTTTTTATTGCTACAGTTAAGTGGCGGGGCAGATAGTGACCTGCTTAATTATTCAGGTTGAATAGATTAGGGATCAATTTTTCTTAACATTGATAATAAATTTACGGGCGCTTCAAAGCAAAATTATTGCCTGAAAAATTCACTGCAAATATAAACATGTTTTTAAAACCAGTGTTGACATCGTTTTTTATATCCGTAAAGTAGGACTCATCAGCGGCGTGCAGTTGCCCTGATAAACCGGAAACAAAAGCGTTATGAGTAAATTAAAAGGCCCGACAAATTTGTGAGTTGAACTTGTCGGTGGTTCTGTTAAACATTGTTCTTTAAAACTGTTCGTTAGTTAAGATAACCCTGTTAAATGGAGTCGAAGTAAGTCTTTAAGAAGTATGTAGTATCGCGTCGCGATGATGTAAGGCCTCGTAGTTCTGAACGTTACGTTACGACAGGATACGATTGCGGTTTAAACGTCGTAATGAAAGTAAGGCAACGCATCAAAGAGTATATATCGCGATGGGGGTGTGCAGATTTATACGGGCCTGACCTGTCTTTGTCTCCTGAAAGACTATCAGGTGGTTGAAACCGATAATAATAGTGACATTTCAGTATCGTGATCATTATTATCCGCAGGATCTGTTCATAAATAGCAGTACCGAAGTAGTACCTATCAATTAAGTTAGTTAATGGTAAACGTAAAATCTGTAGTACCTTAAAAGCCCTGGCTATTTCAGTCAGGGCTTTTATCTTTTTACGATGCCTGTCAGTTCTTTCCAGAACGTAAATGTGACTAATTACCATTACCAAAACAGTTTTTAAAAAAATAACCTGGGTGCTTCACGCGCGGTTTATTCTTCTGCTATTTTTTCCTCAGCTCAACACTCTCTTTCCTGATCTCCCCAGCATCAATTTTTACCCCGCTACGCTATCGACATAGTAAAGCGCGATTTTGCCTTTTCGACGTCGGACAGAATGCGATATAACGCCCCGTTATCCTGTCTGTTGCTTAAACAAAATCGCAAAACAGTGAGCCGCAGTCCGGTATCCCAGTCAATACACCACCGTTTTAGCCACGGACGCCAGTCGCTCACGCAGTCACTCATGCCCTTTGTGATGATGGGTTCGGTCATGCCAGGCCATGATTTTACTGAAGCCGGGGATGATCAGCGGTGGCGGCAATATGACCAGACCCGTGGTGTCGACCACCAGTCGTTTCGGTACCACGCTGACCAAATCAGTGACGCGCAAAATTTCCGGAAGCACCAGAAAACTGCAAACTGCGAGCGTTACCCGACGGGCCCGGCTAATCGCAGCCAAAGCCTGAACGGTAACACCTTGAAAATTTCCACCGGGCCACGAAACCAGCGCATGATCCTGCGCACAGACCTCATCCAGCGACAGCGTCGCACTGCCCGCCAGAGGATGATTTTCACGCAGCAGACAAACATACTCTTCATTGAAAGAAATAATATTATAACTTATTGATTTTTATTTATAAAATTCGAAATTCAGATAACAAAACCCTGCTCTGCATAGTAATTTAAGATGGATAAGTATCCTATTTCAGGTCACTAGATTCACCGGTATCCAGAGGCCTTTTTCTAAAGACATGGATCTTCTGAGGTTTCTAAGCCTGAAGGCGATGAGAAGGGTTTTTTAATAGCTTTTGAAATTACCTGCGGCGAAGCATTTCCGTTTTCAGATGGCAAAAAAATCAATCTGCGTCATAGTCAATATTCACCGAGTCATTGCGCTATAGCTTTCTTTTGAAATTCATCTGCGCCTGTTAAGTGCGCTATTCAAACAGAGGTTAAAATGTCTGCAGAATCTCCAGAGAATATCTCCAGCGATCTTTCTCAGTTCGTCGGTACACATTTTGTCTATACCTATGATAATGGCTGGAAATATGAGTGGTATGCTCGCAACGAAACTACCTGCGACTACCGCATTCATCAGGGACTGGTAGGTGGCCGTTGGGTGACCAACCAGAAAATGCACGCGATTCAGTTCGCCCCAGGCATTTACAAAGTAGACTGGCATGAACCCACCGGCACCTGCGTCAGCCTGCTGTTTGATCTGAATCGCACCCTGGTTCACGGCACAATTTTCTTCCCGCAGTGGATTGCCGGTGAAGGTCAGCATCCGGAAAAAACTATCTGTTATCAGAATGACTTCATTGAAGATATGCACCGCTTCCGCGATGAAGGGCCGGCCTATCCGTATGTGATCATTCCAGAGTTTGCGAAAGTGACCTATATGAAGAATGAAGGTCCAGATAACGATGAAGTGATCAATCAGGCACCCGGACAGATGCCTGCTGACTATTTTGATGGTAAGTAATTAAGCCGGTCACCCGCCCCTACGGGCGGGTAGCTTCTGCCTGACGCGCCAGCGTGCGGGCCAGTATTGAGGAGTAGAGTGGTTTCCCCCCCAGAAACTGCGCCAGCAGCGTAGCGCCCAGACAGGTAATAATCATCGGCAATATCAGCTGATAGTTATCGGTCATCTCCAGCACCAGCACGATACCGGTCAGCGGTGCTCTTACCGATGCCGCAAATAGTGCCCCCATCCCCGCGATAGCAAAAGTGCCCGCTTCCAGATGATAAAACGGGAACAGGTCCGTCATTGCCACTCCAAAGGCTGTCCCGAGCAGCGTACCCAGCGCCAGCATCGGCGCAAAAATACCGCCCGGCGCACCTGAGCCAAAACAGAGCAGAGTGGTTACCAGCCTGACCAGAAATATGATCAGCAGCAGGGTGAACGGGAAGACGCCATGGACCGCCTGTGGAATCAGTTCTGAACCGCCGCCTGCGCCAGGAGCAAACAGCAGAGCCAGAATGCCGCAGCCGCCGCCCAGCAATGCACCGGCCAGCACCACGCGTGCCGTTTTACCGGCATAAAAGCGGGCAAAAAGATCCTGCGTGATAAATATCAGGCGGTTAAACAGCACGCCGACCATACCGATAATCATCCCGAGCACCAGATAGAGCCACAGCGTCTGCACTGGCGCATCAGCCAGCTTGCCGACGGAGATCACCGCCTGTTCGCCGTTGAAACAGCGGAAAACGATGCTGGCCATAATCACACCGGTAAATACGGCTTTAATTGAAATCAGGTTATAGCGGAATTGCGGACGCATCTCCTCGATGATAAACAGGATGCCTGCCAGCGGCGCATTGAACGCCGCCGCCAGACCGGCCGCCGCGCCGGTTGCCAGCAGCGTATGACGTGCCTCATTGCTGCGCATCCCCAGAATATCAATGACCATGCGGCCAATGTTCCCGCCCAGCTGCACTGTCGGGCCTTCCCGGCCCAGCACCATACCGGCACCCAGCGTGCCCATGCCGCCAAAGAACTTCACCGGAATCACCCGCCACCAGCGCACAGGCCTCAGCTCTTCCAGCGCCCCTTCAATTTCAGGGATACCGGAGCCACCCGCTTCGGGAGCAAAGCGCCTGACGAGAAAATATCCCACCATCGCCAGCAGAGCCGAGATGGCAAAGGCGGCGGCGTAGAGCATCCAGCCCTGAAACTGCGATGGTATAAGCGTGTCAGCACGCCACTGCTGTATTGTTTCAACGGCCCGGGCAAACGCCACGCCCGCCAGGCCAACCAGCGTACCGACCAGCGCGGCACAGAACAGCATCGCCAGCGGCGTTTTATCACGATAGAGCAGGGCGCGAAACATCCGGCTGCGCGCCGCGATGGAGCGGGGAACATAAACCGGCTGCGGTGATTCTTCATTCATTGAGAGACATTCTTGTTCAACCAGACCAGCGCCCCAGTTTACTGAGTGATAAGGTGAAAACAAACGTCAGGATCAATTTCATCGGGGTAAAGGGTTAATTCGTCTGTGGTGGACAAACCACTTGCGCCATGCGTTCGCGGTAGGCTGGATCATCCTGGTTTTTCAGCGCCTGAGCCGCCGCGGCCAGCGTGACCTGATTCTGCTTCTGGTTCTGCTTATCGTTAAGAAACGTCTGACGCAGTTTTTCATCGGAGATGGCTGGCGATAACTGGCACTTCTGGCGCAGATCGTCAGTTATCTGCTGCTGACGCAGCGCAAACTTCAGCGTGTCGTAGGGTGCGGCTGCCACAATCAGCGGGCTTAACAGCGGCAGAATAAACAGCGTGTTGCGGATCACGTTCATGATGGTCTCCTGACTGCTGAGGACAGGATCGGGTCTTCGGCAGTTTTCAGTTGATATTAATCGCATTGAGTGATTAGCCTGAGCACAATATCCCCGACCGACTGCGGCAACGTCGCCACGGTCGACGCAATAATCATAGCAATACTGGCGTGACAGGGAGCTGACATGCAGCCACATTCCACTGAAATTCTCACCGCTGACTGTTGTATCGTCGGCGGTGGCCCGGCCGGATTAATGCTGGGTTATCTGTTCGCCCGCGCAGGCCTGCGCGTGGTGGTGATCGAAAAGCACGCCGATTTTCTCCACGATTTTCGCGGTGACACCATCCATCCCTCGACGCTGGAAATTATGCACCAGCTCGGTCTGCTGGAATCTTTCCTGACGCTGCCGCATCAGCGTGCCGAAAAGCTGGAGGCGGAAATCGGCGGACAGAGTATTACGATGGCCGATTTCTCACGCCTGCCGGTTCAGTGCCGTTTTATCGCCTTTATGCCGCAGTGGGATTTCCTGAACTATATGGCTGAACAGAGCGCCCGGTATTCGGGCTTCAGCCTGCTGCAGTCGACCTCTTTTGAGTCGCTGAATGTTGAAAATGGCAAGGTCAGTGGTGTGATAGCTTCCCGCGGGAATCAGCAACTGCACATCCGCTGTAAACTGGTGGTCGGTGCAGATGGCCGCCATTCACGCGTTCGCGAAGCGGCAGGACTGACCGGACAGGAATTCGGCGCAGCACGTGATGTCATCTGGTTCCGCTTAAGTAAACAGCCGCAGGATCCCGATTTGGGCATGGGCCATAAAGGGCCACGCCAGAACTTTATTGTTATCGATCGCGGCGACTACTGGCAGTGCGGACTGACCATTCCGAAAGGGGAGTTTGAAGCGAAACAGGCCACAGGACTCGACGCGTTTAAAGCAGAAGTGGCGGCCCTGTCGCCCTTTGAAGCGACGCGCATGGCGGAAATCGAGAGCTGGGAAGCCTTTAAGCTGCTGTCGATACGGATTGACCGACTGGATAAGTGGGCGAAACCTGGTGTGCTCTGCATTGGTGATGCGGCGCATGCCATGTCGCCGATTGGCGGGGTTGGCGTAAATCTGGCGATTCAGGATGCGGTGGCGACGGCGAATCTTTTGACCGATCCCCTGAAGCGGGGAGAACTGCAGCTGCGCGATCTGGAAAAAGTGCAGAAGCGCCGTCAGTTCCCTACCGTCGCCACGCAGTTTTTGCAGATCAAAATGAGCCGCAGCAAAGCAAAAAGAAAACCTACGGGAAGCAGCAAGGTTCCCGCGATTATCCAGCGCCTGCCGTTTCTGCGTTTTGTACTGGGACGCCTGATCGGTCTGGGCTTCAGGACGGAGTCGCCGCAGGTTGCGCACATAAAAGAAGAGCGTTAAATGATTTCGACAGCGATCAGATATCATGCGACACTGTTTCACAGTGAAAGTACTGTCAGATTGAGCCGCTATTTATCTGATAATTGGGCGCTAATTGAGCATTTCTGAGCTAAATTATTTTCGATTTTTGCGCCTGCATAGGAGAGGTTTCAGTGCATAACGAGCAAAATGGCAGCGACATAAAACGTCTGAGTACGATTAAGGCGCTTTTATCACCGGATGAAGCCCGGGATAAAGTGCTGGAAAGATTCGTTAATCTTGCCAGCCAGGTGCTGGGTATTTCTGGCAGCTTCATTTCGATTATTGACGATCATAATCAATATATTAAAGCGTCACGGAACTTCGATCTTAAGCAATCGACCCGAGATGAGTCTCTCTGCCGCCACGTCATCGATGGTGAGGGTCATCTGGTGGTGTATGACACCTTACTGGATGAGCGCTTTGTCACGCACCCGTTTGTTAAAGGCGATCCGCATATTCGTTTCTATGCCGGTGTCTCGCTGCAGAATCTCGACGGCGCGACGCTGGGCACGCTCTGCGTGACCGACACGCAGCCACATCCCTTTACGGACGAGAAACTCGCTACGCTGCGCTCACTGGCTACGCTGGTTACCTCTTTTCTGGATGTCTGGAACAACGCAGGTTTTGCCGACGTCATTACGCACCTGCCAAATCGCCCTCGCCTGATTCGTGATATTCAGCAGCTGACCCTTGTTGCACCACAGAGCCGCTTTCGCCTGATTCTTATCGACTGCCTCGACATCATTCGTGCCTATGAGCTTTCCCGTGCGGTGGGTATTGCACCGATGGAGAAACTCTTAAGGCAGATGGCGCAGGATCTGGCACACCGGCTTAATCTCCCGGAGAATGAGACGCTCTATACTTTCGCCCCAGGCCGTTTTGCCATTGTCCAGCCCTACTCGGGTCGTTATACCGCACATAACATGATCGACCTGTTTAAGGGCATGAAGGCCGATCTGGCGGAAAATATCACGCTCGACCTGGATGTCTTTACCGGTGAAACAGAGTTTGTGCCGGGCCAGATGAATGCCAATGAAACGGTACGTCAGGCGGTGAGCGCGCTGCATGAGGCGATTGATGAGAATATCAGTGCAATGTGTTTTGATGAGAGTTACGACTCGCGGCGCACCGATGACTTCATGATCATGAACGATCTGGCTCAGGCGCTGAATAAAGACGAAGAGCTTTACCTGGCCTGGCAGCCTAAAGTGTGCCTCAAAACCGGTAAAACGGTCGGACTGGAGGCGCTGATCCGCTGGAATCATCCTGAGCGGGGCGAGCTTTTCCCTTCAGAATTCATTCCGTTAGCGGGTAAAACCAACCTGATTTCCGATCTGACCAACTGGGTTATCGATCATACCGTTGAGCAGCTCACGCGCTGGGATCGCGAGTACGATCTGATTCCGGTTTCGATAAACGTTAGCGAGCGCGACTTTGCACAGCCCGATTTTGCCGATCGGCTGGTGGCAAAATTAGCGGCGGCTCAGTTACCCAATTCTATTCTGGGCATTGAGTGTCTGGAGAATGAACTGATCACCAAAACCAATGTGGCGATCAGCGGGCTGGAAGCGCTGAAATCACACGGCTTTGTGATCTCGCTGGATGATTTCGGCACCGGCTACAGCAACATCAGCTATCTGCAGGATATCCCGCTGGATGTGATCAAGATCGACCGATCCCTGATCTCGCGTATGGGTGAAGATGATGCATCAAAAATCATCGTCAGATGCATTATTCAGATGCTGAAAGAGCTGAACTACACCGTGCTGGCCGAGGGCGTTGAGACGGAAGCCACCCTGACGTTGCTGAAAACTTACGGTTGCGATCAAATCCAGGGCTACTTCTTTTCAAAACCGCTGCCAGCCAGCGATATTGAACACTGGCTTTATCAGAAGTCACACTAGACAAGTGGCCCGCAGCGATCGTTGCGGGCTCTCATATTACTCACTGCCGGTGGCGTAGCGCTCAACCGGCGTGATGCTTTTAATCAGCTTGTTATCAAACAGAAATTGCTCGTAAGCCTGATAGCGTGCGCGATCCAGTTTTGCCGGATCGGCGGCAAACAGCGGCAGGGTGGCACGCCATGCCTGATGATTCAGCGGCGTGTTCAGCTCCGGATGCGCGCGGGCAAAGGCCTGCCAGCTCTCTTCCGGGTGCGCCTGTAACTGCGCATTACCTTTCTTCAGTGCCCGCAAAAACTTTTTGATTTTCTCCGAGTGAGCCTCATCACGGTTGGCGACGATGATCAGTTCGTCATAGGCCGGAACACCATAATCTTCGACGTTGAAGACTACCGGGTTTTTACCCTGCTGTTTCAACTCCAGCGCTTCGATATTGCGATAGCCGCCGATAACGGCATCCACCTGCCCGGTCAGCAGGGCGCTGGTGAGCTGGAAATTGACGTTAATCAGCTTAACCTGATCGGCCTTTACGCCATCATGGCTCAGCATGGTCGCCAGCGTTGCCTGTTCAATGCCGCTGACGGAATAGCCGATGCGTTTCCCTTTTAAATCGGCTGGTTTTTTTACCGTTCCGTCTAACGTCATCAGCGTATTCAGCGGACTGTTAATCAACGTACCCACCCGCATCAAGGGCAATCCCTGATCGGCGAAGAAATGCAGCTGCGGCTGATAGGTAATCGCTAAGTCTGCCTGTTTTGCTGCCACCAGACGCGGCGGCAGCGCCGGATCGGAAGGCGGTACAATGTTAACGTCCAGCCCTTCTGCCGCAAACGCGCCGGTCTGCTGGGCCACCATAATGGGCGCATGATCGGGATTGATATACCAGTCGAGCACCAGAGTAAGTTTCTCCATCGCCTGAGCCTGTGTGGCTAAGGTGGCGCTGAACAGCAGGGTAAACAGAGGCATTTTTGTCATGGATTTTCTCATTGGTTTAGTCATTAATGTGTCTCAGGTGCCCAGGTAATCAGGCGGCGCAGCAGGAGGTCGAGGGTCAGCCACAGGGCCAGCGTCATCAGCACCAGAATAAACAGGGCGGCGAAACAGAGGTCGCTCTGCATCCGGGCGTTGGCATTCAGCATCACGTAGCCCAGCCCCTCGGCCGAGCCGACCCATTCGCCGATGATTGCGCCTATCGGCGCGACGGCTGCCGCCATCCGTAATCCTGAGCCCAGGGCGGGCAGCGCGGCTAACAGCCGGACATGGCGCAGTTGCGCTGCAGGTGATGCGCCCAGCGTGCGAGCCAGATCGAGATAGCCGGGCGTGACGCGACGCAGGCCATCAAAAAAGGCGGAGGTCACCGGGAAGAAGATCACCAGGACGGCCATCGCGACCTTTGCGCCCATGCCGAAACCAAACCAGAGCACCAGCAGCGGCGCCAGGGCAAAAACCGGAATCGCCTGGCTGGTGATCACCAGCGGCATCATCCAGCGCTGCAGCCACGGCGAAAAGGTCATGCCCAGCGCCAGCACACTCCCCAGCAGCACGCCGAGAGCCATGCCGCTGACGATCTCGGTCAGGGTAATCAAAGTGTGATGGCCGAGATAGCCTGCGTTTTGCCACAGTGCGATGCCGACTGCGGCGGGTGAGGGCAGCAGAAAGGCCGGAACCGAAGTCAGTGTGGCGAGCCACCACAGCGCAATCAGTCCGGCAAACAGCATCACTCCACGGTGAAGACCGGCAAAACCTTTATGTAATCTCATCCCGCTATCCTGCTCAGCTGCTTCAGCAATGCGGCCTGACTCTGCAATACCTGTATGTCGTCTGCAGCCCTTGGTGGCTGGCCCGGCAGAGGCGGGCAGGTTTCAATTCCCGCAGAACCGATCATCAGCACGTGATGACTGAGCCGACAGGCTTCGGCGGCGTCATGGGTAATCAGCAGCACGGTGTGTCCGACCAGCACTTCTGCGGCCAGCGTCTGAATCTGAGCGCGGGTGAGGGCATCCAGTGCGGAGAAGGGCTCATCCATCAGCACAACCGGCTGACGGGTGTAGAGGGTGCGGGCCAGCGCGGCGCGCTGACGCATCCCGCCGGAAAGTGTCGCGGGTCGCGCGTTCGCAGAATGGCTAAGACCTACCCGCATCAGCAGATGCTGCGCCCAGTCGCGATCGGCCCTTTCACCTTTCAGGCGACTGGTGAGGCAGACATTTTGTTCAACCGTCAGCCACGGATAGAGCAGATCCTGTTGCCCCATCCAGGCGATGCGTCCGGTCAGCGGCAGGCCGTCGCTGCCACTGACCTGACCGGCACAGGGTGGCGTCAGACCGGCGATGACCCGCATCAGGCTGCTTTTTCCGACGCCGCTGGCACCCAGTAAAGCGGTAAAAGCACCGCCCGCGATCTCCAGATCAAGCTGGCTGAAGAGTGGCTGCTGGCCATAATTCAGGCTGAGCTGGCGAATTGAAATGCCGGGCGGCACCGGATGGCACGGCAGCTTCATGAGCTGACCCGCTGGGCGGCTGCATGGTTGAGACCCATCTGCCAGAAAGCGGCTTCCAGCCGGGTCGCGGTGGTGAAGATCTCCGCCAGCGGGTTAAACCGGTGTTCACCGGCGCGCTGCCGGCCCAGGGTTTCAAACAGTGAAAGTGAGGAGCGAACGCCAGCCAGATACGCTTCGTCGCCGTAATTTTCTATCCATGCCGCGTAAGGATTCCCCTCAAAGCGGGTCGCGGGATCATGCAGTAGTGTCAGGCCAATTTCAGCATAACCGGCAACGCACGGCATCAGCGCGGTCAGCAGCTCCAGCGCATCCCCGGTGTGACCCACGTCCAGCACGTAGCGGGTGTAGTTGAGCGTTTCCATTGCCTCGGGTTCGCTCGCCATTGCCGCCTCGCTGATGCCCCACTGCTGGCAGTACGCCAGGTGAAGCGGCAGTTCGCTGACGATGGCGTTAAGCGATGCCGTCGCGCTGCGTAATGTGTCAGGCTCAGCGAGTTTGCTGATCAGCAGGCCCCAGGCACGGGCGAAGTGCAGCAGAAAGAGATAATCCTGAGTGAGATAGTGGCGAAAGGCCGCGGGTGGCAGGGTGCCCTGACCGAGTTGCCGCACAAACTCGTGCCTGATATAGGCGTGCCATTGGCTGCCCGCCTGCTGGCGCAGACGACCATAAAAGCCGGTGTCGAAAAGCGGATGTGACATAGGATCTCCAGTAACAGGGAGATCCGGGCATACGGTCTGGAACAGGGAATGTTGCAGGAGATGACGCAGAAAATCTGCCGACCCGTCCCTTCGCTGGCATGACCCAGATCAGGTTCAAAGGGTTCGGCTTGCGCCATCTCAGCCCATTACAGGACACCCCTCGGAGACATTGGTTATACGATAATTACTGCCGGAGTACAACGGTACAAATAAGCGTTCTGTTCCGGCGTTGTTGTCGCGCGAGTGACAGCATGACGATAGGTTTAAGTGACGTTGTCACTCAAGATCTGCGCCATTACTGGCAATGACTTTTTTGTACCACCAGAACGATTTCTTCCGCGTGCGCGCCAGCGTACCGTTACCCAGGTCGTCGCGGTCAACATAGACAAATCCGTAGCGCTTGCTCATTTCACCCGTTGAGGCGGCAACCAGATCGATACAGCCCCAGCTGGTATAACCCATCACTGGCACGCCATCCTCTATTGCGTCACCCATGGCGCGGATATGTTCGCGCAGATAGCTGATGCGGTAATCATCGTTGATCTCGCCATTTGATTCGATCTCATCGCGCGCGCCCAGGCCATTTTCCACCAGAAACAGCGGCTTCTGATAGCGGTCATACATCATATTCATGGTGATGCGTAAGCCGAGCGGATCGATGCCCCAGCCCCACTCACTGCGCGGTACATGGGGATTGGTCAGCGATTTCACCACATTGGCGGCGCTACTGTTCTGCTCGTTCATCTCTGCCGAGGCGCAACGTGACGCGTAGTAACTGAACGAGACAAAATCGACACTGTTTTTAAGGATGTCGGCATCACCGTCAGCGATCTCAAGCGTCACCCCTTTTTCACGGAACACGCGCGCGGCGTAGGCCGGATAAGCTCCGCGCGCCTGCACATCAATAAAGAACAGGTTTTCGCGATCCTTTTCCAGTGCTGCCCAGACATCTTCTGGCTTGCTCGACCAGGGATAGAAGTTGCCGCCTGCCAGCATGCAGCCGACCTGGTTCATCGGATTCACTTCATGCGCAATGCGCGTCACCAGCGCACTGGCGACCAGTTCATGATGGGCCGCCTGATACTTAACCTGATCCTTGTTCTCACCGGGTTCGAACACCAGACCGGCACCGGAAAACGGGCTGTGCAGCAGGATATTAATCTCATTAAAGGTCAGCCAGTATTTCACCAGGCCATCAAACGCCTCAAAGCAGCTGCGGGCATAGCGGGCAAAAAAGTCGACCATTTTGCGATTGCGCCACGAGCCATATTCAGTCACCAGATGCATCGGCACATCAAAGTGACAGAGCGTGACCAGCGGTTCGATATTATATTTGCGGCACTCCTCAAAGACCG
>Ga0308164_10001679_pt1 | contig 24793 bp, 20 predicted proteins | sample PhyTR2_FD_201031 | JGI IMG/M metagenome (GOLD analysis project Ga0308164, IMG submission 201031) | Phyllosphere microbial communities from UC Gill Tract Community Farm, Albany, California, United States - DLSLT.R2 | ecosystem: Host-associated > Plants > Phyllosphere > Unclassified | place: USA... | reverse complement strand
CGCCTTCGACGCCGAATAGGGCGAACGCGGATCATAGGGCGTCTCTTCGGTGAACAGCCCGGTCTCGCCGAGCGAGCCGTACACCTCGTCGGTCGAGATATGGTGGAAGCGGAACGCCGCCTTCGCCGCATCGCCAAGCGACAGCCAATAGGCGCGCGCCTCGCTGAGCATCGTGAAGGTGCCGACGACGTTGGTCTGGACGAATGCGCCGGGGCCGTCGATCGAGCGATCGACATGGCTCTCGGCGGCGAGATGCGTGATCACGTCGGGCTTGAACTGGGCGATCGCGGCCTTGACGGCGTCTGCATCGCAGATGTCGCCCTGGACGAACCGGTAGCGGTTCGAGTTTGCGACGCGCTCGACCGTCGACAGCGTGCCGGCATAAGTCAACTTGTCGAAGTTGAGGACCTCATGGTCGGTGTTCTCGATCAGGTGACGGACGAGGGCCGAACCGATGAAGCCGGCCCCGCCGGTGACGAAGATGCGCATGGGTCTGTCCTTCAGGCGAGCGGCGCCAGCGGGCGGCCGTCATAGGGAAAGGGGCTGTCGAAGTCGGCGAGCAGCGGCTGTACCGCGTCCTTGGCTGATAGTTCGGGAACGGTGCCAGCAGGCATTGGCCAGTCAATACCGATCGCGCGGTCATCCCAGCGAATGCCGCCATCGCTCTCAGGCGCGTACGTATCCGAGCATTTATAGCTGACTTCGCAATTTTCATTGAGCGTTACGAAGCCGTGAGCAAAGCCGATAGGAATGAACAGCTGATGGCCGTTCTCCGCTGACAACTCGGCACCGACCCACTGGCCGTAGGTCGGCGAACCCTTGCGGATGTCGACCGCGACGTCGAAGATCGCACCGCGGACACACCGTACCAACTTGTCTTGGCCACGCAGCGGCGTCTGAAAATGCAGCCCGCGAAGGGTGAAGACTGGCACTGATAGCGAATGATTGTCCTGTACGAACGTGCAGGTGATGCCGAGCTTGGCGAAGGCAGGCACCGAATAGACTTCGGTGAACCAGCCACGGGAATCGCCGAAACGCTTTGGGCGGATGAGTTGGACGGGGGAGGGAACCATAGATGTCGCGTCTATCCTGCCCGTCTAGCGCATGCAATTCATGCTGGTAGCGCTTAGCCCTGCTTGGATAGCAGCAGCAGTTCCACCAGAAGCACCGTCGCGATCTAGTCCGTCAAATTCGTGGCAGGCGTGAGACAGAATGCGTGCCTTGGAATATTGTGCCAATGGACCAGCCGGTGAGGGCAGGCCGAGCGGGTCGATGCAGAATCCCTTTGCCGCGTACCCTGGACAGGAACCATCGCGAGATGGATGACTAGCGAAAGCGACACCTTGTCGGGGCGGAAAACGTAACGGTTGCTGCGGTAGAGGCGGGCGTGTCGACGCCCGTTGAGGCGCGTACTGTTGCCGAGGGTTTCACGAGATCGTTCGGCGTAAAACAGAGGCCGATCTCGTCTCTTGGATCGAACGTGGCCGGCAGGTTGGCTGCGTATTTCGCCAACGGCATTGTAGGCGGTGTCGCTACGGTTCGAGCTGCTATCGGATATATCACCAAGCTCAAACTTATCAAGCGCTAGTCGTGCGGACGGGGTAAGTTGGACCTACTTGAAGCACTACTGGACGGCCTGGCATGGCTTTAAGGTTATCAATATGCGCCAGAGCCTCTTTTGGACGCCGATTGACAATTTTCAGGGTGGGTTGCACGGCGTCGCGATCGCTGGCCGATGGTTCGACGGTCTGGCCCAGGCCCGATCGCGCCACCTGAGCCGCTGGGAAGAGACTATTCATGGCAAAACCGTCCGGAACATACGCCGCCACCAAGCGCGCAATCGATATAGTTGTAGCCAGCACGGCGCTCATACTGTTGTCTCCGCTGGTTCTTGGTGTGGCCTTGGCGGTGCGGATTAAGCTCGGAAGCCCGATCCTGTTCCGACAAGTACGAGCGGGATATCACGGCGAACCGTTTCCAATCCTCAAGTTCCGCACGATGACCGATGCCCGGGATAAAGCCGGTATGTTACTGCCGGACGCGGACCGACTACCTGCATTCGGGAGGTTCCTGCGGTCGACGAGCATCGACGAATTGCCGTCCCTGATCAATATCATACGCGGCGATCTGACCTTGGTGGGGCCGCGACCGCTACTTATGCGGTATTTGCCGCGCTACAGCGCGGAGCAGCAACGCCGGCACGAGGTGCGCCCCGGGCTGACCGGTCTGGCGCAGGTCAGCGGGCGCAACGCCCTGTCGTGGGACGACAAGCTGCGGCTCGACGTCGAATATGTCGACACACGGTCGCTTGCCCTCGACCTGCGGATCCTGGTGCGCACGATAGGCAAGGTCGTGCAGCGCGAGGGGATTTCCTCGGGAGAGTCAGCAACCATGACCGAGTTCATGGGATCGGAGCGCCCGCCCCAGTAGGTTTCGCAGGCGCTCCCTCTCCGACTACATCAGCGATGCAGCACGCCGACCGACTGGGCCGGCATGCCGTTCAGCGCGTCGCTTCGCCGAACACGCGGGCGATCGTTTCGGTAGTGTTCGAGATTTCCTGGTCGGTCATCGTGGGGTGGGTCAGGAACATCAGGCTCGTTTCGCCCAAGTCTCGCGCAACCGGCAGCCGCTCCTTCGGGCGGAACGATACGGTATCGAAGGCATGCTCCAGATACACTTCCGGGCACGTGCCGTGTAGAACGGCCACACCGCCGGCATTGAGTTCGGCAACCAAGCGATCGCGATCCCATCCCGCATGCAGCCCATCGGGCCGGACATAGGCGTAGAAACGATAATAGGCATGCGTGTCCGTCGCTCTGGGTAGCGGCGCACGCACCGAGGACGCAAACGGTGCCAGGGCAGCGTGCAACGTGGTGGCGATTTCCGTACGGCGCCGGGTCCATTCCTGCATCCGCTCGAGCTGGATCAACCCGATCACCGACTGGACCTCGAGCATGCGCCAGTTGGTCCCGAAGCTGTCATGCACCCAGCGGAATCCCGGTGCGTGCTGGCGATTATACACCGCATCCCAGCTTTTGCCGTGATCCTTGAACGACCACATCCGCGACCAGAGGTCCTCGTCGTCGGTCGTAACCATGCCGCCTTCGCCGCCGGTGGTCATGATCTTGTCCTGGCAGAACGACCAGGCACCGACATGACCGATGCTGCCGACGCTGCGGTCGCCGACCTTGGCGCCGTGGGCCTGGGCACAGTCCTCGATCACGGCGAGATTGCCACTGGTCGCCATGTCCATGATGCCGTCCATGTCGCAGGGCCAGCCGGCGAGGTGCACGGGGACGACCGCGCGCGTGCGCGGCGTCAGGACCGCGGCGATCGTCTCGGGCGATATGTTGCCGCTGTCGCGGTCGACGTCGGCAAAGACGGGGGTGGCGCCTGAATTCACGACGCTGGAGACCGACGCGATGAAGGTCCGCGGCGTCACCACCACTTCGTCGCCCGGACCGATCCCGAGCACCTTGAGCGCGACGTCGAGCGCCAGCGTGCCGTTGGCCAGCGCGATCGCGCGGTTCGATCCGGCCCAGCGTGCAAAGGCGGTCTCGAACCGGCGACCGATGTCGCCCGTCCAGTAATTGACCTTGTTCGACCGGATGACGTCGGCCACGGCCTGGACCTCTTCCTCGGAAAAGCAGGGCCACTGAGATTTCGTCTGCTGCATGAGCTTACCTCGAAGGATGGCGCGGCGCATGGTCGATGCATCGCTATGGTTCGGTCGGTGACCGGGGGGGGCGGTCGGTGACCGGGGGGCGGTCGGTGACCGGGGGTTTGGTCGGTGACCGGGGTTCGGTCGATGGCCGGGGGTGCGGTCTATGGCGGGCTAAAAGAAGATGGGCCACGTAATCACTTAGGCCCAGCTTGCCTAGGGCCGCCACGGCGCAAGACCAGACTAACCCATCGTGTGCGGGTCGCTTCCTCGCTCGCTTCGCTGGTCCTTGCGCGTCATCGGCCGCAACCGCACCCCCGCACTGATGACCGCGGGCCAGAACAGCGTGTTGCCCAGGTCGGACAGGGTGTCCGCCCAGCGCAGCCCGTACGCCAGATAGTCCATGGTCTCGTTGGCGAGTTCCGCCACCACGACGAAGACGAACGGTATGAACGTACCGAGCGAACGACGGCTCAAAAGACGCGCGATCATTAGGATCGCCAAGCCGGCATGAATATGGAGAATGGCATCCGGCAGGCCGGTGCCGTCGCCGATCCAGAGGATAAGCGAGTGATATAAAGCAGGAAGATTCATAACTCTGCAGACCGCACGCGGCGCGAAAATGCAAGTTGCGCAGGATCATAAGGTTGATCGCCAAAATCAAGATACGGTAGGAAAGCCTCGTGAACGATAGGACGCGGCCCGAAATCCCTTACGACCATGTTTGGCGTAGTCGCCTCAGCTTGCGAGAGCGTGCCGGCCACCCGCTGCGGATACTCGCGGTCGGCTCGATGAACATGGCGCTGATCGAATTCGAGGACGGCGTTCGCCACTTCGTCGACAGCTCGGCTTTCCGGGCACGACGATATCCCTGATCGCCGCGGGATCATCGCGCGCGTCGCGATTCCCCTCGGCCACGACACCAGCGTCCAAGGGGTGGACGCAAAGGAGCCGTGCGGGCTAGGCTTTTCCCATGAAAATCTTCTACGTATTCGCCCTTGTTCCGCTCTTGGCCGCTACCGGATGCGCATCTGCCCCGAAGGTGCCCGCGGGCTATGCCGGTCGCATTCTGACGCAGGTTCCTGCCGAGCAGATGGCGGCCTGCCTAGGTCAAGCGGCGTCCGTGGCGCCATCGCAGACGGGCACCGGCCTGGTCGTCGACGTACCCTCCGCCCAGCCTGAACGACGTTATGACATCAGCCGCGACAAGGTGCAGACGGTCGTGACGATCATCGGGCCCTACGCGGCCGGCACAAGCGCGACCGATCAGGCCGCGATAGCGTGCGCGAGGCCGCCGGTTAAGGCTGTTCCATAATGTCGTGCTCGTGATCGCTTCCCATTCGCCCCCCGCGTTGCGTACATCGGCTTCGCGCGGTGTATCGAGGGCAGTTGTATTGCTCGCATCGGTTATCTCGCTGGCAGCGTGCAATGCGGCGCCCAAGCCTGCAGACGTCAAGGGAAAGCCGGATCGGGAGGCCGTCACGGAGGATTTAACGCGCCTTGATGCCGGGGTCCGCATCGCTGCTGCCAACAAGCGTATCGACGAACTCGAACGGCAGGTCGGAGAGCTGCAATCCACTCCCGAGAAGCTCGATCTCGAGCTTCTGACGAACCGGGTGACCGCGCTCGAGGTGCAGGCAAGCGCCGCCGCTTCGCAAGCGAGCGTGGCCCCACCAAAAGATACGCCGAAAGATGCGCCCGCCGCCGCCCGAACGACAAGCAGGGACGCGCAACAGAGCGAATACGCTCGGCAACCCGCCAAGCGCACGCCGAAATTGACCCTGCCGGAACTGGAAAGCCGCCCCCGTCTGGCGACGCCGACCGAGGCGAGGGCCTTTACGCCGCATAAATGATCGCCTGGCCTGTCCCGTTACTGGCTCCCGTCAGGCGGTCATAAGGTTGCGGGGGGCAGGGAGCGGGCGACCTGCGCGTCTCGATCCCCGCAACGGCGCCCGCTTCGGTTCGTATCCCGCTTACTTGGCGGTGTTCTGCAGCTTGTCGAGCAACGCCGTGACCGGATGCTTGCCGAACCGGGGGACGTATCGGCGATAGAGCCGGTAGGAATCCCGCCAATAGCCCCAGATCAGGCGTGACGATACCAGTTCGACCGATCCGTGATCATGATGATGCACGACGATCTCGGGGATGTAATAGATCGCCTCCCCTTCCTCGGAGATGCGCCGGCTGAGGAAGAACTCCTCGTGCATCAGGAACACCTCGGCAGGGAGCTCTCCGACGCGTGCGATGAAGCGCGGCGACAGGATGTAGCAGGCGCCGAGCCCCATGAAGATGAACCCCTCCGCATGATGGTTGTCGACGTCCTTGCGACGCGTGACCTTGTGCGTCGCCTTCGCAACCCGGCTAAGCAGGCGGGCGAGATTGAAGGAGGCGGCGTAGCCGTCGAGCACGAGACCGCGCATGCGGCTGAGCGGCCGGATCGCATGGGGATTCTGGCGGATACCGGTGACGGTGAGGATGTTCGGCGCGACCACCATGCGTTCTGCGATGGTTTTGCTGCGCAGCGCAAGCTGGACGCCGAAGTCAGTGGGAAACTCAAGGTCGTTGTTGCCGACGATATACGCGTCCGCATCCGGCACCAGGGCCAGCGCGCGGTGCAAACCCAAATTCAGTCCGGCAAAATACCCGACGTTTTTCTCGGAGAACATCACGTCGACGTTGGGCTTCCCTGACATCAGGCGACGGAGTTCGTCCTGCTGATCCTTCTTGGAATCATTATCCACCACGACGATCAACGCAGGTGGTGCTTCGCCGTTGACCAGCGTTTCGACCGCCGAACCCGTATAATGGGAATTATTGTAGTTGGTACAGATGAAGACATATTTCATACAGGGGACCTGTCAGATGATCGGCTGTTACTTGGCCTGATGAAGAGTTCTAAAGCGCATGCCAAACAGAGCCGCGCCTATCAGAAAGATACCTATAGGCAACGTCGACCAAGTCAGCGAGCTAATGGTAAAACTCTGATATATAAATGCTATTGCATATATAAAGATAGCCACCGAGAACGCAGGAGTGCTAGAATTTAGCATAGACTTAAAGGAGATATGGGTCAGAAAGCTTAATAAGCCAAGGCATAGAAGGGAGCCACCCAATCCAAAGTCCTGAATAAATCCACGAAACATTGAATAAATGTTCGTAACGATATAAGGCGGTATTGAAAGATACTCTGCGTAAGTACCGATCGGAACCGGCCTGTCATCACCGAACAGCTTAAATACCGACATGAACGTGTAGAATCCCTTTGTCAGACCGGGGTCGTCATAAGGTTGTGCGGAGGGCAGGCCGACATAATTGCCAAACCAATCTGAAAAAGCAAACAAATGTCCCGACGTATATGATGCCCAATATGGGGCAAGTGCATCTACAAGACTTCCCCCTGCCGTCGCAGCCACACCGCGAGCGATAAAGGATGCCGTAACAAGGGCAATCGTAACGGCGAGACCCGCTACCATTGCGGGGATTGCCTTCTTTGAAAACAGGTCGGTCTTATTGCGCTGAATTTTCTCACCCAGAATGCCGCCAAAGAATATTGCGGCGCAGAGAAACAACATTCCCTTAGCGCTCTGGGTCATCATGACGAAGATCGACGGGAACAATGATGCGACCACGATCGATACTTTCAGATAACGGCTTTTTTGCGAAGCCATTATCAAACCGCCAACCCCCGCACAGAAATAAGCAAGAACGTTCGCCACCTGCTGATACCCGGTTGCAGCAATATCAGAGCTGTATCGGCGACTGGCATATTCGGCAGCGCTGTCGTTCAGATTATTTGCCAGCTGGCTTAGCGAAATTCCTTGTGCCGCCGAGTTTAGAAAAAGACAGGCCACAGCAAGAACAAAACCTATCGCAAAGATATTAAGGAGGATAGGGTCTCCGTAATAATCCTTACTTGACGTCTTTATTACGGTGCTTCTGGCAAAAGAAACACTCCAGTTGGATATGCTGGTGACAGACACGACGACGGTTGCGCCAAAAATATAAAGCATCGCGCTCGGGTACACATGGGCCGCCGGAAAGCAGACCAGCGGGATTATCGTGTAGATAAACCAGGCGAGAGCAAACAAGACTGCGGGGAATGCCCATGCCTGCACCATCCGATGCACCATCAGGCCATTGCCGAGAATGGCCAGACTGATCAGGATACACAGCAGGCGTTCTGGCCAATCGATCATGTGCTTGGCTCCTGCTGGCTGGTGAAACGTCGCTGCCCGGTCCTGTACCGGGCGATGACCAGGACAAGAAGCAGCATCTCGGCGCCGCAGAAGCAGATTGCGGCACCGACGGCGCCATAAAGGTGCGACAGGACCAGGCAGCCGAGCATGCTGGCCGCGCCGGTGGCGAGGATCGCACGCAGGTAATAGCGCTGATCGCCGAGGAAATTCAGCCCGGCCGAGCCGAACATGAAATTGGCGAGCCCGAAAATCGGTGCCGGCGCGACGATGGCGAAGATGATCCCGATCCCCGGAAGCTCCTGAAAGCGGCGCAGCGCGGCGATCCGCGGCGACAATTGCCCGAACCCCAGGAACAGGACCGCGACGATGATCGTGACGACCGCGATCTGCGGCAGGGTATAGCGAAGGATGATCGACGACGTCTCGCGATCGGGCCTGTCATGGCCCCGCAACGCCCGCAGAACCTTGGGAAACGCGATCTGGTTGAGCGGCCGGGTTACCGCTTGGATCATCTTGATGCTCTTTTCGGCCAGCGAGTAACTGCTAATCGCGGCTGCCGGAACGCCGGTCATGCCCATGAGGAGCACGTTCACCTCGCGGTACAGCATGACCGACGCGGTCCCCATGAAGATCCGGCGACCATGCGTCAGATAGTCGAACACCGCATGCAGGCCGGGCCAGCGCACCTTAACGTCTAGCGCATAGGCCTTGTAGAGCATCGAGACGATGCCCGCGATCGCGAACGGACCGCCGATCGCAAGCGGGACCAGGATGCTGTCCCTGGCGGAGTGGACGAACAGCACCACGAGTACGAGGCTGAGCAACCGCGCGGTCAACGTCAGTATCGCCGGCGGAATGTTGAACTCGATCCCCTGGTAGAACCAGTAGGAGTGGAAGACCTGGCCCAGCGGCACGAGCAGCCAGCACGCGACCAGGATCACGGGCAGCGACGTGAACAGGAACGTCACCGCCAGCAATATCGTCGCGATGCAGACGAACAGAAACATCCGTGCTGCCAGTATCGTGCTGAGGACCGTGGACAGGTCCTGGCGATGGGTTTTCGGGCGGAAGCCGCTGATCCGCGAAACACCGTCGACCTCGAAGCTGTAGAGGACGATCGCCACCGCGATCATCGATATCGCTTCGGCAATCGCCACGCTGGCATAGGACGTCGCGCCAAGACGCGCGATCGAGAACGGCACGATCAACAGCGGGATGACGGCGTTCGATGCCTGAAGGCACGTCAGTGCCGTCAGGTTGAGCGCGTCGGCACGCCATTTCTTAAGCATGGTACGTGTTCGTCGATCGCCAGGACATCGATCGCCAAAGCATCTTACACGTAATCATGAGTGCGGATGCCGTCCCAGCCATTCGACAGCTTGGCGGTTCCGATGATCAGCTTGGCGACGCGTTCGCTGGTGTTGGCGATCTGGTAGTCGGCCGGGACGAGCGGCGCGATGCCCGACGCCACGCGCTCTTCGTGGAACGCGATGGCGGCTTCGACGCCCGACAGGATCGCATCGGGGTTCATCCCCGTCACGATGATGTTGCCGGTATCCATCGCCTCGGGACGCTCGATCGCGTCGCGCGGGGTGATCGCGGGGAAGTCGAGCAGCGAGCTTTCCTCAGCGATCGTGCCGCTGTCGGAGATCGCGCAGCGCGCATGCATCTGCAGATGATTATAGTCGTGGAAGCCGAAGGGCTTGAGGAACTGGACGCGCGGATCCGGCGTCACATTCTCCAGCGCATCCAGGCGCTTCTTGGTGCGCGGGTGGGTCGACACGATCACCGGCATGTCGTGCTGTTCAGCCAGTCGATTGAGCGTTTCGACCAGCGCGGACAGGCGCGGCTTGCTGTCGACGTTTTCCTCGCGGTGCATCGAGACGATGAAATAACCGTTCTTGGTCAGCTCGAGGCGGCTCAGGATATCGGACGCATCGATCCGGCTGCGGTAATGCTCGAGCACTTCGCGCATCGGCGAGCCGGTCAGGTAGACGCGACGATGCTGAATGCCCTCCGACAGCAGATGCCGGCGGGCGTGCTCGGTATAGACCAGGTTGAAATCGCTGATGTGATCGACCAGCCGGCGGTTGGTCTCCTCGGGCACGTTGCGGTCGAAGCTGCGGTTGCCCGCTTCCATGTGGTAGATCGGCACCTTCATGCGGCGCGCCATGATCGCGCTGATCGCACTGTTGGTATCGCCCAGCACGAGAAGCGCGTCAGGCCGCTCCTCCTTCAGGACCTGCTCGGTACCGACCAGGATCCCGCCCAGCACGGCGCCGAGGCTCGACGTGTCGACACCCAGGAAATGATCGGGCTTGCGGACGCCGAGATCGCTGAAGAACAGCTCGTTCAGCTCATAATCCCAGTTCTGCCCGGTATGGACGATCGTGTGATCGGTATAGGCGTCGAGCCGCGCCATCACGCGGGACAAGCGGATAATTTCTGGCCGGGTTCCCAGCACGGTCATGACCTTGAGACGTGCCATGTTCAAACCTTTGCAGCGATGGTGTCGGGAAGCGCGCGATCGAAGATCTCGTTCGCCCACAGGAGCGAGATCAGATCGGTATCGCCGATATTGGTGACGTCGTGCGCCCAGCCCGGGACCGTCTCGACAATTTCGGGGCGATCGCCGGAGACGATGATCTCGTGCGTCTCGCCGGTGACGACGTGGCGAAAGCCGAACCGTGCGGTCCCCTTAACGATCAGGAACTTCTCGGTCTTGCTATGATGATAATGGCCGCCCCGCGTGACACCGGGATGGGCGGTGAAGAAGGAGAACTGTCCCGACGTCCGGGTCTTCAGCATCTCCGAGAACGAGCCGCGCGGATCGGTATGCGCGGCGATGGGATAGCTGAACTTGTCGAGCGGCAGCGCGGCGACATAGGTCGAATACAGCGCGCGGGTGAGGCCCGTGCCGACGCAATCGATCAGGTTGTCGTCGCGGTCCCGGCGGAACCCGGCGATCGTCTCGGCGACGGCGCCGACCGTGGTGTGATACACCGGCTCTACGGCAACCATGCCCTCGGCGACATTGCCGTTGACGATCGCGACCAGCGTGGCGAGGACGTCATCGACATAGACCAGGCTAAGCGGGGAGGCAGGGTCGTTGACCTGGATAGGCAGGTCGCGCGCGATATTGTGGCAGAACGTCGCCACCGCCGAATTATAGTTCGGCCGCGCCCATTTCCCGAAGACGTTGGGCAGCCGCAATATATGGACGGGCGAACCGGTTTCCGCGGACAGCGCCTTGAGGCGCTCCTCGCCGGCGAGCTTGCTACGGCCATAGTCGGTCGGTTCGTCGGCACGGCTGGACGAGGTATAGGCGATCCGCACGGGGCGGCCGGCCGCCCGGACGGCTTCGGCGATCACATCGGCGGTACCGTGGTTCACCGCCATGAAATCGGCCGGATCCACCGGTCGGTTGGCCCCGGCGAGATGCACTACGACATCGGCGTTCGCGATCGCCGTGAACCAGGCCTCGCGTGGGCTGTCCCGGTACAGCGGGACAGCTTCGATGCCGAGTTCGCCCAGCCGGACCATGAAATTGCGGCCGATAAAGCCATTGGCGCCGGTTACGGCAACCCGATGCGCAGTCATCAGTCGACCTGCCGTTCTTGGCCGCTCAGCACACCCTGCATGTAGTCGAGCTTTTGCAGGATCGCCGCCATGCCGGCTTCATCCAGCTGCGCTGTGTTGTGCGAGTTAAAATCCGCAGCCTCGGAAATGCGGCGCTCGCCCTCGTCGACGAACACCGCGTAGTTGAGGTCGCGATTGTCGGGGGGAATGCGGTAATAGTCGCCGCGGTCCTCGGCGACCGCCATTTCCTCGCGGCTCAGCAGGGTCTCGAACAGCTTCTCGCCGTGACGCGTGCCGATGATCTTCATCGGATGATCCGGCTTGCCCAGCACATTCAGGACGGATTGTGCCAGAATCTCGATCGTCGCAGCCGGCGCCTTCTGGACGAACATGTCGCCGTTGCGGCCATGCTCGAACGCATACAGCACCAGGTCGACCGCCTCCGCCAACGTCATGACGAAACGCGTCATGGTCGGATCGGTAAGCGTCAGCGGCAGGCCCTTGCGAATCTGATCCACGAAGAGCGGGATGACCGACCCTCGCGATGCCAGCACGTTGCCGTACCGGGTTCCGGTGATCGTGGTCTTCGACCCCAGCGCCAGTCGCGACTTGGCGACGACTACTTTCTCCATCATCGCCTTGGAGATACCCATGGCGTTGATCGGATACACCGCCTTGTCGGTCGACAGGCACACCACCCGCTCGACTCCCGCGGCGATCGCGGCCTCGAGCACGTTATCCGTGCCGATCACATTGGTCTTGACCGCTTCCATCGGGTGGAATTCGCACGACGGCACCTGCTTCAGAGCGGCAGCGTGGAAGATATAGTCGACACCACGCACCGCATTCGACACCGCGCGCATGTCGCGGACATCACCGATGTAATAGCGAAGTCGCGGATCGCGATAATGCAGACGCTGATCTTCCTGCTTCTTCTCGTCGCGACTGAAAATCCGGATTTCCGAAAATGGTTCGTCGATGAAGCGCCGAAGGACGGTCGAGCCAAACGACCCGGTACCGCCGGTGATCAGAAGGATCTTGTTTTCGAACATCGTGTTTCCTGAAGCTGGGTGCACTCGTGCAGCGCCGGGCACGCTGGTGAGCTTCGTCAGCGGTCCACCTAGCAAACCCCCTATCTAGATCAATAGCAAAGCCGATTTGGTGAGGTGGTCGCCGCATCCACGGCGACAGACCGGATCAGAGCGCAGCTTTCAGGCGCCTGCCGACCGTCAACGCGCCTTCCGCATAGGCGGCCGATGTCATCCCCGACGCGGAATTGCCGGCGGTTTGCAGGCTGACGATCTCACCCTGGAGGCGAATGCCGAAGGCGCACTGGGCAGATTTGCCGCGATCGTCGATGCAGATATTGTTCAGCAATGACAACTTCTGGATCGGTGACGCCCCGCCGTTGAAATCCACTCCGATGCCTTGCGGCGTGGAAAAGGCCCCGGCGCGGGACAGGTTCCTGCAGCGATTTGACCGGATCGCGATCACGCCAAGACCGCAAACAGGATTGGTGATCACCTGAACCCCGAATGTGGTGCCTTCGAACACATTGTTGGCGATTTCGAACGCGTCGTGGCTATGCCCCTTGTGCGTCGCGGACTGAATAGTGACGCCCGACGTCGCCGTTCTCGCGATCTTGGAGGTCACCGTGTTGGTTCTTACGACCACGTCGCTTTGAGAAAGCGGCGAAAGGCAACCAATGCCGATCTTGAGATCCACGCCGGGATAGACGCTATCGTCGAACGAAATGTCATTCCCGACTATCTCAACCTTGGATACATGGGCATGCACGCCGTAGAACATGATCCCGAATCCGGATATCCTGTTCAGCACATTGTTCGACACTATTATCTCGCTGGAAACGGCTTCCGTCTCGTTCCCATCGATCCAGACGCCCTGGTAATAGTTCGTTACACTGTTGTTGATGAACTTCTGCCGGGATCCATGCACTTCGAATGCGACGTTCCCACCGGTTTGCGTCTTGGCGACCGTGTTCGTGAAGGTGCACCTCTGGCACACGACATCCTGTGCCCATGCAAAGATCGCGCTGTGGTCCGGTGTATCGAGACCGCCGTTGACGAAGGCGCAATCGGAAATCCGCCAGTTGCGTCCGAGCTTCACACCGCGACTATTGGATTGTGCCAGCACGACGCACGAGACGCCGGGCGTGTTCACGAACCGGCAGTGATCGATCGTGACGGTATTGGCGAGCGCGGCCTGCCCGGCCGGCGTTCCGCTGATGAAGATATGAGCTTGATTGAGCAGGCTGTAGTTACCCGATGCACGCGACGGGCTGATCGGGTTGTTTCGGCCGTTCATATCCATTTCGAGACCACGCCACGACAGGTTCGCAAGCTGTTCGTTGGTCCCGAACATGCACATGAACACGACCGCTTTGTCCGTGCTAACCCCGTCGATGATCCGAAATGTTGCCCCTGCCCTGGCGTCGACGTGCATGTCGCTGCGGATGGCGAAGCACCTATGGCAAAGCCCGGCTTCAGCCGCGAACGATCCGGTCGGCGCGATATTGTAGAGGCCTGCCGGAACGATCAGGCGGCAACGTTTACCCGCGGCGATGTCGATCGCGCGTTGGATATGGCCGGCGAGCGCCCGCGCATTGGACGGCGAGTTGTCGACGACCCGCGAGAGAATATTGCCGTGAAACGACTGCGGCACGACGTCGAGTATATTGAGCGTGTCGGTACTAGCCTTGTCTTCGGTGGGCTTCCCTCCCGTGACCTTTAAAGCAGCGAATGCAGCGGCTGCGGCGGGCGTCGCTATTGCTACGCCGATCACCGTGCGGCGAGAGAGATTTCGTGAACCGTTTGACATGGTGATAGTTTTCTCTTTTGCCGGCGTTCGAACGACTGACCGCGGGCGTCTGACAGATCTTTAGCGAAAGTGTCGCACTTCGTCGCCATGAACCCTTCACGATGCCGGCAGTGAACCCTGTTGGACGGCAGTAGGTGTGCATGCTACGGGGCAAAAATATGAGCGTTCGCTATGCGAATGTAGTGCCATGGCCGCTTTTTTGGTCAGTTTTTAATTGGAGTTCTCATGCCCTTTGGTAAGGTTGCGCGCCCGTTACTGGCGTTACCCAGGGGATCGAAGCGTTTGATGGCGGCGACGGTCGATGGCGCGTTGTGCGCGTTGACGGTATGGTTCGCCTATTATCTGCGCTTGGGATATTTCGTCACGCTTGCCGGTCGGCCGAGCGTTGCGGTCGCGCTGTCCATAGCACTAGCGCTGCCCGCATTCCATTTCCTGGGCCTGTACAGGATGGCGTTCCGTCGTGCAGGCGCGGACATCCTGCCGACGATCACCTTGGCCTGTGGCGCCTACGGCTTGTGCTACGCGACGATCATCGCCGCCTATGGCTTCAACGCAATCCCAAGAACGGTTGGGATCATCCAGCCTATCCTGCTGCTGCTCGCGGTGGGTATGCTTCGGCTTTCCGTTGGTTACGTGCTGGGCGGGCAGATGCAGCGACGGATCGATATGACGCCCCAGCGCGGCGTATTGATCTACGGCGCCGGCTCATCGGGCCGGCAGTTGGCTGCCGCGATGAGCGCCAACCGGGAATTGCGCGTCGTCGGATTTCTCGATGACGATCAATCGCTATACGGCACACGGATCAATGGCCTCCGGGTCTATCCGATCGAGCGACTGTCGAGCCTCATCGATCGCAAGAATGTGACCGATGTCATGCTGGCGCTGCCGTCTGCACCACGACAGCGCCGCAACGAGATCATTCAGAGCCTGCGAGGTCTGCCACTGACCGTGCAGACCCTGCCCGGCCTGATGGATTTGGCGCATGGACGCGTCCAGGCGAGCGATCTCCGCGAGCTGTCGATCGAAGACCTGCTCAGCCGCGAGCCGGTCGCCCCTGAAATGGGCGCTGTTTGCGGCAAGATTGCCGGCAGGACCGTGCTGGTCACTGGCGCGGGCGGGTCGATCGGAAGCGAACTGTGCCGCCAGATCATGGCTGCAGAACCCGCGCGCATATTGCTGCTGGAGACGAGCGAATTCGCGCTCTACGCGATCCACCGCAACCTGACCGAAGCGACCAATATTGAGGTCGTGCCGTTGCTGGGATCGGTGACTGACGGATTTCGCGTCGCGGAAATCATGCGGGCATGGACACCCGACATCGTGTTTCACGCTGCTGCCTACAAACATGTCCCGCTCGTCGAGCACAATCCTCTCGAAGGGTTGCACAACAACGTCATGGGCACGCTGCAGGTGGCCGAATTGGCAACGCAGCTGGGCGTGAAGGATTTCGTCCTAGTCAGCACCGACAAGGCGGTTCGCCCGACGAACACGATGGGGGCGACGAAGCGCCTTGCTGAACTCATTCTTCAGGGGCTAGCGGCGGAGAATACCGGGACTCGCTTCTCGATGGTACGGTTCGGCAACGTACTCGGCTCGAGCGGATCGGTCGTTCCGCTATTCCGCGAGCAGATCCGGCAGGGCGGCCCCATTACGATCACGCACCGTGACATCACCCGGTACTTCATGACCATTCCCGAGGCTGCTCAGCTAGTGGTACAGGCGAGCGCGATGGCGGCCGGCGGGGAGGTATTCGTACTCGACATGGGCCAGCCTGTGCGGATCGTCGATCTAGCGCGCAACATGGTCGAACTGTGCGGCCTCACCGTCGTATCGGACGCCAATCCAGACGGTGATATCGAGATCGTGACGGTTGGCATGCGTCCCGGCGAAAAGCTCTACGAGGAGCTTCTGATCGGCGACAACCCGCGACCTACAGCACATCCCCGGATTATGATGGCGTCCGAACATCATATTCCCTGGGCGGAGTTGCGACCCAAACTCGACGAGCTGAAGCGTTTCATCGATACCGGAGCCGTCAATCAGGCGCGTAAACTGCTACGCGAACTGGTTCGTGAGTTTGCCCCGGCGAGCGAGATCGTCGACTGGGTGACGATGCAACGTGCGTCGATCGCGGTACCGGCATAGTTGGGAAAATGCGGGTCGGCGAAATATGGTGCCGTACATCCGGGCATCCAGGTAAAGAAAGCTGGTTCCGGTAGATTGCCCTGTCGTGACGGTCCTGTTCGTGACAGCCTTTTTGGTGACGGGCTTTTCCGTGACTGCCTTTCCGTGACTGCCAAATCTGACATCGGAATTTCTATGACCTCGCGCTCAAAAGTTTCGTTCCAGGCCAAGGTTTCGTTCCGGCCCAGCCTCGCCTTCGTTATGCTGGTTCTGTTTATGGGGGTCCTGTGGCTTGCCGGAGGCGCCTCGCGCGGTGAAGTCCCCGGGCAGATCGTCGTTCGGACAGCGTCATGGCTAGTCTTGATTGTCATGGCCGTGTTCGGACGGCGCGTGGACCGATCGTTCGCTAGACCAGCCTGGATATTCCTGGCCGTCGCAATCGCGATCGCGGTCCTTCAGCTCCTTCCGCTCCCGCCGGCGCTCTGGCACATGCTGCCCGGTCGCGAGATCATCGCCAAAGCCGGGGGCGCCGACGCTGTGCGGCTATGGCAGAGCTGGTCGCTCGTTCCGTCGGAAACGCTCAACGCGCTCGCCTCGCTCGTCGTCCCCTTCGTCGTCCTGCTATTGGCGGCCGGACTGACGCAGAAGGAGCGCGCGTGGCTGCCGGGCATGCTGTTGCTGTTCGTGATAGCGTCGATGCTGTTGGGGATTTTTCAGTTTTCCGGAGCCTTTGCCGACAATCCCCTGATCAACGACACGCCGGGCGCTGTTGGCGGCACGTTTGCGAACCGCAATCATTTTGCTCTATTTCTGGCGCTCGGATGCCTTCTCGTACCGGTCTGGACGTTTCGTGAGGGGCGCCAATTGCGGTGGCGCGGTCCGGCTGGACTAGGAATGATGGGCCTGTTCACGTTGACGATCCTGGCCTGCGGATCGCGCGCTGGCATGGCACTCGGCGCGTTGGCCATCCTGATCGCCGGTCTGATCGCGCGCCATGGATTGCGTCGTGAGTTTCGCCGTGCGCCACGTTGGGTGCCTCCGGTGGTCGTCGGCGGTATCATTGCGCTGTTCGCGTCGCTGGTCCTGATCAGCATCGTCGCCGATCGTGCGGTATCGGTTCAGCGCAGTTTCGCGCTCGACGTCGGACAGGACATACGAAGCCGTGCCCTGCCGACTGTCCTGGACATGACCCGCAGCGTGTTTCCGGCAGGAAGCGGGCTGGGAAGCTTCGATGCGATGTTCAGGATCCACGAACCTGTCGATCTCCTCAAACCGACCTATTTTAACCATGCCCACAATGATTTCATCGAGATCGTACTTGATGCGGGCTTGCCTGGACTGCTGACACTGCTTGCTGCTTTGATATGGTGGGGATGGGCGAGTACCAGGGCATGGCGCAGCACTGGAAAACACGGCACGGGGAAAAGCAGCGCAATGTTGCCAATGCTTGGCTCTGCAACGCTGTTGCTCGTCCTCATCGCCAGCATATTCGACTATCCAGCACGTACGCCGATGATTATGGCGATGGTCGTGCTCGCAGCAGCATGGCTATCCGGCCATTCTGACGGTGATATGGAGCCGGCTTTACCTAAAGCAGACCACCATCTATAGCCCCCTTGCCCTAGTTCCCTGGAAAAATTTCAAACGCATGCGAAAGATTTGCACAGCCCTCCTTGTCGTCCTTGCTTTGCCGGCGTGCGTGCACCGGGAACCGCTGTTGTCGACAGACCGGCTGACTGTTGTCCAGGACAGTACGACCCTGCCCGCACCGAACCGTCGGGATCTCACCGCGCCGGATCGGCCGGCACTCATTGGACCGCTGGATACAATCCAGGTGGATGTGTTCAACGTTCCCGACCTCAGCCGCGAGATGCAGGTCGACGCAAGCGGCCGCATCGCCATGCCACTGGTCGGCACAGTCGACGCGCGCGGCAAGACCGCGCAGGAACTGGCAGCGACCGTCGAAGCCGCGTTGCGGGGCCGCTATGTGCGTGCGCCCGAGGTCACCGTGAACATCAAGAGTTCCGTGAGCCAGGTGGTGACGATCGACGGGCAGGTCGTCGAGCCGGGCTTGTATCCGGTCACCAACCAGATGACGCTGTTGCGCACGATCGCGTCAGCCAAGGGGCTTAGCGAGTTTGCACGACAGGAGGATGTCGTCATCCTTCGCACCGTCGAAGGTCGCAAGATGGCCGGGCTGTATAATATCGAGGCAATTCGTCGTGGGGCCTACGAGGATCCGCCGATCTTCGCCAACGACGTCGTCGTCGTCGGTGATTCACCGCAGCGCCGATTGTTCCGGGATTTTGTGGCGCTGGCGCCACTTCTCGCCGCGCCGCTCATTGCGGTCCTGCAGTAAGGTTTCGAACGTCCATGACTACGATCTCGCCAACTCTGGGCGGCGCAACAGCTTTCGGGCAGACCCAATCCGACGCAACCCAACCAGCTGACGCTGATCGCATACCGATCATCCGGCAGTATCTCCGCATTGCGTTGCGCTGGAAGTACGTCATCCTCGGCGTTACCGTCGCCTGCCTGGTCCTGGGGCTGGTCGTGACGTTGCTCATGACGCCCAGCTACACCGCCGTCGCGACGGTCGAGATCGCGCGCGAAGCGAACCAGGTTACCAACTTCCAGGGTGTCGAGCGCGAGACGACGTCGATGGATCAGGAATTCTACCAAACCCAATACGGCCTATTGCGTTCGCGTGCGCTAGCCGAACGCGTAGCGATACAGCTGCGCTTCGTCGATGACCCCAAGTTCTACGCACTGTTCGGGGAATCGAGTAAGAAGCCCGCATTCGATCTGGTCAATGGCCATTACAAGGCAGCGGGCCGCGCCGAGCGCCAGCAGGTTGCCGGCAAGGTTCTGTTGCGCAACGTTTCGATCACTCCGACGCGCCTTTCGAGCCTGGTTGATATCTCTTTCGACAGCCCCGATCCGGTCTTGTCGACTCGCGTTGCCAATGCCTGGTCCGAGAGTTTCATCCAGACCAATCTTGAGCGCAAGGTGCAGGCGACCTCCTATGGTCGTAATATGCTACAGCGTCAGCTTGCCCTGCAGAAGGAGCGGCTCGACGACAGCCAGCGCCAGCTGGTAGCCTATGCATCCGCACAGCAGATCATCAACCTGCCGGCCCAGGGTTCCGGGAGCGGTGGGTCGACCACGGTCGAGCGGTCGATCGTGGCGGACGATCTCGCTGCGCTCAACGCGACGCTTTCGCAGGCGACCGCAGAGCGGATTCAAGCCGAGGCGCGAGCTCAGCAAAGCGGCCGCGCAGGCGCGTCGACCGAAGCACTTCGCAACCAAGCAATCAACACGCTGCGACAACGCCGAGCCGAGCTTGCAGCCGATTACCAGCGGCTGATGGTCCAGTTCGAGCCGGGCTATCCGGCCGCCAGGGCCATTCAGACCCAGATCGACCAGCTCGATCGATCGATCTCCCGCGAAGAAAGTCGCGTGTCTGGATCGATCCAGGCCGAGTATCGCGAAGCGCTGCAGCGGGAAAACGCGCTGCAGGCGCGCGTGAACCAACTCAAGTCGAGCTACCTCGACAACCGGCGCCGCAGCATCCAGTACAATATCTACCAGCAGGAAGTTGATACCAACCGAGCGCTCTACGATGGCCTTCTCCAGCGCTACAAGGAGATCGGTGTCGCAGGGAATATCGGCGTCAACAACATTTCGGTGGTCGATGCCGCCAACGTGCCGCAGCGCCCGTCCAGCCCCCGCCTGCTGATCAATCTTCTCGTCTCGCTTCTTGCCGGGCTTGCCATCGGTTCGCTTGCGGCCTTCGCGCTCGAACAGATGGACGAGGCGATCGCAGATCCTGCGGAGGTCGAGCGGCAACTCGGCCTTCCGCTACTTGGATCCGTACCGAAGGTTGTGGGTGCTTCGTCACCCCGCGATCAGCTGCTCGATCGCAAGTCGGATCTGGTCGACGCCTATATCGCGATCAACACCAACCTCGGCTTCACGACCGAGCACGGCGTACCGCGAACGTTCTCCGTCACTTCGACACGACCGGCAGAAGGCAAGTCCACGACCGCTCTCGCTTTGGCGACGATGCTCACCCGCGCGGGCAAGCGGGTCATCCTGATCGATGGCGATATGCGTTCGCCGTCGGTTCATGCACTGGGCGGGGTCGATCACGACCGCGGTCTGAGCAACTTCCTTGCTGGTGACGATGCCATCGATACGCTGACGTTTCCGATGCACGACCTGGGCTTCGTTGCCATGTCGGCAGGGCCTATTCCGCCAAATGCTGCAGAGCTTCTCACGGGTAACCGCCTCACCGTGTTGCTCGAGCAGTTGCTTGAGCGGTTCGATCACATCGTGATTGATTCTCCGCCGGTCATGGGCCTCGCCGACGCGCCGTTGATCGCCAGCCGCGTGGAAGGCGTTGTCTATGCGGTCGAGTCCCATGGCATCCGCACCACCTTGGTGAAGACCGCGCTGCATCGCCTTGCCGCGGGCAACGTCCGTATCTTCGGTGGTGTGCTGACCAAGTTCGAAGCCCGGAAAGCGCATTACGGCTATGGTTATGAATACGGCTATGGCTATGGTCGCCACGAAGCCAAGTCATAAGGTCAGGGCATGTCTCTAGGCGGCCAATTCAAGCGTCGTTTCTCGAACGAATGGGCGGTTCGCTTCGCACTTGGTGTGAGCGCTGCCGTACTCGGTTATTACAGCGTCACATTTTCCGTTTCGCAGCTCGTGGTAAAGCGCGACCCTGCGTTGGCGCACAGGCTTGCCCCCTATGACGGGGGCATAACCGGAGCCTATGCGGCATCACTCATCGGAAACGACGCCACGCAGGCGGATCGCCAGCGAGCCGACAGTATCGCACGGCAGGCGTTGCGCCAGAACCCCCTGTCAGTCACGGCACTGGTAACGCTTGCGGTTAATGCCGATATCCGCGGCGATAAACTCAATGCCCGGCGCTTGTTCATGTCCGTTCAAGGACTGTCGCGACGAAACCTCATTACCCAGCTATGGATCATCGAGGACGCGGTGAGCCGTGAAAGCATCCCTCAGGCGCTGCACCAATACGATATCACGCTCCGCGTCTTCCCCAATATGAACGCGTTGCTCTATCCGGTACTCGCCTCGGCAATCAACGATCCGGTCATCCGCAGGGAGCTCGTCAAGACTCTGGTTGGCAAGCCACTGTGGAGCGAAAGTTTCATAACGTTCATCGCCGCGAGCGGTCCTGATCCGCGCGTGACAGCGGCGTTGTTCGTCGACCTTCGTCGTGTCGGCGTTGCGGTGCCGGAAACGGCGTGGGCCGGTGCGGTCAATGCGTTGATCGCGGCAAAACAGTTCGACGCAGCCTGGGCCTATTATACCGATCTCCGGTCCGGTGCCGATCGGCGCCGCTCGCGTGATCCGCGCTTTGCGGTGAACACAGACACGCCGTCGCAACTCGACTGGGTTCTGGCGAATACTGGAGGACTAACGACGAGCATACAGGGCGGGATCTTTGATTTCTCGGTACCCGCGAGCGTCGGTGGTCCATTGCTGCAACAGTATCAGTTGCTTCCACCGGGCACCTATCGGCTGGTCGGACATAGTACGGGTATAGACGCCGCAGTCGGCGAACGCCCCTATTGGGCCCTCAGCTGCAGCAGTGGGCGCGAACTCGGTCGGGTCGAGATGCCGAACTCGTCGGTCGCCAACGGCGTGTTCACGGGCATGTTCACCGTGCCGACGGAGTGCCCGATGCAGGTATTGTTCCTAAATGCGCGTCCATCGGATTCGGTCGCTGGTCTTTCCGGACAGATCGACCGCGCCGAACTGGTTCCCTTTCCCCGGTGAAGGAGAAGACCATCCCGTTTCGCCTGATAATGGCGCTGTTGGCCATGTCGCTATTGCCGTTGTCGCCTGCGGAGGCGCAGACATCCCGGCCGCAACCGACCGCCGAGCAGGGGGACGATGAGCAGCCAAACCCCCAGCCGCAGCAGATAACGCCGTATCAAATCAATCAGGTCGGTCGGATCGCCAATTCAGCGGTCGGCCAGATCGGCCAGCGTCAAACGCGTGAAAGCACCGCGACTGAGACGGGGATCAAGCCGACGGCACGGCTTGTCAGCCGGATCCAGAACCGGGTGCAAAACCGCATCCGCAACCGGATCGATCGCGATTACGACCCCGAAGCCAATGCGACCAATCTGTTCAAGGTCGCCGAGGAACAGGCGCGGGTCAGCAACCGCCAGCGCTGATCGGACGATCGCGACCAAGCAGACAGGCGGTGCATGGTATCACACGCCCGATCGGTCGAATTGGCGGGATGTGCACCTGCAGTTTGATTCCATTGTTTCGCGACATCTGGCCTGATCGCTGCTAGGCGCGCTGACGATGCGTATATTGATGATCACCCAGTGGTTTCAGCCGGAACCGCATTTCAAGGGCTTGGGTTTCGCTAAAGCGTTACAAGCCATGGGCCACGAAGTTGAGGTGCTGACGGGCTTCCCAAATTACCCGGGTGGTAAAGTCTATCCTGGATATCGGGTCGGCCTTCGCAAGCACGAGATCCTGGATGGCATCCCGGTGACGCGTGGGTACATCTATCCCAGCCATGACAGCTCGGCGTTGCGCCGCATCGCCAATTACGTATCGTTTGCGCTGTCTTCCACCGTCCTGGCCTTGACCTTGCGCAAGCCTGACGTGGTGTATGTCTATACGCCGCCAATGACGGCTACGCTTCCCGCGGTTGCGTTGCGTCTTCTGCGCGGCGTTCCGTTCGTACCCGATGTCCAGGACCTCTGGCCGGATACGCTAGCCGCGACCGGAATGGTCAATAACTCCCGTGTCCTCGGACTGATCGGATGGTGGACCAACTTTTCCTTCCGTCGGGCTGCACGTATCGTCGTCCTCTCCGCGGGTTTCCGCCAACGGCTGCTCGATCGCGGACTCAGTGTACCGATTGCCGTTGTTCATAATTGGGCACCACCGGAGATCGTCGACGTCGCAAGGATGTTGCCGTCACCGCATGCGCCCGGCATCAGGCCGTTCACGATACTTTTTGCCGGTAACATGGGAAAAGCTCAGGGGCTTGATGTCGTCCTCAACGCAGCAGAAATACTGCAGAGCGAAGGTTCGACTGTCCGGTTTGCATTGATCGGTGGTGGCGTAGAGCGGGGGCATTTGAAGCAGCGTATCGACGATCTGCAGCTTCATAACGTGGACTTTCACGAGCCGCTTCATCCCTCCAGGATGGGCGAGGTATTTGCGGATGCGGACGCACTGTTGGTCCATTTGCGAGAAGATCCGCTCTTCGAGATTACTATTCCATCCAAGATCCAGGCATATCTTGCAATTGGCCGGCCGATAATATTAGGCGTACGTGGCAACGCAGCTGACATGGTACGAGATGCCAAGGCGGGCGTGACGTTCGCCCCGGACAGCCATTTGGGACTTGTCGCGGCCGTTAAACAAATCTCTGCTTTGTCCCCGTCCGATCGAGCGGACATGGGCGCTGCCGGCCAAAGCTATTACAATGAGCGCCTTGCTTTTGATATCGGCGTGGCAGCGATCGAGCGTGAATTATGTGCGGCCGCTGAGCGACGCTAGTTGCTGGTCAACTGATACGCTGCGGGTATCGTCACGCGGGAGCGTTGGCCATCAGGCTGTATCGCCGGTTATCGATCGAAGGTTACTGTACCGACTGCAGTTAGGCGTAACTCTTGCCCTAGCGGCGCCGGCCGAGCTGTCGTTCTGTTCCTTGGTCAACTCACGGTAGTTCGTCGCAGATGACCAGTTATGACCATGCGAAACTCGACCCCTTACGTCCGATAAGTGTAATTCCCGGACATAAAGATAGCGTGTCGGAATCGGCCGTGGCACACGCTCTTATATGGCCACCTCCCGCACACTTGGACCCATGCCGCTCGATCCGGACCTCACGCCGTCGCGAACCGCGCTTGCCACCGTGGACTCGGATGAACCGATGTTGTCCGCGGTCCTGCATGAAAAGATTGAGCGAGCGGCCGCGTACGCCAAAGCGGCTCGTGCCGGTGCGACGCGGCGCGCTTATGATTCCGATTGGGCAATCTTCACCGCTTGGTGCACGCAGCACGGCCTGGCATCGCTGCCGGCAACGCCGGACATCGTCGCGGTTTTTGCCAGCGACCAGGCGACGGCGGGGCTCAACCCGTCAACGATCAACCGGCGGGTGGCGGCGATCGGGCATCATCACCGCGCTGGCGGGTATCCGGCACCGACCGCAATGCCGACCGCGGGGCGTCTGGCCGAAGTGCTCGCCGGGATTCGTGCGGAACATGGCGGTGCCAGACGGCAGAAGCGTCCGGCAGACGCGGCCGCGCTGCGCAACATGCTGGCCGCGATCGACGGCGAAGGTTTGCGGGCGCTGCGCGATCGCGCGATCCTGGCGATC
>Ga0308164_10001678_pt1 | contig 24807 bp, 13 predicted proteins | sample PhyTR2_FD_201031 | JGI IMG/M metagenome (GOLD analysis project Ga0308164, IMG submission 201031) | Phyllosphere microbial communities from UC Gill Tract Community Farm, Albany, California, United States - DLSLT.R2 | ecosystem: Host-associated > Plants > Phyllosphere > Unclassified | place: USA... | reverse complement strand
CAATAAAGAAGGTATCCTACCAGGAGGTTTAAATGTAACCAGGAGGGCTGCAGGAATCAACAGAAAGCTTTTAGGAGACAAAATCTATAAAAATATCGACGAATGGTTCCAGCTGGTAGTCGATGCAGAAGAAAACTTCACCAATATTAATAAATGGATCGCCTGTTTTGCTTTGGCAGTGAATGAAGAAAATGCCAGTTTCGGAAGAATTATCACAGCGCCCACCAATGGAGCCAGTGGTGTAATTCCTGCCGTTTTAATGTATTCTCAGGCTTTTACAGAGTCAGTAAGTGAAGATGATATTGTAAGATTTATACTCGTAGCCGGAGAAATAGGAACCTTGTTTAAGAAAAATGCAACGATTTCTGCTGCGATGGGCGGATGTCAGGCAGAAATTGGAGTTTCATCTGCTATGGCTGCGGCCGGACTTACAGAAATTTTGGGAGGAAGCATCGGACAGGTATTGATGGCAGCAGAAATTGCAATGGAACATCACCTTGGACTGACCTGCGACCCGATCAAAGGACTGGTGCAGATCCCATGCATCGAAAGAAATACAATGGGTGCCATGAAAGCGATCACAGCTGCTAATATCGCATTGGAAAGCGATCCTGCGAAAGCCAAAGTAACGCTGGATGAAGTGATCCAGACGATGTGGGAAACAGCTTTATCCATGAATGACCGTTTTAAAGAAACTTCAGAAGGCGGACTTGCCATTGCGGTAAATGTTCCTGAATGTTAAAAGAAAATCATTAATTTATAAAAAACCTTAGATTCTTATCTAAGGTTTTTTCATGGTGAAATTTCAGTTTAATAATTTCAGCAATTTCTTCCGGCTTCCTTAAAATTTACCTCAATATACCTCTGATCCGGTTCGCATTAGTAATCAGTTCTTCAAGGTATTCATAATTTTCTTTTTCCAGTGCCGCCTTGAATTTTCTGAGCTGGGTTATATGCTCATTCAGAACGTCCAGGACATTTTCTTTGTTTTGTTTAAAGATGGGCACCCACATTTCAGGATGGGACTTGGCAAGACGTACCGTACTGGAAAAACCGGAACTGGCAAGCTGAAAAATGGTCTCTTCTTCACGTTCTTTTTCCAGAACTGTATTGGCAAGAGCATAAGAGGTGATATGTGAAATATGTGAGATATAGGCTGTATGAATATCGTGGTCTTCTGCATCCATGTAGATCAGGTGCATATCAAGATTTTCGGCAACTTTTTCTACCAGCTGCAGAGCATCGGCTGCAGACTCTTCTTTATTGCAGATCACTCCGGCTTTTCCTGAAAAACTTTCAGCAACTGCAGAAGCAGGACCGTTATTTTCGGTACCCCACATTGGGTGAAAAGCTACGAATCTGGAACGGTTCGGGTGGTTTCTCACTGCATTTACGATGCCTGCTTTTGTGGATCCGGCATCCATCACAGTCTGCTTGTCAGACACAAGATCGAGAACTTTGGGCAGAAGCTTTCTGGCAGCATCTACAGGAATGGCTAGGATTATAAAATCAGCATTTTTCACTCCATATTCAAGGTCTGTGCCGGCATCAATAATGCTGAGTTTCAGTGCTTCATTGATGTGCTGCTGGTTGTTATCGATCCCATAGATGAAATCCGCCATGCCTTTTTCCCTTAATTTTAAAGCCATCGATCCCCCGATTAAACCTGCACCAATAATACTTATTTTCATCTTTCTAAATTTTTAAAATAAAAAAACCCCGTCCTGGGACGAGGTTTAAGTTATGTTCATAAGAATCCTAGCCCAGATTTGAGTTAATAATTCTATAATAATATGTTCCGTTATTGAAATTCACAAAGCGAAGGTATAAAATATTTTTTAAACTCATGATATTCCGGGGTCAAATTATTTTTTGGAAAGATGACCTAATCTATGGATTAGAGATAATCAAAGTCGAAGGAATATCAGAAAGCCAAAGACTCTTAGTATCGATCAGGCTTTTCCAGCTTTTGCTGCTTACCAGCATCAGATCCTGGGAGTTCAGGAATTCTTTCTCAATCTTTTTCTCGTTGTATAATGTGATGTGATTAGGAGCTACCTGTTCAATGCTTCTGATCAGTTCTTTCACCTCAATATTATTGCGGATCTGTCCCGCGGCATCCAGAATAATAATTTGCGAATTGTTATTATTGATCAGCCTTTTGGCATATTCAAGGAGGTAAAAATCGCTGAGGTTGAAAATGGGTACAAATACTTTATCTGCGGATTTGAAATTCTTTTCTACCAGAATGCCTACCGGAATATTCGTTTTATCAAGGATCTGAAGTGTAAAATCGTCAAAAGGAGAATTATTGAAAATATTTCCTTTGCCTTTTACCGTGTTTAGAAGCTTTTCAGGATTAATAATCTTTGTAGTGAATCCAAGTAGTCTTCCGAGTAAGCTTCCTTCGTACATAGATTTACCCAACATGATCAGAAGAAGGTCATAATTTCCCTTATTTGAAATAGCGGTAAGATCGTTTTCAATATCTGTGGAAGCTTTGAACAGCGTGGTGACTTCCAGATCTAATTCATTTGAAGTCTCAATGACCTCTTTAAATTGCTCTTTTTCGTAATGATTGATATCAAATGCATGAAGTTCATCTACAGGAGCAATATGCATAGCTGTCACACTTTTATTGCCATTCATTCTACGTGTAAGATTGTCTGCAAGATGCAGGAGTGTACTTCCGGATTTAATTGTTTCAAAAGATAGAAGAACCCTGTATTTAGTGTCATCTTCCTCTTCTTGATCATCTTCAATCATAGATTTTTTACCTTTAAAAAGATAATTGATCAGGTCAAGACAAGGGCCTGTCATAAAAGTGGTAAAAAGAGCCATAATCACAAGCATAGCAAACAGTTCCGGACCTAATACTCCCAAATCATAACCGATATTCAGAACAATAAGCTCGGTAAGTCCCCGGGTATTCATTAAGGCACCTATTGTAAGACTGTCTTTCCAGCTCAGGTTCAGGAATTTTGCGGTAAGGGCGCTTCCTACAAATTTTCCGATGACTGCCGTTAGAATAATCAGACCGCCTATTTTCCAGAGATGAATGTCATTCAGTAGTCCGATCTGTGTTCTCAACCCAGTAAACACGAAGAAAAGTGGAAGTAATAAAACTAAGGCAATATCTTCTATTTTTTCTATGAAAAGATTTCTGAATTTTATATTTTCAGGCATAATAGCACCGGCCATAAATGCTCCGAACAGCGCATGGATTCCAATAACTTCTGTTGCATAAGATGAGATAATCAGTATCAGGAAAAATACGGCAACCAGTGATTTGCTGATAAAACCTTTTCCTTTTTGTGACTCGGCAATTCTGTGGAGGAAAGGCCTCACTGCTTTAATCATCACAAAGACATACAAAACAGCCATTAAAATAACAAAAACTGATCCTGAAAAAGATCCTGCTTTCACAATGGCAATCACTGCAGCCAAAATACACCAGGCAGTAATATCATCTGCCGCTGCACAGGTAATAACTACTGTTCCTATTTTTGTTTTATGGAGGTTCCGCTCCTGAACAATTCTTGCGAGAACCGGAAATGCAGTAATACTCATGGCAATGGCTATAAATAAGGCAAAAGAACTGAACTGAATACCTTCCGGTGCAAATTCCTTATAAATCAGGTAAGAAAGTCCAACTCCCAATGCAAAAGGAATGATGATGCTTGCATGGCTGATGACCACCGCATCATGTGCTTTTTTTCTCAGGACGCTCAAATCAAGCTCCATTCCTACAATATACATAAACAGGATCAGACCAATCTGACTAAGAAACTGTAAGTTCGGCAGTGATTCCTTAGGGAAAATAAAAGCCGAAAGTTCCGGAAAGTAAAGTCCAAAAAGGGATGGCCCCAATACAATACCAGCAATCATTTCTCCAATTACAGAGGGCTGTTTCAGCTTGATACAGACCCACCCGAATAGTTTGGCAACCATGATAATGGTAACGATCTGAGCTAAAAGAAGGGCTAATGGATGATGAAGGTTCGTCAGAAATGAATCTGAGAAATTTTCCCACATACCAGCGCCCGTTGCTTTGCCGGGAGCAATATTTTCTCCTGCCTCCAATGTCTTACCTTCAATGAAAAACCAATACATAAGGCATGAAAAGAATGCAATTGTACTGACATAGAAGATAATATTTTTGTATTTCCTCAAATTCATAAGTCCGTTAATTTTAGTATAAATTTCTAAAGAATATATTGATGTTAAATACTATTCTTTTTAAAATGTAATAAATGTTCTAAAAAATGTAATAAAAGCCTATTTGAAATAATATCCAATCAGTTTCAGGTCTTTATGGATGAAGTTTATCTTTGGCCTGTGAAGTTGATGAAGCCCATGATCTACATATCCGGCCACTACAATTCCATCGAAAAAAGAGGCCTTAATCTTTGAACCATTTTTCTGGGAAAAACAGAGTCCGGGTATGAGAATTCCTACTGCATACATATAATTTTTCATTATAAATCATTTAATCAGCAGCAAAAATAAGCTCTATAAAGTGTTTAAAAGAGGGTGATGTAATGAAGCGGCCGGATTCTGCAGTGAAACCGGAAATGTTTGAAGGATTTACTTTCCGAAGAGCTCCATTAAAGAATGTTTATATGCTTCCCCGATCTGAAGTTTAAGAAACTGATCTCCTTCCGAATGAATGGTTGTAATAATTTCGTTGGTGGAAAATACTTTGACAGAAGAGAGAGCAATGATCTCTTTTTTGTTCACCTGGGCAAAATCCTTTGAAGGAAGCATATCAAGAAGATTCTTAAAACTTAGGTTTTTAAGAACAATCGTGGTTCCGTCATTCAGGATAATATCTTTGTCGCGACTGTCGATTTCCGATGTTTTGATGTAGGCAATCTGTTCTGTGAAAATGACGGTTCTGCCGATATTGGTATTCCATTCAATGAGATCTTTTTTGTGGGGAACGTCTACCAGCTCTTTTGCTTTTTCAAAGGCCTGGATGAGCCTTTCTTTCTTGATAGGTTTTCTGACATAGTCTACAACATTCAGGTCAAAAGCTTCTGCTGCATATTCTTTGTAGGCAGTTGTGAAGATGATTTTTTTGGAACCGGAAATGAGTTCGGCTACCTGAAGTCCGTTCATGCCCGGCATTTCAATATCAAGGATGCATAGATTACAGTCAATGTGATCTATTTCACTCAGAAAGATTTTAGGATCATTGAATGCCTTTACGACTTCCACATTGTCGATTTGTTCACACAGAAGTTTCAGATAGCTGATCGCCAGCAGCTCATCATCAAGAATAACGCATTTTATCATAGAAATCTCCTAAATTTATTTTTAATTCTGCCGTGAAAATACCATTTCTTGAGCTTTTCTCTAGCTGATAATGATTGCCGTAGATCATTTTAAGTCTCTGATCCAGTGATTGACTCCCGAAACCGCTGTTTTCCTTTTCAAGAACATTCTTCAAAGAAGCTTTGTTGCTGACTTTCATTATGAAGATCCTGTTTTCAAGTTCCAGATTGATTGCGATGAAAGAATCCTGCGCGAGGAAATCAGTGTGTTTAAAGGCATTTTCGATAAGATCTACAGAGATCAGCGGGGCAAAGACTTTTTCTTCATACAGTACATCCGATTTATTGACTTTAGATTTTATCCTGAAATCAAAAAGAGGATTGATCTTTATTTTATTGATCTCGATAAGGCTTAATGCAAAATTCAGTTCTTCTTTCGGGCTTACAAATTTATTGTTGCTTTCGTATAGAATATAATCCAGAACATTGGCGAGCTTATCCAGGGACATATAGGTCTGGTAGGCATGTGACTGTACAGAATTCAGGATGTTTTTAAACAGATGAGGATTTAGTTTTGTGCCGATATGTTCCAGCTGGACTTCATTCAGTTTCTGTTCGATGATCTTATTGGCTTCAGAAAGTCTGGTGTTTCTCTGTTTGATCCTGCTGTTCTGATTAAAAAGGTAAATACTGACCGTAAGCAGGAAGAATATAGCAAAAACTCCAGTGAATATCAGATAATCGTGGATCATGTAGTAATTGCCTTCCATAAAAAAATATTATTTAGTGCTTTTAACAGTTAATATGAATAAGATCATGCTGAACACCTTTGAAACAGTTCAATTTAACCATTAAGACCTTTAAATTAAATGTTCTTTTTCAGTAAGCCTATGATCTTCTTAATATTTAAAATAAATTTTTATTTACTTTAACTTTTTCAGAGAATTTAGCGTCAATGTTTCCTCACATTTTTCATAAGTGATCTCGTAGGTAGGGTTCTTCTCCGGATAGGTAAGAACATAGTCAGGACAAGGTTTTTTCTGCGCATGACTTCTGTCGAAATCTATTTTTCCTTTAGTAATGATGCTGTCTTTTACAAACTTTTCATCAATCTGGTAAGTATTCATTTCATTTTTAAAGGCATCGGAATACTTAAACTCTTTAGACAGGGATTCTGCGATTACACGGCTGTTGGGAAGATATCCGCTGCAGCTTGCGCCTTTTTTGTTCAATATAAAGAATACAATAATCAGCCCCGGAATAAGGCCTATTAAAAAGAATTTAATTTTTTTCATTAGAAAATTAAAAGATTGATATCATGGTAAGTAAGTCCGAAACGGTCGCAGATCACTTTTTTAGTATGTCTTCCTTTGTACATGTAAAGACTCTGTTTCATTTCATTTTTGCGAATCAGCATATTTTCAAAACCTCCTTCTTCATCATAGTTCAGGATGTAAGAAAGAAAGAAATTAGAGATCGCTTTGGTGGTAGTTCTTGGCATCCTTGATGTAAGATTCGGAAGTCCGCAATGGATCACACCATGTTTAATGATATAAGGATCTTCCATAGTCGTTAGCTCGGAAGTTTCAATCACTTTTCCATTATCAATGGTAATATCGATGATGACACTGCCTTTTTTCATTTTTACTACCATTTCTTCTGTAACGATAGGGGTCATATTTAATCTCGGAAGAGCGCCGATTACTACATCTGCACGTCTTAAAGCTTTGCTTAATTCCTTGGGATCAATGATTGAAGTGGGAACGCGGCTGTCAACCAGGGTGTGAAGTCTTCTAAGTTTAGATAAAGAATTATCAAAAACCCTTACGCTTGCTCCAAGTCCAATGGCGGCCTTCGTAGCAAATTCTCCTACGATTCCGGCTCCTAAAATAACCACTTCTGCAGGTCTTACTCCTGTGATACCGCCCAGCATTAAGCCATTTGACAGGGCAAGAAGTTCTGATGCATATAAAACAGAAACGGTTCCTGCAATTTCGCCAACCAGTCTTACCAAAGCAAGCTGCTTATATTCGTCAACGATAAATTCAAAAGCAATGGCATTGATCTTTCTTTCCGCCAGCTTCAGGAAATAAGCTTTGTCTCTGAGGTTGATCTGAAGCGCTGAAACCAGATAAGTATTAGGTTTCATATAATCAATCTCATCTTCTGTAGGAGGATTGATCTTTAAGATAAGATCCTGTCCGAAAGCCTCTTTAGGATCATTGGTGATTTTTGCTCCAGATTCAGAATACTGCAGATCTGTAAAAAAAGAACCTTCTCCGGCCCCTGATTCTATAATAAGCTCGTGACCGTGTTCTACCAGTACCTGTACCGCATCAGGAGTAATGCAGGTTCTCCTCTCATTCAGACAGGTTTCTTTAGGAATTCCAATACTGAATTGCTTTCCTTTCTTTATAACCTCCAACTTTTCTTCCTTCGGCATCAATTCTTCTTCGGTGAAAGGAGTAAAAATGTTTGTAGTACTCATCCTTAAATTAAATTACGTCTTACAGATTATTATTTTACCATTGAATTAGGAAGCAAAGATACATAATATTTACTCGAATGAGACTTCTCTTTCATCCCCATTATTCACGATGCTCATTGTGTGGTATTTGAGCCCATACAGCTCTTCTTCATAGACTTCGGGCCATTCTATAATGCATAGAAAAGCATTGTCCAGATATTCTTCAATGCCAATGTCATACACTTCTTCCATGTTTTTTAAACGGTAAAGATCAAAATGATATATTTTGCCTTTCGGAGTATTGTATTCATTAACAATAGAGTAGGTAGGGGAGTTCACTTCGTCTGTACTGCCCAGTTTTTTTAGCAAAAATTGAGTAAAAGTGGTTTTTCCTGCACCAAGATTTCCTTTTAAAAGAAAAATATTATGCTGAAGGTCAGGAATGATCTTATCGACAACCCCCTGCCAGTCTGCCAGCTTATTGATGATGAACTGCATAAAAGTAATTTGTGCAAAAGTAAGGAATTTTGTTTGAGAGTAGTAGGGTTTGGGAGTTATAGAATGGGAGAGTTTTAGAGTTTAACGTTAGCAAAAGAAATTCATTTTTATGTAATCAACAACTGATAGCAAGCAACCGGCAGCTCTTTTACACTCTTAAGCCCTAACTCTCAACCCTACCACCTTACAATTTCATCAGTCAAAAACACTTTCCATCTGTATAAATTTACTTATTTTTACATCATGATTTCTAAGCAGACCATTGATAAAATATTCTCCACAATTAGAGTTGAAGAGATTGTGGGCGAATATGTGCAGTTGAAGAGGGCCGGGTCTAATTTCAAAGGGCTCAGTCCCTTTCATGATGAAAAATCACCAAGTTTTGTCGTTTCACCAAGTAAGCAGATCTGGAAGGATTTCTCCACAGGAAAAGGAGGAACTGCAATTTCTTTCCTGATGGAGATCGAAAATTTCACTTATCCTGAAGCACTTCGTCACGCTGCCAAAAAATACGGAATTGAAATTGAAGAAGATCAGCGTGAATTTTCCGAAGAGGCTAAGCACGCGCAGACCGAAAAAGATCAGCTGTATAAAATTCATGAGGTTGCAAACTCTTATTTTCAGGAAATTCTCTGGGATTCGGAAGAGGGAAAAAGTATTGGTCTGGCTTATTTCCGAGAACGTGAGCTGAAGGATGACATTATTAAGAAATTCCAGCTTGGATATTCCGTTGAAAAGAAAAATGCCTTCACCGTTTATGCGGAAGAAAAAGGCTATACGAAGGATATTCTTGAGAAATCCGGACTTTCTATATTTCCTGAAAATACACCGTCCGGAATCGACCGTTTTCGTGAAAGGGTTATTTTCCCTATTCACAGTTTCTCGGGCAGGGTGTTAGGTTTCGGAGCCAGGATCCTTAAAAATAACGTCAAGACTGCGAAATATCTCAACTCACCGGAAACGGAAATTTATCATAAATCCAATGTTCTTTATGGTTTAAACCAAAGTAAGCAGGCAATTTCCAGAAAAAATAACTGTCTGCTTGTGGAAGGGTATATGGACGTAATTGCCCTTCATATGTCCGGAATCGAGAATGTTGTGGCCAGTTCGGGAACGTCTTTAACTATTGAGCAAATCAAGCTTATCAAAAGGCTGACAGAAAATGTAATGATCCTTTTTGATGGTGATAATGCCGGTATCAAAGCAAGTTTCAGAAGTATCGATATGCTTTTGACGGAAGGGATGAACATCCGTGTCCTGCTTTTTCCGGAAGGTGATGACCCGGATTCATTTGCCAGAAAGCATCCGCAGGATTACGTGGAAAAGTTCATCGAAAATGAAGCGATGGATTTTATTGATTTTAAAGCTGAAATCCTTTTAAAAGATGCCGGAAATGATCCTATAAAAAAAGCGGAAGCCATCCAGAATATTGTAAAATCTGTTTCTTTCGTACAAAATGCTCTGAAAAGAGAAGTGTATCTGAAGGAGGTTTCCAATAAATTCGGGCTTTCGGAGCAGAGTCTTTTCAATGAGCTTAATGTCCAGAAACAGATCACTCAAAACCAAACCCAGCATGTTCAGCAGCAAAAGGAAAAAGTTCCTGTAAAATTGGAAGTAGTGCCGTTGGATGAGGAAAAAGAAGATCCCTATCTGTATGATGTTCTGTTTATGGAGAGCAAACTTGTTGATCATATGCTGATGTTCGGAGATATTGTTCTTAAAAGGACCAATGAAAAAAACGAGGAATACCAAATAACGGTTATTGAAGAAATTCTCCTGCATTTTGAAGAAGAACAGTATAGCTTTTTAGTAAAAGGAAATGAAATCATCATCAACCAGGTGAAGGAAGGGATTCAAAAGGATGAGCTGAGAAGCGGAAATTTTTTTGTAACTTTTATGGACGAAGAAATCACCTCCAAAGTGGTAGATGCTCTGATTCCTCTGGATGAGCTGGAAAACTGGGGTTCCCGGAATATCTATCCGCCCAATTATGGTGACAAAATAGCGGAACAGGTACAGGGAGACGTGCTGCTTCATAAATACAGGTATATTGATTATCTGATCAAAGAAACAGCAAAACAGCTGGATCAGTACCGCGGAACGGATGAAGGAAAATACTACGAGCTGATCAAAAAGATCACCCTGCTGAAGCAAGCCTCAATCCGGTTGAGTGATATTATAGAATATTCACCGATTAAAGGTATTTACGTAGACAGAAAAAGATAGATTAAAGACAACTGCCGAGTATACAATGAACTATTCTGTGACAAAAAGTCCTATAAAATTTTAGGAATAAAAGTTGTAATTTAAACTTCGAAAATAGTTAATAATACATAATAGAAATATGGACATTAAAAAAGACTTCAGAGATTTCTCTGTAAAACACTTAGGAAACAACGGTTTGGTTACCGATCAGTATATGGGAATGTACGGCCCAACGAATCTTACGCCGTATATCATGGAAGAAAGAAGACTAAACGTTGCTCAAATGGACGTATTTTCACGTCTGATGATGGATAGAATTATCTTCCTTGGAACCGGTATTGACGATCAGGTTGCAAATATTGTAACGGCTCAGCTTCTGTTCCTGGAAAGCTCAGATTCTTCCAAAGATATCCAGATCTACATCAACTCTCCGGGAGGAAGCGTTTATGCAGGTTTAGGGATTTATGACACCATGCAAATCATCAAGCCTGATGTGGCAACAATCTGTACAGGAATGGCAGCTTCCATGGGAGCGGTCTTGCTTGTAGCAGGTGAAAAAGGAAAGCGTTCGGCACTTAAGCATTCAAGAGTAATGATCCACCAGCCTTCAGGAGGTGCTCAGGGAGTAGCTTCAGATATGGAGATCAACTTAAGAGAAATGCTTAAATTAAAGCAGGAGCTTTATGAAATTATCGGTCATCACTCAGGACAGACCTACGAATGGGTAGAAAAGTCTTCAGACAGAGACTACTGGATGACTTCTGAAGAAGCAAAAGGCTACGGAATGGTAGACGAGGTTCTACAGAGAAATACAGAAAAAAAATAATTTCTTTTTGAAATATATTGAAAAACGCATCAATTTGGTGCGTTTTTTTTGTTTGATTTTCACCAAAAAAGAGGCAAAAGTTTTTTTAAACACTTTAGCTATTTTTAAGTTTAATATTTTTGAAAATATAAGACCACTTAGATTTTTTTGAAAATCTAAGTTTTTCATCATGATAAAATTCGTCTGATCAAAATTCCCTTCTTTTGGAGGTGGCGAAAATTCAGAGATCTTTGACAGGGTGGTTAAAAATTATATGTGAATTTCGTACTCCCTTACCCATTTTGAGCATCTTATTAATCACCATACTCTTCGATATTTTAATTCCATCAAATAAAATTCTGCTTTTAATAGCTGAATCATCAATCAATACTTTTTCTGAAACAGCATAGTTATCAATTTTTATTATGTTCAGCAATTTCAATCTTAAAGCAGATTTATATATTCTTAATTTTGAATCAATAAATTTTTAATAAAATTCACTTTTTAAATATTATTTATCATTTTTTATTTTAAATTTTTATTTTTATTTCATTGTATGTTGTTTTTTTTTATATTTTTGGAAATCATAAAATTTGTTAAATTTTAAAATCACACTATGAAAAAAATATACTTTTTCCACTTTTGGGGCTACTCCTGTATTTATCGGATTATTCGATAATTTATCTTTTTAAACTTACAAATACTTCCTTAATATGAGTAAAGCATATACCTTCATGTTTATATTTTGCTGCTGTTCTTTTTTATTCTCTCAAACTACTATTTTTGGTGGAGTTTCAGGTCTTTCCTTTAGAAAGAACAATGTAAAAGACAGTATTTTACCCACTGATATACTTACAAATAAATTAATGAATTTTCATTTAATTCAGGATCCGTTATCTGGCTCTTTTTTTGAAAAATTAGATACAGGATTAAACCAGCCTTCTTTATTTATTGTGAGTAATAAATTCGGAGGAAATGAAAAGAAAATCTACGGTAAAGTAGGAAGTTCTGTTATCAGTAGTATTGGTATTGATGACTTTACTGATTCCCTGAGAATTAGTAGTCCCAAAGTCGGCTCAAAAATATTAGCTTTTATGAAGAATGATAATAATCATAAAATCAATCCTATTGTTTTTCTAAATAAGAAAACCGATCATTCACTTTTAATTCCTGAAATTTTGGTTTTTAATACTAATCTATCTACAATAGACAAACAAAAAATTGAAACTTATCTTTCCATAAAATATGGAATTACCATTAATGATTTGTCGGAAAATAATTACATTTCTTCAGCAAATGAAATTATCTGGGATTCTAAAAAAAATAAAAATTACAACTTCAGGATTACCGGAATAGGTAGGGATCAGTTATTTGGATTATATCAAAAGCAGTCCCAAAATTCAGAAGATGAACATTTGGCTATTTCTTTAGGGCAATTACAAGCCACTAACAAACAGAATAATTCTAATATAAATCAGAGCAGCTACATGCTATGGGGAGATAATAATCAAGCCTTAACCTTCAAAGAAGTAGACCTTATTTCTGCACATCCTAGGCGGGATCTGAAGAGAATGTGGAAGACACAGGTGAAAAATGCTGGATCACTTCCAATCAAAACTCACCTTTATCTTACACTTACGGGACTTGCACAAAATGATAAAATAAAGCTTAGGATTTTCAGCAGTGAAAGTAATTATCAGAGTGACACTTCTGCAGATATCTTAGGCGAAAAACTGAATGACTCCCTATATGTTTTCAAAGACGCTGTCTGGGATACTGATCTTGACGGCATTGATTATTTCACTTTCAATTTACAGGATTCGCAAAGTGATGCACTTGTACAGCTTACAAGCACTTGTACGGAATTGGGTAATGGTCTCGTTAAAATATCTGTTCCGGAAAATATTTTTCCATTTACTTACTCCTTAAAAAGTACAACCACGAATCAAACGGTGGTAAATACTACTACCGGGAATTCTAATACTATTTTATTCAACAACCTTGTTCCGGATAATTATCAAATTAATATTCATAGACAAGGACAGGTGGACATTATAAGGACTTTTGATCTTGAAGGAATTATCAATCAGAATATTGACAGTCAATATCTCTGGAACGGAACACCAATAGAACTGGATCTCAATACGTCTTCTTATCAGTATACTCTTACAGCTCCATCAGGTGCAGTAACGCATGCTGCACCATACGTTCTTAATGGACAGGGCACTTATCAGTTGCTGATCAAAAACAAGCTCGGATGTGAGATAACAAAAACACTTTCCGTGCTTAATCAGTCTGATTATGATGCTTTGCAAAGTACTTCACTATTTAAAAAAATTACCGTATCCCCTAATCCTTCTCATGATGGTAATTTAACGGTAAAAGTGGAGCTGATAATAGCTAAACCATTGACCGTTAAAATATTTAACGGGTTAGGAATACTTATTAAGCAAGGACAGTATAATTCTGCTACTGATTTTACTATTCCGATGAATATTCCTGCTGTTATCGGATATTATAATATTAAAATATTTATTCCTGAAGAAGGAAAAGGATTTAATTTCCTTATTAACTAATAAAACACGAAATCCAACATGAACAGACGCTCTTTTTTCAGCAATAAAAATATTGAACTTTTACCCGTTCTTATTCCTATTATTCTATCCCTAAGCAGCTGGACACTTTATAAAGTTATCCATAAAGATCAGAATATTATAAGCACAGTAAAAAGTTCAAATCAATATTTCAATCCTTTTAAAATTAACTGTGACTTCCTAAAGCCAACTAAAAGTGAGAAGAATATTGATAGGATATCGTCAGATGTTTCTCACGACGCTTCAGTAAATAGTGTAACAGATTCTGCTTCTCTGAATCTTTCGCCTTCGCATAATAAAACGTTTAAGTATCCATCGTCAACTGTGGAATTAAAAAAAAACCGTTTATTATCTAATGGTTTCGGTTCCGGACTGATAAACTCAGGATATATAGGAGAAATTGGGAATAAAGATCCAGAAAGAGGTGATGCCAATGCTTCTGATAATATATTTGATGTTCACCTTTCTGCTGTAGATCCCAATAAAACGTATGTTCTTAGTTATGAAGTGGATGGTTATTCGGATGTAAATTCTGTGACGCGTAGTATCAATGGCAGTTTTGCTATTGGAGGTTACATTGAATCTAAAAAAAATGGTTGGAGCGAAATATCAGAGCCTATTGATCCTATACTCTTGAAGAAGGGAGATAATAAAATTTTATTTAATGCCATAAATAAAGGGGATTATTATACAATTAAGAATGTACGTGTTGCAGAAAAACAAAATAATTCATCTGTCCCTTATACTATAATTTCGAAAATATTTAATGATAGGATTGCTTACATACGTGGTTTCGTAAATCCTAAATCCGGAATCAAATCTTTTGAAATTAATGGTGAAAAAATAGATTTGAAAGGAAACGAATTTGAATATATTTCCTATAAAAATTCAGAGAAAAAGTCTCTTATTGTAAAATTTAATGGCTCGCAGCATATATCCGAAATAGTTGTTGAAAAAACAATGGAGGATTCTTTTTCACCGAAAATAAGCACATACGAAACTAAAGGGCATACTATTGTTTTTCAGGATGCATCAGGAATTGTAAAAGGATTAAGACTAATTGATATGCCTCCGGTAGATCTTTCTACCATTAATGTGAGCAGTAATTATTCAGGCTTTCGCTTCAGTAACAGTACCGTAAAAGAGGTGGCACTTCATTTACCCTATGATAAAGATAAACTTCCTGAAGGATATCAGGAAAAAGACATTACTGCATTTACGTTTGACTATACCAAAAAAGAATGGTCTCCTATAAATATTGACAGTGTAAACACAGTAAAAAAATATATTGTACTTCATACCTCATTAAGTAATGTTGATTTTATGGCTGGTGTTGTAAAACAGCCTGAAAGTCCTGAAACGGGAGCTAATGCTCAAACAGATTTTAATGATATGCCAATTGCTAATCCGGGATCTAAAATTAATTTGATTGCTCCTCCGACTCCTAATCAGCAAGGTACTACTAATGTTAAATACCCAATTGAAATACCTGCAGGAATTGGTGGTTTTCAGCCTAATATCTCTATTGTTTATAACAGTGATAACAAATTTGGATGGGCAGGAACCGGCTGGGATATACCGTTAGAGACTATTGATATTGATACCCAATGGGGCGTTCCTTCTTTTTCACCCGATAAAGAAACTGAGGTTTATTTAATCGCAGGGGAACAGCTTGTTTTCAAAGACGATTACTTGCCCAATAAACTTCCCTATTCTGAAGTAAGAACCACAAACAGAAAATTCTATTATCGCAATGGAATAAAAGAAGGCTATACCATAACAAGGAATGGAGCTTCATCTTCAGCTTATACTTGGGTCACGCTGGATGGAAGCGGAACAAAAAAAGAATACCTGGACGTATTGACCAACAATTCTGGAAATGTGGTAAAATGGTTTTTATCTAAAGTAACAGACCGTTTCGGAAATACTATTACCTACACGTATTCAGACTCATTTGATGGAGGGGGGAAAAATAAATACCTGTCAAGAATTACATATAGTAATAATACAGTAATTGAATTTGAAAATGAAGCTGGAGTAAGAGGAGATATGACCTTCAACTATAAATTGGGAGTTAAATTGGTAGATGCAAAAATATTAAGTAAGATTAGAGTTAAAAGAGCCAATATCAATATCCGCGAATATGAGTTAAATAATACAACTGTAGGGATGTTTTCCAAAAGACTTTTAACAGAGATTATTCAAAAAGATGGAAATGGTACTCTATTTAACAAACACAAGTTACTTTATGAACACAATATGGGTATTTTTGAAAAAACGCCTACCAAAGTATATACTACACCAAAAGATAACAGAGATGTAGGTTCTTTTTCAGGAGGGAACACCAGTTTTATTTCGGGAACATATAGTAAAAATAAAAATATCCGAGGGGCCGTAAGTATTGGTGGAGGATTTTGTTTTTTTGTCGGAATTGACAAAAAAGGAACGGTGGGTATTACGGCAAGCTATGATGATAATGAGGCATATGGGAAGAACCAACTTTTAGACATTGATGGAGATGGATTATTAGATAAAGCATTCTACTCTTCAAATGGCAATATCAATTTCAGGAAGAACACTAAAACAGGATTTAGCAGCATATATTCTTCTTCAGGACTTCCGGGAGAAACTCCTATATATACCCATAATAGCTATAATACCACTCTCGGTTTAGAATATTCATTCGCCAGGGGAGTTGTAGGAGCAAATTATTCTTTTGGCAACAGCAATTCCCCGATTTATTTTTCAGATGTTAATGGTGATGGTCTTGTGGATATGGTCCGATATGGTGATGTTTTCTTTAATAAGATAAGAAACGGTGCTCCTCAGTTCATGACTCAACCCGCTAGCGGAACGGCGAATGTTACAGAAGAAACTCCTAACGCTATTTTAGCGGGTAGTTCTGCAGTTCAGGAGACCATTGTAACGACTACTCAGTTTTCTTCTTCATTAGCCAATATTGTAAGAATGTGGGAAGCGCCTGTGTCAGGAGATATTTATATTGGTAGTGGAATAACATTATCTCAGGCCTCACAGGATGGAGTCAATGTCTGGATTGAGAAAGGAGGGATGACTAAAATAAATGAAGATACTTCAGGTTATAATCCGGTAAATTCTACTCAAATTTCTTCAATAGTTACATTAACGACTCAAGGTCAATTTCAGGCTATTAACGCCACAACTCATGTTGAAAAGGGACAAAGAATATTCATAATAGCTTCCTCTAAAACCAATCAGGATGGAGACCGGGTTAAAGTAGATACTGACATCAGATACACTTCTGTTTCGGGAGGTGCTGACCTAGATATTCGGGACGCTAATAACAATTATTACTTTAAATTTAATGCAAGAACCCACTATTTGCCGTCCAGCCAGAAACAAAATGTCATAGGGGAGAAAAGTAAAGTAAATATTTCATGGGGCTCACTAAACAATGAAATATTTACGGATGATATTGATTTTAAAATTTATAAAAACGTACATTCAATATCAAATAGTACAGGCGTTATACCGCCGCCGGTTACCACACTGATTTATCATCATAAATTATTAAAAGATAGCGATTTAAATTCGGTTACTTCAGCGGATAACGACATACCCAATTCTGATATTTCAAATCTGTTGGTTAATCAGAATCCTTCAGATTCCACAATGACTTTGCTGCAATTTGATGTCTCCAGTGATACGAATGTTTCATGGGAAAAAATCAAATGGAAGCCTACAATTACAGTAATGTCTCCCACAGATACTACTGCAGTAAAAGCTTTAGTACAGTATAATCCTTATTCTGAAAGGCTTATCAATACTTTACCCAAAGATTTTAGTAAATACAGAGGCGATTCGTTTTGTGACATTAAAGAAACCTGTCCACGTTGTACAAGCTCCAAGTATCTATTCCCGGATTTTAATGGTAATAGTACGCTAAATGATTACACGATAAATTTGAGCCAGCAGTATAACACAACTGTTACTTTTTCTCTAAAAGTGAAAGACAATAATGGAAGAGTGTATACAGCGAAAAACACAGTAAACGTTGTTAACAATGTGATGCCGATACCTAAGATTGATATATGTGCTTTTTTTGGGACTATTCCTCTTCCTTATGAAGAAGTTTATATGCTTCCTTTTTATTTTGAGATCAGTTCACCTGATTATATTGTCACAAAAAAGCTGGCTTCAGAAAACCCTTTTATTATTAATTCTACATTTATAGGAGACCCACTTATGGCTAATACAGAGCATAAGGCTGATTATTTTGCATACCGCTCTACTAATACCCACTATAATATCAATACAGGTTTAGTATATCAGGGTTGGGGTGGTTTCAGTTATAATGGTTCTAAATTTGTTGACCAGCCAATTCGTGAAAGTGAATTTGCAAGCAATCCTCTGGGGAATATTCCAGCTCCTGGGGGAGCTTCCCCTTGTAATCCTTCTGCTCCTGATTATTTTACCTGTATGACGAATTTCATCATGCAGCAGAATAATAACCGGTATTTTACTCCCTTACAGTTAAATGCTGAAACAGATGCTTATGCATCACCTTTGGAACCGGCAGAATTGTCTGAATATGATTTACAACCTTTTGTGCTGGGAGTATCTACCAACAGTTCTACTGTTATTACAACTCCTGTTTTTTCAGTACCTAATCCTCGGGGAATTATTCTTCGTTCCCAATCTGATGCGTTTCACGCCTATGTTGCAGGATCAATAATTCCTTGGCTCGGGATTAGTGGACATGCAGGAATCTCTACTGAAAAAACATCGGATTACTTTCAGGATTTCAATGGAGATCATTATCCCGATATCATTTCAGGAAGCTACTACCAGAAAACAAACGTTTTGGGGCAGCTAGATGCAGTTTCTTCTATAAGTCAGAAAGAAATTAAAAATAAAGGATTCATACTGGGTGCAGGACTTTCAGCGTCTGCTTCGGTAGCCAAATTTAGCAATACAGCGAATACATTCTTTGCCATAGGAGGAGAAAAAGATTCACATACAGGATCCTCTTCTTTCGCATTGGGAATAGGACTTAACGTTACAGTCGGAAAAGCATGGGCTCAAGGTACCGGGGTATGGGCTGACATTAATGGTGATGGCCTTACAGATTATATTTCTGATGGAAATACACATGTCAATACAGGAAATGGATTTGCGGTAGAGCCTTACGGATGGGATGTTTCGGAGGTGTCAAAAGGTGATTCTTTTGCGGTTTCAGGAGGCGGGGGTTTCAGCTTCGCTAATGGAAGCTGGGCTGGAGGTGTTGGACTTTCGAAATCTTCATCTACAGCAAAAGTGGGATTAATAGATATCAATGGGGACGGTCTTGCAGATAAGATCGTAAAGAATGGAAATACCTATGAAATGTTGATCAATAGTGGAACTTCCTTTGTTCCTCTTGACAACTTCAATGAAAATTTTAGTTTGGATAACAAACAGAATTCATCCGGGTTTAATTTATATGGAACACTATGTGCTTGTTTTGGATTGAAAATTTGTGTTTCCGTAGGCGGGAGTACTGATAAATCAGTTTCTAAACAGGAAGTAGATCTCAGAGATTTTGACGGAGACGGATATCCGGATTTGCTTGTTTCAGGAAATGACGGTGAACTGACATTTTATCAAAATCAATTGCCAAGAGCCAATTTACTGCTTAATATTGAAACCCCTCTTCAGGGATTGATTGAATTTGAATATGACAATGCCAGCGAAAGAGATAACCTGGCCACACTTATAGGAGGAACTTACCAGATGCCTTTTTCAAAAACCGTGCTCTCCAGAATGGCTGTATGGAATTTTAAACCTATTGATACCACTCTTCCCTATTTGGGCGATGTTTTAGATCCCCAGAGTATAAAGCCTGCTCAATATTTCAGGTTTGAGTATGAAAAAGGAATACAGGACAGAAGGGAGAGAGAGTTTTTAGGTTTCGGAATTGTAAAAACAAAAGTTTTTAATGAGTATGTTCTGCACCAAACTTATGTTACTCAGTATGAAACCGATTATACAGGGAATGAAAATAATTTTTATGTTAATTATAATGACACAAAAGTAAGGCAGTATTTCTACAAAAAAGGAATTGTACGCTCTTCATACATGCTGGACAGCCAGAATAGAAAACGAAGTGAAACGAAATATACTTACCGGTATTTCGACCAGCCTTCTTCTTCAGAATATGCGCTTACAGAAAATCAGTCCGAACCCCAGTACAAGGATATCGGCAGGATTATACCGCTTTTATATAAAACAGAATCTACTTTTACTGAATTTTCCGCATCGGGGAGTCATAGTAAAACTACGTACAATACAGTTGATGCTTACGATAAATACGGAAATGTTATTCGTTCCACAGACAGGGGGACATCCTTAGACTACGTTCTGGATGATATAAAGACGCAGATTTCCTATCATGCTCCAGGGACTAAAAATATAGTGGGTACACCTTCAGAACAACTTATTATAACAGCTCACAATAATGAGGTTATGCGGAAAAATACCACTGTTCTGGACGCTGCCCAAAATATTAGGCAAATTAAAAAAGACATATTAGGAACCGGCAGTAACGGGGCTTCCGGAACTGCAGATTTTGATATGGAGTACGATGCTTATGGTAATTTAACCAAAGTTACACAACCCGTTTCTGCAAATGGCCAGCGTATGTTTTACAATTATGTTTATGATCCGGTATACCATACTTATTTAACAGCCACTACTGACGCATATGGGTATACAAGTACGACTCAATATGATAATAATTATCTTTTAGGTGTTCCTTTAGGTATTACAGACGTTAATGGTGCAACGGCTCAGTATACCTACGATTCTTTCGGAAGAATTACCCAGTATCTTGCTCCGTCAGATACCGATTGGACTATAAAAATGTATTACTATCCTTCACAAACTATACCGGTAGCCATTACGGAAAGAAAAGAAGCCGGTTTTAGTAGTGGTTATAGTGATCCTCAAGGCATTAATTATTTTACCAGCTTATTTACCGATACATGGGGACAAGGTATTATGTCAAAAAAACTGTTTAAAAAAGAAGGTTCAAGCTACTATTTTGCCAATAATATTTATCAGATTAAAGATCATCTGGGAAGGCCTGTAAAAACAATTCTCAGAGATAAAGTGACAACAGGGACCGATATCATGGCCTCTCTTAAAAAGTTTGATGACTACACGACGGCTGAGAATCAGGCTGCCCAAATTTACTCAACCACTACCTATGACGAATTAGACCGTCCGGTGAATATTACCCAATATAATGTTACGACCAATAACGGAATACAAAACCTGGCAACAAATATGTTCTATGAATTTGGAAAGGACAGGTATGGGGCTACACAGTTTTCAACACGAGTGGTGAGTCCTTTGGGGAATACCAGTGTTTCCTATACTGATGAATTTGGCAGAACAACCTCTAGTAAACAGGTTAATGGCAATGAAGATATATGGGTGAGCTATAAGTACAACCGGCTTAACCAACTTACAGCCATGCAAGATGGCGGAAACTTTATTACAGAATATATCTATGATAAGTTCGGAAGAAATACCAAGAAGATAGAACCGGATGCAGGAGAATCAGGTTTTCAATATGATATGACCGGTAAAATGATCTCCTCATACAATGCCGTTTTACAATCAATCGGGCAAAAAATAAATTATACATATAATTTTGATCAGTTAATAGGTATAGAATATCCGGATCATACTGTAAATTTTGAGTATGGTCAGCAATCAGGTATTAATGAGGAAAGGGGAAGGCTCATCAAACAGACAGACAGGACAGGCACACAGGCTTTTAAATATGATTTGCTGGGAAATATAAGAGAAAACATGCGCGTTGTGGTGGCACCCAAAAATGTTCCCAAAATGTTCAAAACTTCTTTTGTGCATGATGTATATGGCAGGATCAACAAGATTTTTTACCCTGATACCGAAGAAGTCACTTACAGCTATAATATGACAGGACTTCTGGACAGGATAGAAAGCAAGCTGCCGGGTAAAAAGCCAACTAATATTGCTTATTCTATGACCTACAACAATAGGGATCAGATGACCTCTTATCTTGCCCCTAATGGTACTAAAACTCAATATAATTATGATCCGTGGGGGAAAGTAAATGAACTTTCACTATTATATACAAACGGAAATACTAATCTTCGTAAAAACAGGTACTCTTTTGATGGTAACGGAAATATTGCGGGAATGACGGGTTCTACGCCAATGACCGGGAATTATCCGTCAATGAGCATGGGAATAGCAACAGATAAGACTTTCAGCTACGATTCTTTCGGAAGGTTGGGTTCAGCCCTGATAACAGCTACAGGAAAGAAGAATACTAGGTATTATCATCTGGATATGAAATATAATGCTGTAGGAAATATGCAGATAAAGGACTCCAGGCTTAAAACATATCAAAATGGGATTTGTATGAATCCGAATAATGAAGGAGATGTGGGTGTATATAAATATGAAAATCCTGATCATCCTAATGCAGTATCCTCTATATTTTATACTAAATTTGAGAACTTCAGTGCTCCTATGGATTGCGGTCAGGATCCTATTAACGCTTTAGTCAATACAAATGAATTATTCAAATATGATCTTAACGGAAACCTTGTTTCTATTGACGAAGAACAGTCCGGAAATACTCCTGCGCAGTACAGAGAAATGTATTGGGATCATCAAAACCGCCTGAAAGCAGTAGTCACTCAAAAGGAAAACTTCAATTACTACGTATATGACGCAGGCGGAGAGAGAATTTTGAAAAATGATGCTGTTTCCAAAAATCTTTACGTGAATGGAAATGATCCCAACAAAACAACTCAAATGGGATCTTTTATTTATTATCCGAATGGATATCTGGTGCTGAATAGCAAAACCATGAGTAAGCATTATTACATAGGAAGTCAGAAAATTGCAACGCGTGTAAGTGAGATGCCTACCCATAGATTTAAAATCGATCTTTCCGGAGAATATGATGAATTGGCATCCTTATTAACAGAAGAAGTGCATAGTATTATAGAGGGGGCCGGACTTCCTGCTGAAGTATGGGTGCCTAATGAAGACTCTCAGGGGACATATACCCCTCCCACATCTTCAACGCAGGACAATACGCTCTGTTCTTTTCTTATGGAGCAGCAGATCTACATTTTTCAGCAGGATCAAAATGAGGAATGTTATAAGAAGCTGACGGAATATTATGAGGAGGCTTTAAATGATGGGAAATTTTGTAGCTGGTGGAATCAATTTCTGATGACTGAATGTATGAGTAATTATACCCCGCCGGAAATTCTTAAAGATGAAATGTACTGGGTACATCCTGACCACCTTAGCGGAGCCTCAATATTAACCAATATCAAAGGAGCTGTTACCAATTGGTATGAATATATGCCGTATGGGGAAATGCTGATGGAGAACACCACCATGGACTACAATAACCCTTACAAGTTCAATGGCAAAGAACTTGATATGGCAACAGGATATTACTATTACGGAGCAAGATATTACGATCCTAAGCGTAGTTTCTGGTTAAGTGTAGACCCATTATCAGAAATTACCAACTCTCCATATGCCTATGTTTGGAATGATCCTGTTAACTTTGCAGATCCAACGGGATTGATGGGGGAGAGAGTTGGAGGACCAGGACATGGCCCGAAAACTATTAAAGATTGTTTTGGAGGCGGAGATAATTATGGCCCGGATCCTCTACCAAAACATATGAGAACTGCAGCGATAAGAATTGCAGCAGCAGGAGTTAATAGTGTTGGAAGTGGGCAGTTCAAAGGTAATTCGGGAGCTGAAAAAATGATGAACAATTTAATGATTAATTATGCAGGCAGTCATAATATGACATTAGGTCAAATGGCCAGTATGCAAAATGAAATCAGTCAGTTTTACCAAGGCTTAGTTTTAGTAAGGGGATGGGATAAAGGAACATATGAAGGTCTTTATACTAAGGTTATCAAAAATCTAAAACTAAATCATGAAGGTGTGCAATATGGTACTGGTCAGGCTATAAAAGAAGCTGAGAATAATTGGGGAGTTTTAGGAATGGCAGGAGAGGTTTCTGCTATGATCGCTGCTGAAGGACTTTTCCCGGTGAATGCAGGTAAGATAAAACCAAGAGGTATAAAGCTAAGTAGTAATGTAAATCCATCAACATATGAAGATGCTATTGCTTCTGAAATCTTGAGAGATAATAGGGCTGCTAATACATATATTGATTGTTCTGAATTAGCAAGTGGTTACAATAGAATGTACAAAGGTGGCTATGTTTTGGAAATTACACCAGCTTCAGGGAAGTGGTTGAATGGCATAGAATATGGGAAAAAAGAAACTTTTACGTATCATCAGGTATATGTAAAAGGGAATTATGTTTATGACCCTATGTATAGTGGAACTCCAATACGCACTAAAGATTATATTAAGGCCTATCAAAAAATGAATCCGCAAGGAATAAAATTACAAAGACAAATAATTGATTAAAATGAAAGAAATAGATATTAATACTATAATATTTGAAACTTTATATACGATTTCACCTTTACGAACTTCAAAAGTTTCAATGTTTCCGCTAGATGATATTTATGGTCATCCACCTTTTCTACGATTTGGATTTGCTTTGACAAATGAAGAAGAATTGATCTCTATACTTAAAAATATTGTGAATGAATTTAAAGGTAATTTGGACTGGTTAATTAGAAAAAAGCCTGCAAGTAAAAATTGTATTTTAATACCTAAAATTTTTGAAGAAATCTCGTCAGAAGGACAATTTTATAAAAAAGATTTTTGGATTAAGCAATTTGGAGAAAATGTTTATAAACATTACATTGATTCTGCTTTGGAAGATATACCAAAATTAGCTGAGTATATAAAAAATGGATTTCCTAAGATTTTTCATTGAAAGATGTACTTAAAAGTAAAAGGATTTAAAACTACATATTATAATACAACAGT
>Ga0308164_10001677_pt1 | contig 24813 bp, 24 predicted proteins | sample PhyTR2_FD_201031 | JGI IMG/M metagenome (GOLD analysis project Ga0308164, IMG submission 201031) | Phyllosphere microbial communities from UC Gill Tract Community Farm, Albany, California, United States - DLSLT.R2 | ecosystem: Host-associated > Plants > Phyllosphere > Unclassified | place: USA... | reverse complement strand
TCGTGGAATGCGGCCTCTGGCCGGGGCGACATCGGAAACCCGCGTGGAATGCGGCCTCTGGCCGGGGCTGCATCTGAAACCCGCATGGAATGCGGCCTCTGGCCGGGGCGACGTCGGAAACCCGCGTGGAATGCGGCCTCTGGCCGGGGCTGCATCTGAAACCCGCGTGGAATGCGGCCTTTGGCCGGGGCTGCATCTGAAACCCGCGTGGAATGCGGCCTTTGTAGGAGCTGGCTTGCCTGCGAGCTTGGCGCCAGAGAGACCGCCGACAGTAGCGGCCGGAAACCTCAGCCCCCCCGTCGCCACAACTCAACTCCATTTCTGACCCACACCGGTGCACCCCGCTCAAAAACGCCTAGTTTCAGTACACATCCCGCACATACCGCTTCTCCCTGCCCATCCCCTGCACATACGCCTCGGCCTGCTCCACACTCAGACCGCCATGCTCGGCCACCACCCGCTTCAAGGCCGCGTCCACGTCCTTGGCCATCCGGCTCGCATCTCCGCACACATAGAAGTGCCCGCCTTCCTCCAGCCACCGCCACAACTCGGCCCCTTGCTCAAGCATGCGCTGCTGTACGTAGACTTTGTCGACCTGGTCCCGCGAGAACGCCGTGTCGAGCCGCTGCAGATGCCCATCGCGCTGCCAGGCCTGCATTTCATCGCGGTAATAGAAGTCGCACGCCTCGCGCTGCTCACCGAACAGCAGCCAGTTGCGGCCCTTGGCACCCAGGGCCTGGCGCTCCTGCAGAAAGGCTCGAAACGGCGCCACGCCAGTGCCCGGGCCGACCATGATCATGGGCGCATCGGGGTTGGCCGGCACGCGGAAATGCGCCGAGCGCTGGGTGAAAATCGGTACCAGGCCCTGCTGCGCGCGGTCGGCCAGGAACGCCGAGCACACGCCGCTACGGGCGCGCTCGTTGCAGCGGTAGCGCACCGTGTTGACAGTGAGGTGCACCTCGTTCGGGGTGACCTTGGCGCTGGAACTGATCGAGTACAGGCGCGGCTGCAGCGGCTTGAGCAGGCTGAGCAACTCATGCACTTCCAGCTCGATGGGAAACTCGTGCAGCAGGTCGACCAGCTGCCGCCCCCACAGCCATTCCTTCAGCCGCGCCTTGTGCTCTGGTGCCAGCAACTCGGCCAGCAACGGGCTGCTGTTGCGCGCAGCCACCTGGGTGAGCCAGTCGGGGCTGATGCGGGTGATGTCCAGGTGCTGTTGCAGGGCCACGGCCAAAGGCAGGTCGGCGTGGTCTTTGAGCGCTACAGGCTGGCCGCTGTCCAGATGCAGGGTGGCCAACAGGTCCTCCACCAGCGTCAGGCAATTGCTCGGCCACACGCCCAGGGCGTCGCCGGCTTCGTAAGTGAAGCCGCTGCCAGCAAGGTCGAAGGCGATCTGCCGGGTTTCCTTCTGCGCGCCTTCGCCGTTGAGCAGGCGGTTGTGCAGCAACCGAGCGCGATAAGGGCGCTGCCGGGTGTAGTGATCCGCCACTACGCTGGGCGCGCGGCTGCCAACGGGCGCCGAAGCAGGCTTGAGCGCCTGGCTCACCGCCTGCAGCCAGGCGCTGGCGGGCTCGTCATAGTCCGGCTCGCAGTCGACCCGGGCCACCAGCCGCTTGGCGCCCAGGCCCTGCAAACGTTCATCGAGCTTGCGCCCGAAACCACAGAACGCGTCGTAGCTCGAGTCCCCCAGGGCCAGCACCGCGTACGGAACATCAGCGCACACGGCCGCCTGCTCGCCTTGCAAGGCGCTCCAGAGCGCCGAGCCATTGTCCGGCGCCTCGCCGTCGCCAAAGGTGCTGGCGATCAGCAGCACGCTGGCGGCGCCCTTGAGCTGCGCCAGCGACACCTCGCCCATGGCCGCGCTGCGCACGCCATGGCCATCGTCGCGCAACCGCGCCGCTACCCGTTCGGCCACGGCCTCGGCGTTGCCGGTCTGCGACGCCCACAGCACCCACTGCGAGGGCGCTGCAACCGTCGGCTCAGGTTGCGCGCCAGGCAGGCTGCGCGAGTACACCCCGGCGAGCATGCCGTTGATCAGCAGCCGGCGCTCGGCCAGCAGCGGCGCATCGTCGGGCAGTGTCGGCACGCCGGGCCGCTGCTGGCCGGCTTCGCTGCCCAGGCCCAGCAGGAAGCCCTGCAGGTAACGTTGTTCATCGTCGTTCAGTGCGGGTGCGGGCATGGGCGCCAGGCCCAGCAGCCGCGCCAGGCTGTCATTCGGCATCGGCAACTCCGTTGGCGGGGTGGCGGCTGCGGCGCCGAGGTCCAGCGCCGGGATCCTCGCGGCCCCCACGCGCTGCAGGGCCACGGCGGCGTATTTGAATTCAGGCTGCAGGGAGATCGGGTCGACGGCGTCGCTGGTCACTGCGTTGATCGCCAGGTGCTCGCCAAAGGCATCGTTCCAATGGAACGGCGCGAAGCAGTTGCCCACGCGCACCCGGTCGCTGACCCGCGCGGGCAATACCGCGCGACCGCGGCGCGAGCGCACCTCTACCGAGTCGCCCTCGGCGATGGCCAGGGCTTCGGCATCCTGCGGATGAATCTCCAGGAACGGCCCGGGGTTGAGCTTGTTGAGGGTGGCGACCTTGCCGGTTTTGGTCAGGGTGTGCCATTGGTGCTGCACGCGGCCGGTATTGAGCACCAACGGAAAGTCATCATCGGGCAACTCGGCCGGCGCCAGGTGCGGGCGAGCGAAGAACTGCGCGCGGCCGTTGGCGGTGGCGAAAGTGATGGCCGGCGTGTCGCCATCGGCGCTGGTGCGCAAGGTCTGGCTGACGCCGTCGTTCAGATAGCGAATGGGGTGGCGCTGGTGCTCGCCGCCCGGGGGGCAGGGCCATTGCTGCGGGGCTTCACGTAGCTGCCCATAGCTGGCACCGCGAATGTCGTAGCCGGTGGCCGGGTTCCAGGCCCCCTTGATCTCTTCGAATACCTGCTCGGCGCTGGCGTAGCTGAAGCCTTCGGCGTAGCCCATGGCACAGGCGACCCGGGCGATGATCTGCCAGTCGGCCATGGCCTCGCCGGGGGGCAGCACGGCCTGGGGCATCAGCGTGAGGTTGCGCTCGGAATTGATCATCACCCCTTCGGCCTCGGCCCACAGGGCGCCTGGCAAGAGGATGTCGGCGTAACGGTTGGTTTCGGTGTCGAGGTAGGCATCCTGGGTGATCACCAACTCGGCCCGCTGCAGCGCGTCGATGACCCGCTGGCGGTTGGCGACGCTGGCCACCGGGTTGGTGCAGATGATCCAGCAGGCCTTGATCTCGCCCGCCGCCATGGCGTCGAACATCGCCACCGTGCCGCTGCCGGCCTCGCTGCGCAGGTGGCCGGCGGGCAGCCCCCACAGTTGCTCGACGAAGGCACGGTCGACCGCCGACTGGTTGGAGCGCTGGCCCGGCAGGCCGGGCCCCATATAGCCCATCTCCCGGCCGCCCATGGCGTTGGGCTGGCCGGTGAGAGAAAACGGCCCGCTGCCCGGCCGGCAGATGGCGCCAGTGGCCAAGTGCAAGTTGCACAGGGCGTTGGTGTTCCAGGTGCCGTGGGTGCTCTGGTTGAGGCCCATGGTCCAGCAGCTCATCCACTCGCCGGCGGCGCCGATCCACTGCGCGGCCTGGCGGATGTCGGCTTCGGGCAGGCCGGTGATTTCAGCCACCCGCGCGGGACTGTAGTCTTGCAGGAACGCCGGCATCGCCTCCCAGCCATCGGTGTAGCGGGCGATGAACGCGGCATCGGTGTGGCCGTTCTCGATCAGCAAATACAGCAGGCCGTTGAGCAGGGCCAGGTCGGTGCCCGGTTTGATCGGCAGGTACAGGTCGGCCTTATCGGCGGTGGCGCTGCGCCGTGGGTCGACGACGATCAGCCGCGCCCCAGCCTTGCGCCGGTCGAGCAGGCGCAGGAACAGGATCGGGTGGCAGTCGGCCATGTTGGCGCCGATGACGAAAAACAGCTCGGCCTGGTCGAAATCCTCATAGCTACCCGGCGGCCCGTCCGCGCCCAGGGACAGCTTGTAGCCGCTGCCGGCGCTGGCCATGCACAGCCGCGAGTTGGACTCGATATGGCGCGTGCGCACGAAACCCTTGGCCAGCTTGTTGGCCAAGTACTGGGCCTCCAGGGACATCTGCCCGGACACGTACAAAGCGAAGGCATCGGCGCCGTGCTCGTCGACGATGGCGCGCAGGCGCCGGCCGGTGCTGGCGATGGCATCGTCGAGGGCCACCCGCACCGGGTCGCGCTGACGCTGGTCGCGCATGAAGGCCGACTCCATGCGCCCCGGCGCGGCGATGGCCTGGCCGCAGGTGCTGCCCTTGGTGCACAAGCGGCCAGCGTTGGTGGGGTGGCGCTTGTCGCCGCTCACCGCAGTGACGCGGTTGTTGGTGACGCTCATGACGATGCCGCAGCCGACGCCGCAGTAGGGGCACACGCTTCGAACGTGGGTGGTGGACATGGGCCGGCAGGCTCCCGAAGTGCATACCGCAACAACAAAAAAAGGCGCCCGTTGCCACCGCTCGATGAGCGGGGCAACACGGCGCCTTTGTCGTGTTCGGTTCAGTTGTGGGGGTGTAACCAATGGCATGAGCGATGCAAGCGTCGCGCCAGCACGGGAAATGCGCTGTAACACGGGGCCTGGAGCCCGAAGGCATGGGGGCAGAGCGCACGCAAATGCACCGCGAAGGCGCTAGCCCGCACCGCATCGGCGCAACCGAGCGCCACCTGAAACCGGTTACGGAAACGCCCTACAAGTGCATCAGAAAATTCGCTGAAAAAACCAGAAGCTAGCCACTTGCCACCACCCGTGGGCTAGGGCATAACAGCACGTCAATTCAAACAAGGATGTACCGTTTTGCGCCTTCTCTCCCGTGTCTTGCTGGTGCTGGCCGCGCTCGTGGCGCTCGTCGCCGGCGTGGTGGTCTATTACGTCGCCCACCCCAACCTGCCGGCCTACCAGCCCGCCGAACGCACCCGCTTCCTGGACCAGTGGAGCGCGGCCCAGCGCGACCTCTACTACTACACGCCCCAGGGCACGCAGATCAAAGGCCTGCAGTACGCGTGGTTCGTGGCCCTGGAGATGCCCTTCTCCAGCGAACGCTTCGCCGCACCCGAGAACATGGGCCGCTTCGGCTTCCTGATCGACCCGCCGAGCCCGAGCAACCCGGCGCAGTTGCCGGTCGGCTTCACCCAGCACCAGAACCCCGGCAACCCCGCGCGCTACCTGGACATCACCTGCGCCGCCTGCCATACCGGCGAGCTGCGCTACCAAGGCACGGCGCTGCGCATCGACGGCGGCCCGGCCCAGCACGTGCTGCCCTCCAGCGTGCCAACCCTGCGCGGCGGCGCCTTCGGCCAGGCTTTGGTGGCGAGCCTGGCGGCCACCTACTACGTACCATGGAAGTGGCAACGCTTCGCCCATCAGGTGCTGGGCGAAGGTTACGACGCTGAAAACGATCAGCTGCGCAAAGCCTTCAAAACCTCGCTCGACACCTTCCTGCGCGTGGCCTGGAACGATACCCACCGCGGCCTCTACCCTACCCAGGAAGGCCCGGGCCGCACCGACGCGTTCGGCCGCATCGCCAACGCCACCTTCGGCGACGCCATTTCCCCCAGCAACTACCGCGTCGCCAATGCCCCCGTGGACTACCCCGAGCTGTGGGACATCTGGACCTTCGACTGGGTGCAATGGAACGGTTCGGCCGAGCAGCCTATGGCGCGCAACATTGGCGAATCCCTGGGCGTGGGCGCCACCCTGAAGTTCTTCGACGACCACGACCAGCCGCTGCAGGGCAATGACCGCTACCCCTCCAGCGCGCGCCTGGCGGACCTGCACCGCATCGAAGAAACCCTGCAGCACCTGGCGCCACCCACCTGGCCCGAAGACCTGCTCGGCAAGATCGACCTACCCCGCGCCCGCCAGGGCCGCGCCCTGTTCGCGGAAAACTGCGCCGTGTGCCACGTTCCCAAGCAGCTGACCGATCAACCGCGGCCGGTGCAGAAACTGAACATGCTGCCCGTGGATTACATCGGCACGGACCCCACCGCCGCCGACAACATCGCCGACTACCGCTACGACGTCAGCTCCCTGCAGTGGAAGGTCGACGACCTGAAGCCGCTCAAGGTCAAGCTGGACCCCGACGTACCGCTGGAAAAACTCGACTTCAGCCAGTTGTCATCGGCCAAGGGCCTGGCGTTCATCACCGGCTTCGTCGAGGCCAAGGCCTACCGCGACGCTGGCACCACGCCCGAGCAGCAATGGCAGATGAACGGCTACGGCCTGCCCATCGGCGTGCGTGAAATGCGCGCCTACAAGGCCCGGCCACTGGACGGCGCCTGGGCCACCGCACCCTTCCTGCACAACGGCTCGGTGCCCAACCTCTACCAGTTGCTGTCGCCCCAGGATGAACGCGCGCGCACCTTCTACCGCGGCACCTTCGAGTTCGACCCGGCGCACGTCGGCTACCGCACCGAAGCCTTCCCCGGCGGCTTCCTGTACGACACGCGCATCACCGGCAACCACAACAGCGGCCATGAATTCCGCGACGGCGCACGCGGGCGCGGCGTGATCGGCCGCTTGCTGCAACCCGAGGAGCGCTGGGCGCTGATCGAATACCTGAAAGTGCTGGGCGGCCCATTGGAGAGCCAATTGCAATGAAAGAACGTCGAATGTTCACCCCCGCCCTGCCCAGCTTCTGGGCCCGCCTGTGGCTGCGCTTCGGCCGCCTGCTGGTGCGCTTGCTACTCGCCGCGCTGCTGCTGGGCGCTCTCGGCTGGGCCCTGGCCAGCGCCTGGTACGCGTGGAAATTCTCCGGCCCGGTCTCGGCCCAGGAGCAGATTCCCGAAGGCGAAGCGGCCATGACCCAGGACATCATCCAGACGGCCGTGCGCATCGTCGACCAGCACAAGGAACAGACCCGCTACCTGCGCGATGCCCACGCCAAGGCTCACGGCTGCGTACGCGCCGAAGTGGTGGTGCCCGACGACCTGCGCGCGGAATTGCGCCAGGGCGTGTTCGCCCAGCCCGGCCAGCACTGGCAAGCCTGGGTGCGCTTGTCCAACGGCAACGCCTACCCGCAATTCGACGCCATCCACGATGCCCGCGGCATGGCCATCAAGCTGCTCGACGTGCCCGGCCAGCCACTGCTGCCCGACGCCCGAGGCGCCGACGGCCAGCCCCGCCACGAGCAGGATTTCGTGATGTTCAGCCACGCCAACTTCTTTGTCAGCGACGTGGCCGAGTACCGCCAGAACATCGCCGCCCAGGCCGACGGCAAGAAGGTCATGGCCTTCTTCCCCAGTTGGGACCCACGCACCTGGCAGCTGCGCCATTTGATGATCGCCAACGCCACCCTGGCGCAAGCACCGGCCAGCCCGACCCTGGCCACCTACTACTCGGTAGCGCCGTACAAGTTCGGCAGCGCCAACGCCAAGTTCCGCGTGGTGCCAGACCCGGCCAGCTGTCCGGCCTACAGCGTGCCGGCGGAAAATCAAGACCTGCCGAACTTCCTGCGCAGCGCCCTGTACCAGCAGCTGTCCGCCGACCGCCAGCCAGCCTGCTTCGCCTTGCAGATCCAGCGCCAGAACGCCAACCGCTACATGCCCATCGAAGACACCAGCATCGAATGGCGCGAGGCCGACGCACCCTTCGAGACCGTGGCGCGCATCAAGGTGCCGCCCCAGGACTTCGATACTCCAGCGCAGAACCTCATGTGTGACAACCTGTCGTTCAACCCCTGGTTCGGGCTCGAGGCGCACCGCCCCATCGGCGGCATCAACCGCCTGCGCAAGGCCGTTTACCAGGCCGTGAGCGACTACCGCCACGCCCGCAACGGCGCCCTGTAGCGACGGGGCTTTACGCCGAGGTCATTCCGTGAGGGAATAGCTGGACCCTCACGGAACCCTTCGCCATGTCCCGACGCCTGACCCCTTCCATGACCGCCCTGCAATGCTTCGAGGCAGCAGCGCGGCACCTGAGTTTCACCCGCGCCGCCCAAGAGCTGCACCTGACCCAGAGCGCCGTGAGCAAGCAGGTCGCACAGCTCGAGGAAATGCTCCAGCACCACCTGTTCCAGCGCGTGCGCCGGCGCCTGCAGCTGACCCCGGCCGGCTCGCTGTACCTCACGGAAGTGGACAAGATCCTCACCCAGATCGATATGTCCAGCCGCTACATTCTCTCCTACGGCGCCGAAACCGAAGTGCTGCGGGTGGCCACCCAGCCGACCTTCGGCGCCCGCTGGCTGATTCCCAACCTCAAGGGCTTCGGCAAGCGCTTCCCCCATATCCACCTGGAAATCCGCAACGAGCTGGAGCCCTTCGACCTGCTGCAGGCCAAGGCCGACGTGGCGTTCTTCTTCGGCCAAGGCACCTGGCCGGGCGCCAGTTGCGTAGAGCTGTTCCGGGAAGATGTGGTGCCGGTGTGCTCGCCGGAGCTGCTGGCCGAAAGCCCCATCGACCAACCCGCGCAACTGGCCGGCCAGGTGCTGCTGCAATGCACCTCACGCCCCGAGGCCTGGCACGAATGGTTCCTGGCCCAGGGCCTGAGTTCGCAGAACAGCTACCACGGGCCGCGGTTCGACACCTTCTACATGTGCATTCACGCGGCACTGGCTGGGTGCGGCGTGGCCTTGATCCCGCGCTACCTGGTGGAGCCGGAATTGCGCGAGGGCAAGCTGGTGGTGCCGCTGCCGCACATCACGCCGAGCAACGGCGCGCACTTCATCGCCTACGCCGAGCATGCGGCGGAGGTGCCGAAGGTGAAGGACTTCGTGGAGTGGATCCTGGCCCGCTGCTAGAAGGTTACCGGCGTATTGACCCAGAGGATCCGCGCTTCGACCGTGCCCTTGTTGCGATACCCGTGGGGCACGTTGCTGGGGAAGTGGAAGGCGTCCCCCGCCTCCATCACGAACATCTGCTCGCCGATGGTCATCTCGATACTGCCCTGCAGCACGTAGCCCATTTCCTCGCCCGGGTGTTCGATCAAGCCATCGCTGGCCACCCCCGGCGCGACGATATGGATATTGCCCTGCAGCAGCCCGCCTTTCTGCGCCTTGGTCAGCGCTTCCAGCTTGATGCCGCCGGCCTTGTTGCGGCGGGTGAATTCCTTGGCCGTGCGCTGGCGCGCGTAGAGCACGGGGGTGTCTTCGTCCCAGTGCTCGGCGGTAAGTTCGGAGATATTGGTGTTGAGCACGCTGGCCAGCCGGTGCAGGGTCGCCAGCGATGGTGAAGCGGCATCGTGTTCGAGCTTGGACACCAGGCTTTCCGAGCAGCCGGCCAAAGTGGCCACTTGCTTGAGCGTCAGCCGCGCCACCAACCGCGCGTGGCGCAAGCGCAGGCCCAGGCTGGGCAAGCCCTCGGCATGGTTGGCCGGGGAACGGGGCGTATCGGAAGGTGCGGGCATGGAAGGTCTCGTCAGCGGGAACCCTCGCACCAGCGTGCGAGGGTTTGCATCATGCAGTATCTGAATCGGATTATTCAAACACCGAGAAATGCACTTCCACTGGATTCAGCGCGTTGATGGCGATGATGTCTTGCGGGCAGGCCGACATCACTACGACGCAGTCCATGGTCGCCTTGATGTCGACATGGTCGCCGGCCTTGGACACCGGCGGCAGCCACTGGATGCCGTGGTCGGCGCCCACCGGGATGTTCATCCACAGGTTGAACGGCTGCGGCACTTCGCGGCTGCGCAGGCCGATGGCGTTGAGGGCCAGGCGCAGGTTGTCGGCGCAGCTGTCGTGGTAACCCTCGACGCCCAGGTTGGTGTAGCGGTAGAGGTCGCAGGCGGCGATCAGGGTGTCGTGGATGCCGGGCGAGGTGTCGGCCACCAGGGTGCCGATCGGCCGACGCTGGTTGGTCACCAGGGCGTCGCCAGGCTTGGGGATGATGCGGTCGATAAAGGCGCGGGCGTGTTCCATGGAAAGGAATTCGCTCATGTCTACGGCGTTGAACATCCAGGTGTCGCACACCTGGCTGCCGTGGGTGTTGACGATGCGGATGGTCTGCCCCTTGGCCAGGCGCACGGCGCGGCCGCAGCGGGCCGGCACGGTGTAGAGCTTGCCCAGCTCTGGGGTGCCGTCGGCGGAAATCGGCTCTTGCAGGGTGGCGTTGGTGCCCAGGGCATCGCCGTTGTCGGGGTGGCAGCAGGCGGGGTAGGTGCTGGTGGACATGGTGGTTTCCTCGGTCAAGGTTGGTTGGCGAGTGCCAGGAGGGTATGAGCGAGTACGCGGGTACCGGCTTCCAGGTCTCGGGGTTCGGTGAATTCGTTGGGGTTGTGGCTGATGCCATCGCGGCTGGGCACGAAGATCATGCCGGTGGGGCAGTGTTCGGCCAGGTACATGGCGTCGTGGAAGGCGCCGGAGCGCAACGGCATCGAGGGCTGTTGCAGGGCTGCGCAGGCGCTGGCGATGGCCTCCACCACCGGCGCGTCGAAAGCCACGGCAGCATGGGTAAACAACGCTTCGGCGCTGCAATGGGCAGGCAATGCCGCGGCCAGGCGCGCGTCGAACGCCGCCAATACAGCATCGTCCCAGTGGCGGAAATCGACGCTGAAAACGACTTCGCCGGCGATGGTATTGATGGCGTTCGGCAGTACCTGCCAGCGGCCGAAAGTCAGGCGCAGATCCTCAGGCGTCGACAGCTGCGCCGCCAGCGCTTCGATGGCCGCCACGCAGTCGATGGCCAGCTTCATCGCATCGCGGCGCACCGCCATCGGCGTGGTACCAGCGTGGGCCGGGCTGCCCAGGCAGCGCAGCTGTTTCCAGCGCACGCCCTGGATGCCGGACACCACCCCCACGGCCAAGCCGGCCTGTTCCAGCACCGGGCCTTGCTCGATATGCAGTTCGACAAAGGCGTGCACGGCGATGCGCTCGCGCACCGGCAGCTGCGGGAAGGCCCGGCTGTGTTCGGCGATGGCGGCGGCGAGAGAAATGCCGTCGCTATCGACACTCTGCAGGTACGCCGGCAAACGCTCCGGCGCGACAAAGGCGCTGGAGCCCATGGCCCCTGGCGAATAGCGGGTGCCCTCTTCGTTCATCCACACCGCCAGCTCGATGGGCCGCAGCGTTTCGGCTTGCAGGTCGTGCAGCGCGGCCAGGCATTCGAGGCCGGCCATCACCCCGAAGCAACCATCGTAACGGCCCCCGGTGGGCTGGGTGTCGATATGGCTGCCGGTCAGCACCGGCGGCAGATCCTGCTGGCCTTCGCGGCGGATAAACAGGTTGGCGCAGGCGTCGGTGAACACCGTGCAGCCCAGCGCGGTGGCGCGTTCGAGCAGCCAGGCGCGGGCGGCGAGGTCGTCGGCGGACAAGGCCGGGCGGTTGACGCCGCCGTCGTCACGGGCGCCGAATTGTGCCAGTTCATCCAGCGTTTGGTGCAGGCGCGGGGCGTTGACGGCGTGGGCCAATGCCAGGGATAGATCGCTCATCAGTGCATCTCCAGGCCGCGTTGCATCCAGGGTTTGAGAAATTGCTGCAGGCGCTCGGTGGCCGGCTGGCGGAACAGTTGCGCCGGCGCGCCGCGCTCGATCACTTCGCCGGCCTCCATGAACACCACTTGGCTAGACACCTTGGCGGCGAAGCTCATTTCGTGGGTGACCATGACCATGGTCATGCCGTCGCGGGCCAGGCCCTGGATCACGTTGAGCACTTCTTCCACCAGTTCCGGGTCGAGGGCCGAGGTCGGTTCATCGAGCAAGAGTAGCTGCGGCTCGACCGCCAAGGCCCGGGCGATACCGACGCGCTGCTGCTGGCCGCCGGACAGGCGCGCCGGGTAGGCATCGGCTTTGGCCGCCATGCCCACGCGCGCCAGGGTTTGCTCGGCGATGCGCCGCGCTTCATCGCGCTTGAGGCGCTTGCCCAGCAGCAGCGGCGCCATGACGTTTTCCAGCACGGTCATGTGGGGCCATAGGTTGAACTGCTGGAACACCATGGCCAGCGGCTTGCGCACTTCGGCGATGGCGCCCGGGCCGTCCTGGTCTTCGGCGCGGCGGCCGCTGCCGCTGTAGCCCAGCAGCTGGCCGTTGATCCACACCTCGCCCTCATCGTAGCGTTCGAGGAAGTTCATGCAGCGCAGGGCGGTGGTCTTGCCGGAACCGGAGGGGCCGATCAGCGCGACGATTTCACCGGCCTGCACGCGCAGGTCGATGCCCTTCAGCACGCGGTGGCTGCCGTAGGATTTGCCCACGCGGCGCAATTCGATAATGGCGGGAGAGCTCATGGGGTCATCCTTTCTGATAGCGGGTCGCGCGCTGCGCGAGCCAGGCGGCGCCAAGGCCCACCGCTTGGGTCAGCAGCCAGTAGCTGAGCACCAGCAGGGTGTAGGGCACGACATAGGAATAGGTATTGGAGACAATCTGGCCGGCGGTCTGGGTCAGCTCCGGTACGGTGATGATCGAGGCCACCGCGCTTTCCTTGATGGTCAGGATCACCTGGTTGCCCAGCAGCGGCAGGCAAAAGGCCAAGGCCTGCGGCGCCTGGATGTGCCAGAAGATCTGCGCGCCGCCGATGCCATGCACCCGGGCCGCTTCGAGCTGGCCCTTGGGCACGCTGTTCCAGGCCGAGCGGAACAGTTCGGCGAAATAGGCGCCGCTGTACAGGGTCAGTGCGAGCACGGTGGCGGTCACCGCGTCGAGGGTCACGCCCAGCACCGGCAGGCCAAAATAGAACACGAAAAGCTGCGCCAGGAACGGGGTGCCGCGAATCAGCCAGACGTACACGCGGCAAGGCCAGGCGCACAACGGCAGCCACAGGCGCAGGGTATTAAGGCCGAAGCCGACCACCGCGCCCATGGCCGCGGCCGCCAGGCTGATATAAAGGGTGGTCCACAGGGCGTGGGCGAAATCCGGCAGGTAGGTCAGAAAGTCGTTCATCCGTGGCGCTCCTGCCAGCGTTTTTCCAGGATTCGGCCGATCAGCGCGAGGATGCTGGTCAGCGCCAGGTAGAACAGCGCCGCTACCAGGTACACCTCCAGCGGCCGGTAGGTTTGCGCGACCAGTTGCTGGCCGACGCGCATCAGGTCGGTCACGGCGACCACGGAAATCACTGCCGACACCTTGATCACGTCGATGAATTCCGAGACCAGCGCCGGCAGGGTCAGGCGCAGCACCTGCGGCAGCTGGATCTGCAACAACGTCTGGCGACGGCTGAGGCCGAACACCGCCGCCGCTTCCAGCTGCCCCGGCGCGATCGCGTCGAAGCCGCTGCGCAGAATCTGCGCCTGGTAGGCAGCGGTATTGAGCGCCAGCACCATCACCGCCGCCACGCTCCCCGGCACATCGACGCCCAGCGCCGACGGCAGGTAGAAGCACAGCAGCAATTGCGCCAGCAACGGCGTGCCACGGAAGAAACTCACGTACACCCGGCTGCACCACACCCAGCCACGCGAGCTGCTGCGGCCGAGCCCGTCGAGCAGCACTGCAATCACGAAGCCCAGGGCCATGGCCAGCAGGCACAGCACCAGCGTCACCTGCGCGCCCTGCCACAAGGCAGGGGCGTAGAGGCCGAGGCGGTCGTAGAAGGTGGCCATCATCGGCTTAGATCGCTGGCTGCGGCATGGCGTCGGTCGGCAGTTCCATGGTGAAGCCGAACCACTTCTCTTGCAGCTTCTTCAGAGTGCCGTCCTGCTGGGCGCGGGCGATACCGTCGCTGACCAGCTTGACCAGTGCGGCGCTGTCTTCATCCTTGCGCCCTACCCAGCCGAAGTAGGTTTGTGGGCCCAGCGGCTGCGCCAAGGTGGCGAACAGGCCGGGGCGCGCCTTGATCAGCGGGCCGAGGTTGGACAGCGACTGCGCGACGCCATCCAGGCGGCCGCTGGCGAGGTCGGCGTAGGCCTCGTCGAAACTCACGTATTGCTTGATTTCCTTGATGCCCGGCTTGCCTTCGGCCTTGAGCTTGGCGTCGAAGGCCTGCAGCACTTGCAGCTGGCCGGAACCGGTCTGCGAGCCGACCACTTTGCCGCTGAGGTCGTCGATGGTTTTCAGGCTGCTGTCGTTGTCGCGCTTGAGCAGGGCCACTGTGGAGTCGGCCACCGGCATGGTGAAGGCGAACTGCGCCATGCGCGCCTTGTTGACGGTGACGGCGGTGACCACGAAGTCGAATTTCTTGGCGTCCAGGCCCGGCAGGATGCCCTGGAACGGCAGGTCCAGCTGCTTGACCGTAACCCCCGGCAGCGCGGCGAACACGTAGTTCATCAGGTCGACGTCGTAGCCGACGATCTTGCCGTTCTCCACGGACTCGAACGGCGCGTAGCGGGCCTCGGTGGCCACGGTGATCTGCTTGTTCTGCTTGATCTGGTCCAGCAGGTCGGCCTGGGCCAGGCTGCTGAAAGCGAGCGAGGCGAACATTGCCGCTGAAACGAATTTGCCCAAGGTCATGCGCATCGGTGTTACTCCGGACTTGATAGGTTGAGAACTTGATTCAAGAGCAGGATTCTTATTCAAGTAACTTGAATGAAATTACAATAGCATGAACTGTGCCAGATCGGGCAGGAGCGGTTTTGCGGGGGTACAGGGTGAGTGGGTGTGGCGGGGGCGCACGAAAAACGTGCACCCGCAGGGCAAGCGCACTGAAAAAGGCTGAGGAGAGTGATCACGCCCAAGGTGTATGGCAGGAACGATATTCGCCCTGTAACCTGTTTCAACGAATCCCATTGCCCAAACCCGCGCCAACGAGAAATCCCTTGGACAAATTCGACCGCCACATCCTTGAAATCCTCCAGCAAGACTGCACCCTGCCTGTGGGCGCCATCGCCGAACGCATCGGCCTGGGCACCACGGCCTGCTGGCGGCGCATTCAGAAGCTGGAAGAAGACGGCGTGCTGCGCAAACGCGTAGCCCTGCTGGATCGCGAGAAGCTGCGTGTGGGGGTGAGCGTGTTCGTTTCGGTGAAGACCAACCAGCACAGCGCCGAATGGTTGGACACCTTTCACGCCCGGGTCGGGGAAATCGTCGAGGTGGTGGAGCTGTACCGGATGGCCGGCGACACCGACTACCTATTGAAGATGGTGGTGCCCGACATCGCCGCTTATGACGCGGTGTATAAACAGCTGATCCAGATCCCGGGGCTGTCGGATATCAGCTCGCGCTTCGCCATGGAGCAGATCAAGTACACCACCGCCCTGCCCTTGCGTTACGTGCCGAGCTGAAAGCTCAACGCACGGGCTGCAAGCCGCTGGCGACAATCGCCTTGCGCCCTTCGGGCGATGCCAGATAGTCGACGAACGCCAAGGCGGCGTCGCGGTGCGCGCAATCCTTGAGCACCGCAGTCGCGTACAGCGTCATCTGCTGCAGGGGGTCGGGGATCAGGCCGACGACATCGATACCCGGTACCGCCTTAAGCTCACTAAGCTGGGCAAAACCGACCTGCACGGTGCCATTGGCAACCGCTTCAGCCAGCGCATTCGCGGGCAGCATTTGCGTCTTGCGCTGCAGCGCCGCTGCCAGGCCCAGGCGTGGAAACAGCACCCGCGACAGGTACAAGCCGCTGGCGCTGTCTGTATAGGCAATGGAGTCGGCCGCCAGCAGCGCCGCCTTGAAGGCTTCGACACTGTCGATCGGCGGCTTGGCGGCCCCTTGGCGAACGGCCATGGCAATGAAGGACTTGCCCAGGTCGACCCGCGAGCTAGGTTCGATCTGGCCCTTGGCCTGGAGCTGGGCCAAGGCGTAATCGATCATCAGCACGATATCCGCCGGCTCCCGGCGGGCCAGGCGGTTGCCCACGGCCTCGGCACTTCTGCCGGTTGAGGGGGCCGCTTCGACCACCACCTTTACGCCGCTGGCCTGCTCGAACCCAGGCGCCAGCACCTGTAGTGCCGGTAGCATGCCACCGGCACTCCACACGGTCAGCGTGGGGAGTGCCTTGGTCGCCACGGGCAGCGCCTCGACAGGCGCCATCACCATGGCAATCCACAGAAAAATCAGACCTTTGAACAAGAACCGCATGCTTACCCGACCCGCTGCTGAAAAGTCGCACCCTAGCCCGGCGTACGCCCATCCGGGATTAACCCCGATTAAGAAATGTTTAGTTTTGCCGGCAAAAAGTCGGCCCGGCGGCCATTCCCCCTTAGAATGGCCGGTCACTCGCTACAATGGAACCGCGGATGACTCGCGTACTGATCATCGAAGATGACGAAGTCACGGCTCACGCCATCATGACCGAGTTGGCCGGCCAAGGCTTCAGTGCCCAATGGGCCAACAATGGCCGCGACGGCCTGGCCATGGCCATTGCCGGTGGCCACGACATCATCACCCTCGACCGCATGCTGCCCGATTTCGACGGCCTGACCATCGTCAGCACCCTGCGCCAGCTGGAGATTCGCACCCCGGTGCTGATGATCAGCGCCCTGTCGGACGTCGACGAGCGCGTACGCGGCCTGCGCTCCGGCGGCGACGACTACCTCACCAAGCCGTTTGCCATGCTGGAAATGCTCGCCCGCCTGGAAGCGCTGCTGCGCCATCCCGCCAGTGGTACCCCGGCCCATTGCCTGAGCTTCGGCAACCTTTACGTCGACCTGATCGAACAACAGGTGACCCGCGAGCAGACGCCCATCGCCCTGCTGCCCACCGAGTTCAAGCTGCTGGCCTACCTGATGCGCAACGCCGGCCAACTGGTGACGCGCACCATGCTGTTTCAGGAAGTGTGGGGCTACCACTTCGACCCCGGAACCAACATCATCGAAGTGCACTTGACCCGCTTGCGCAGGAAGATCGAAAGCCCTACCTCGCCGCGCATTCAAACCATTCGCGGAGCCGGCTATGCGCTCGTCGCCCAGGCCTGAGCGCTGGCGCTCCAGCAGCAGCCGCCTGATTGGCCTCTATGCGCTGTTCTTCGTCGCCTGGGGCGCCCTGTTCACCGGGGTATTGTACTGGCAGATATCCAACTACCTGGGAACCGTGGCCGAACGCACGCTGATGCAGCGCGCCCACTACTACCAGAAGGTCGACGACGCTACCTTGCAAAGCGAACTCGCCGCCAGCGAGGCCTACTCGGTGACGGGTATCGATGCCTATGGCCTGTTTGACAGCCAGGGCAAGCACCTGGCCGGCGACTTGCTGAAGTTGCGTGCCAGCTTGCCGGATGATGGCCGGGTGCATTATCTGGAGCGTGGGCTGAGCATCGCCTTGCCGCAGGAGAGCACCCGTAGCAGCTATGCCCTGCGCCTCAATCGGGCAGACGGCCGAATACTGATCCTGGCGCGGGATGGCGGCTCGGTGGCTGCGGTCGCGGGCATCATCGGCCAGGCGCTGTTCTGGGGGTTGTCGCTGACCCTCATACCCGGGCTGATCGGCTGGCGCCTGCTGCGTCGGCGGCCCCTGCGGCGGGTCGAGCGCTTGCAGCGCAACACTGAAAGCATCATCTCCGGCAACCTGGGTGAGCGCTTGCCGTTATCACCGCGGCGGGATGAGCTGGACATGCTGGCCCATGCGGTCAACACCATGCTCGAACACGTCGAGCACTTGATGCTCGAGATAAAAGGCGTATGCGACAGCATCGCCCATGACCTGCGGACACCCCTGACCCGGCTGCGCGCACACCTCTACCAATTGCAGCAATTGCCCCACGAAGCGGCGCAGCATCAAAAGCTCTGCCAGGCGCTCGAGGAAAGCGAGGCGATCATGCTGCGCTTCCAGGGTTTGCTGCGCATCTCGGAACTGGAAGACACCCGCCGCCGCTCGGCCTTCGAGACGCTTCAGCCCGCAGCGCTACTGCGCCAGGCCCATGAATTCTATGAACCGCTGGCGCAACAGAAGGACCAGCGCCTGCAACTGCGGATCGACACGCCCTGCCCAGCCTTGCAGGGCGACAGTGCCCTGCTGTTCGAGGCATTGATCAACCTGCTGGACAACGCCATCAAGTTCACCCCCCCAGGCGGCACCATCTGCTTGAGCGCCAGCTGCAGCGCAGGCGCGCTGTTGTTGCAGGTCAGCGACGACGGCCCGGGCATTCCCGAGCACCTGCGCAGCAGCGTGACGCGTCGCCTGTACCGCGCCGACGCCGCCCGGCAACAACCTGGCCACGGCCTGGGGCTGGCCCTGGTGGCCGCCGTGGCGCGCCTGCACGGCTTCAGCTTGCGTATCGGCGCGGGCCCGGATGGCAACGGTGCGAGCGTCTGCCTGGCCTGCCCGCTACCCACCACAGCGCAAACTTAAACATTTCTTAACCGCACTTAATTTGAGGCACCGAGACAGCTCCCCTAGCGTGAAGGACCTTTCATCCACTCAGGGCCTTACGCTTGTGAACCACCGGTTTTGGCAATTCAGTCTGCTCCTGGCATGCAGCCACCCCTTCGCGGCCAGCGCCGTACCGAACCCCGCCGGCGCCATGATTCCTTCGGCGCCGCAATTGAGCGCCAAGGCTTGGGTGCTGATGGACGCCGCCAGCGGCAACGTGATCACCGAACAGGATGGCGACGAGCACCTGCCACCCGCCAGCCTCACCAAACTGATGACGGTGTACGTCGCCACCAATGAGATTCAGGCCGAGCGGCTAAAGCCGGACGACCTGGTCACGGTCAGCGAAAACGCCTGGAAAACCGGTGGCTCGCGGATGTTCCTCGACCCCGGCAGCCAAGTCAGCGTGCACGACCTGCTAAAGGGCATCGTCATCGACTCGGGCAACGACGCCAGCGTGGCGCTGTCGGAGCACATCGCCGGGAGCGAAGACAGCTTCGCCGGGCTGATGAACACCACCGCGCAGCGGCTGAAGCTGGCCAACACCCACTTCATGAACCCCACCGGCCTGCCAGACCCCGAGCATTATTCATCCGCCCACGACATGGCGACACTGGCGCGGGCGATCATCACCGATGAATCCGCCTATTACCCGCTATACGCCAACAAATACTTCACCTGGAACGGCATTCGCCAGCCCAACCGCAATTTGCTGCTGTGGCGCGATTCCACGGTCGATGGCTTGAAGACCGGGCATACCGAAGCCGCAGGCTATTGCATGGTGACCTCGGCGGTGCGCAACGACAGTCGCCTGATCACCGCGGTGTTCGGCTCCACCAGCCTGGAAAACCGTGCTACCGACACCGAGAAACTACTGACCTACGGCTTTCGCTTCTTCGATACCCAGACCTTCGAGAAGGCCGGCACCCTGCTCACACAACCCAGGCTGTGGAAAGGCCAGGACGACACCCTCAAGGTCGGCCTGGCCAAGGACATGACCCTGACGCTGCCGAAAAACCAGGCGCGCAAGGTCAGCACCCGCCTGCAACTCAACGAGCCACTGGTGGCACCCCTGGCGGCAGGAGCGACGGTTGGGACTTTGGAATTGCTGGACGGCGACCAGGTGCTGGCTACCCAACCGCTCGTCGCCTTGCAGGCGGCGGAGGCTGGCGGCTGGTGGACCGTGGCGTGGGACAGCATGAAGCTGTTCATCATGGGGCTGTTCAGCGGCTAAGCCCGGCGGCGATGCCCCTGCGGGGGCGTTGAGCGCAGCAGGTATAAAAAGGCAGGCAAAAAAAAAGCGACCCGAAGGTCGCTTGTTTTTTTGCTTCAAGGAGTTCAGTGGGCCTTGAAGCGAGATATGGCGCAGCGGACGGGACTCGAACCCGCGACCCCCGGCGTGACAGGCCGGTATTCTAACCGACTGAACTACCGCTGCGCGATACACGAAGAGAGATTGGTGGGTGATGACGGGATCGAACCGCCGACCCTCTGCTTGTAAGGCAGATGCTCTCCCAGCTGAGCTAATCACCCTTTCACTCTCGGTGTGGCGCGCATTCTACGGGCGGCCCCCACCTCTGGCAAGCACTTTTTAAAATATTTTTTTGAAGCCTTCCAAAGACTTAGAACCGGTTGGCCTGAGCGGCTGCAGGGACAATAATGCCCGCCTTGTGTATTAAGGAGAGATTCACCTTATGTGGTTCAAAAACCTGCTTGTCTATCGCCTGACCCAGGAGATTCCGTTCGACGCCGAGGCGCTGGAAGCTGCACTGGCCACCAAGCTGGCGCGCCCTTGTGCAAGCCAGGAGTTGACCACCTACGGTTTCGTCGCCCCCTTCGGCAAAGGCGAAGACGCGCCCCTGGTGCACGTGAGCCAGGATTTCCTGCTGATCAGCGCGCGCAAGGAAGAACGCATTCTGCCGGGCAGCGTGGTACGTGACGCGGTCAAGGAGAAGGTCGAAGAAATCGAGGCCGAGCAGATGCGCAAGGTCTATAAAAAGGAACGCGACCAGATCAAGGACGAGATCATCCAGGCCTTCCTGCCGCGCGCCTTTATCCGCCGTTCGTCGACCTTCGCCGCCATCGCGCCGAAGCTGGGCCTGATCCTGGTCAACTCGGCCAGCCCGAAACGCGCCGAAGACCTGCTGTCTACCGTGCGTGAAGTGATCGGCAGCTTGCCGGTACGCCCACTGACCGTGAAGGTCGCCCCGACCGCCGTCATGACCGAATGGGTGAAAACCCAGAAAGCCGCCGATGACTTCTATGTACTGGACGAGTGCGAGCTGCGCGACACCCATGAAGATGGCGGCATCGTGCGCTGCAAGCGCCAGGACCTGACCAGCGACGAAATCCAGCTGCACCTGAGCACCGGCAAGCAGGTGACCCAGCTGTCCCTGGCCTGGCAAGACAAGCTGTCGTTCGTGCTGGACGACAAGCTGGTGGTCAAGCGCCTGCGTTTTGAGGAGCTGCTGACCAACGAAGCCGAGGAAAACGGCGGCGAAGAGGCCCTGGGCCAACTGGACGCCAGCTTCACCCTGATGATGCTGACCTTCGGCGAGTTCCTGCCGGCGCTGTTCGAAGCGCTGGGCGGCGAAGAGATTCCGCAAGGCATCTGATCCGGGTATTCTTCGGACCCGTCCGAAGCGAGGGGGCCAGCCGGCAGGCGATCGTCATCGATGATCGCCTGCCGGCTGGCCCCTTCGCCTGTCTGCCGCCTTCACTATAAAAAGGAAACACCTCGCCATGCGCGCACTGGCCGCCTTGAGCCGCTTTGTCGGTAACACCTTCGCTTACTGGGTGCTGTTTTTCGCGATTCTGGCTTATTACCAGCCAGGGTTGTTTGTGGGCCTGAAAACCCTGATCGTGCCGCTGTTGGGCCTGGTGATGTTCGGCATGGGCCTGACCCTCAAGCTCGACGACTTCGCCGCCCTCTCCCGCCACCCGTGGCGCGTGGGCCTGGGCGTGGTCGCGCACTTCGTGATCATGCCGGGCATGGCCTGGTTGCTGTGCCAGGTGTTCCACCTGGACCCGCAGATCGCCGTGGGGGTGATTCTGGTGGGTTGCTGCCCGAGCGGTACGTCTTCCAACGTGATGACCTGGCTGGCCAAGGGCGACCTGGCACTGTCCGTCGCCATCGCCGCGGTGACCACCCTGCTGGCGCCGCTGCTGACCCCGGCGTTGATCTGGCTGCTGGCTTCGGCCTGGCTGCCGGTTTCGTTCATGGACATGTTCTGGTCGATCCTGCAACTGGTGATGCTGCCGATCGTGCTCGGCGTGGTGGCCCAGCGCTTGCTGGGTGCCAAGGTCAAGTTCGCCGTGGACGTGCTGCCGCTGGTGTCGGTGGTCAGCATCGTGATGATCGTGTGCGCGGTGGTCGCCTTGAGCCAGGCGAAAATCAGAGAGTCGGGCCTGATCATCATGCTGGTAGTGATGCTGCACAACAGCTTCGGTTACCTGCTGGGCTACTTCACCGCGCGCCTGTGCAAGCTGCCCCTGGCCCAGCGCAAGTCGCTGGCACTGGAAGTCGGCATGCAGAACTCCGGCCTCGGCGCCGCCCTGGCCGCCGCGCACTTCTCGCCGCTGGCGGCGGTGCCAAGCGCGCTGTTCAGCGTGTGGCACAACATCTCCGGCGCACTGCTGTCGACCTGGTTCCGCCGCATGGAAGACCCGGACGCAGCCGAGCAAGGGCTGGACGAGAAGCCTGCCGCGCACTGAGTGAACTTGTCCCCCGGGACAATTTTCGGCACTATGGTGCGCACGCAAGGACGACCTTGCGCACCATTGGTGATTGCTTCGGGGACGGCCCCATCTGTAGAGATGAGGTGTTCGATGTCGTGGATCATTCTGTTTTTCGCCGGCCTGCTCGAGGTCGGCTGGGCCATCGGGCTCAAATACACCGACGGTTTCTCCCGCCCCCTTCCTACCGCGCTCACTATTCTGGCCATGGCCTGCAGCATCGGCCTGCTGGGCATTGCCATGCGCGAATTGCCAGTGGGCACGGCATACGCGATCTGGAGTGGGCTGGGCGCGGTGGGGACGGTGATTGCGGGGATCGTGCTGTTTGGCGAGTCGATGGCGCTGGTGAAGCTATTGAGTGTGGCCTTGATTGTGATGGGGTTGCTGGGGTTGAAGCTGGCAAGCTGAAGCAGCTGATAGCGTTGGCGGCAATGCGGGCCTCATCGCGAGCTTCACTCGCTCCAACGGGTGCACGCCCTCCCTGTTGGAGCGAGCAAAGCTCGCGATGAGGCCCGGACTGCTGGCACAAAGCCTCGCGAGCCGCCTGCGTCACTTTGCCATCTGGCGATTTTCATCAACTTGAAGCCCACCTGTCACACTCAGTGGGCTATCCTAGCCGGGCTTTATTCGTAATATTCCGAAAATCCCATCCACTGAGGAGCGCCCAAGATGCATGAGATCCCAAACCTCCCCTTCCCGAGCCTGCACCAGCCGCAGCCATCGGACACCAAGGCCGCGGCCAGCCAGTCGCAGCACCTGAACGGCGAAAAACGCCAGGAACCCAAGCCGGCTGACGGCCAAGAGTAAGCCCTCCTGCCGGTGCAGCACGCGCGATGGCAGCTTCGCTGCCCCCTGTGCCGGCAACGCCTGCTATGCTGCGGGTTGATTCATTAGCCGCAGAAGCCCCACATGAACACGCCCATTGATGAACATCAGGCGGGCCTGATGATCGAGACCGCGCAGCAGATGCTCCTGGTCTGGAATCGTTTGCCCGCCGAACGCCAAGCCGCGTTGCTCGCCCGTTTCGGCAGCCGCGACAAGGCTGTGGCCGCACTGGTCGCCACCCGCCTGCTGGCTCCGGAAAAAACCTGAGCCCCGGTTAAAATAAAACTCACGTGATGCAAGGTCGGCACCCGCCGTCTTATCCTATTCACACCCGACCCCCGGCCTTGAGCGCCTGGCGGTCCTTTATCGCGTAGCAGAGTTGAACCTCCATGCCTGATTCCCAGCGGCCGATGCAGATTACGCTGCAAGTCGTCTCCATCGTTCTCTTTACCTTTATCGGCTACCTGAACATCGGCATTCCGCTGGCGGTGTTGCCCGGCTATGTGCACACCGACCTCGGCTTCGGCGCGGTGATCGCCGGCCTGGTGATCAGCGTGCAATACCTGGCTACCTTGCTCAGCCGCTCGTTCGCCAGCCGCATCATCGACAACCAGGGCAGCAAGCGCGCGGTGATCATCGGCCTGATCGGCTGCGGCATCAGTGGCCTGTGCATGTTGCTGTCGGCCTGGCTGCACAGCTTTCCGCTGGCCAGCCTGATCAGCCTGCTGGTGGGCCGTGTGGTGCTGGGCAGCGCCGAGAGCCTGGTGGGTTCCGGCTCCATCGGCTGGGGCATCGGTCGCGTGGGGGCGGCGCACACGGCCAAGGTCATCTCCTGGAACGGCATCGCCAGCTATGGCGCGCTGGCGATCGGCGCGCCGTTGGGCGTGGTGATGGTTGGCCACCTGGGGCTGTGGAGCATGGGCGTGAGCATCATCCTGCTGGCCGCGCTGGGCGTGGCGCTGGCGTGGAACAAGACCCCGGCGCCGGTCGTGGTCGGTGAACGTCTGCCGTTCATGCACGTGCTGTGGCGGGTATTTCCCCATGGCTGCGGGCTGGCGCTGGGCGGCATGGGCTTCGGTACCATCGCGACCTTCATTACCCTGTATTACGCGACCCAGCATTGGGACAACGCGGCGCTGTCGCTGAGCCTGTTCGGCGGCAGTTTCATTCTGGCGCGGCTGCTGTTCGGCAACCTGATCAACCGTATCGGCGGTTTCCGGGTGGCGATTGCCTGCCTGAGCGTGGAAACCCTCGGCTTGCTGCTGTTATGGCTGGCACCGAATGCTGAACTGGCCATGGCGGGTGCGGCGTTGAGCGGCTTTGGCTTCTCGCTGGTGTTCCCGGCGCTGGGCGTGGAGGCGGTGAACCTGGTGCCCGCCTCCAGCCGTGGCGCGGCGGTGGGAGCCTATTCGCTGTTCGTGGATTTATCGCTGGGGATCACCGGGCCGGTGGCGGGCGCCATTGCTGGTGGTTTTGGCTTCGCTTCGATCTTCCTGGTCGCGGCCGTGGCGGCGCTGTGCGGGATGTTGCTGAGTGTGCGGTTGTTCCGCCAGGCGCAGAAGGCGGAGCGGCATCCGGATATGCCGCTGTAGGGCACGCTTACCTCTAGAAATCCACTCTACCGCGGCCTGCCTTGATGCCGCTGCGCTTGCTCTTGCCCTCCAGCCGCCGGGTTTTCGAACCCAGGGTCGGCTTGGTGGGGCGGCGCTTCTTCTCGACCTTGATCGCCCCCAGAATCAGCTCGCGCAACCGCTCCAGCGCGTCAGCCCGGTTCTGTTCCTGGGTACGGTATTGCTGGGCCTTGAGGACGATCACGCCATCACTGGTGATCCGGCTGTCGCGCAACGCCAGCAGCCGCTCCTTGTAGAAATCCGGCAGCGACGACCGCGGAATATCGAAGCGCAGGTGCACCGCGCTGGACACCTTGTTGACGTTCTGCCCACCCGCCCCCTGAGCGCGGATGGCCGTAAGGTCGATCTCGGCGTCGGGGATGTGGACGTTATTGGAGATTTCCAGCATGAGGGTCGAAGGCTCCAGTGGCAGGCTACTTCAATAAAAACGCCAGCCCGAAGGCTGGCGTTTATTGTGGGAGTCCGGCGTTCCGGCAATGG
>Ga0308164_10001676_pt1 | contig 24826 bp, 26 predicted proteins | sample PhyTR2_FD_201031 | JGI IMG/M metagenome (GOLD analysis project Ga0308164, IMG submission 201031) | Phyllosphere microbial communities from UC Gill Tract Community Farm, Albany, California, United States - DLSLT.R2 | ecosystem: Host-associated > Plants > Phyllosphere > Unclassified | place: USA... | reverse complement strand
TATCGTTGGATCGATAACGTTTAGTGGCGCTCGACTCTTCATTAATCGGCACGAAAGTCACTTTCGTCAGCACCGAATGCGCATCATCCCAGTAGTGAGGATTACGTGTCAGTACGATTTTTTCGTTCACTACGCGTTCGCTGAGCTGATAGGCCCCGTTGCCCACCAGTTTGCCGGGTGACGTCCAGCTATCACCCTGTTGTGCAATAATTTTCTGCGGCACCGGGAAAAGCGCCACGTTAGCCACCAGCGCCGGGAACCACGGCACCGGACGATCCAGCGTCACCTTCAGCTGGTTTTTACTCTGGGCGACCACCCCCAGCTTGTCGGGCGTCATTTCGCCTTTAGTAATCGCTGCCGCATTTTGAATACCGCTTAAGCCCGCGAACCAGGCAAAGGCTGAACTGTTTTTCGGATCGACCAGGCGCTGCCAGCTGTAGACAAAATCCTGAGCTGTGACCGGATCACCGTTCGACCAGCGCGCGTTATTACGCAGCGTAAAGACCCAGGTTTTGTTATCGCTGCTGCTCCAGCTCTGCGCCACGCCCGGCACGATTTTGCCCTGCGCATCCTGATTAGTCAGCCCTTCAAACAGATCGCGTATCACCTGAATTTCAGGCAGTCCTACCGCTTTAAGCGGATCGAGCGAAGCGGGTTCATCTTTGATATGGCGAACGATCTGCTGCTGTTCAGCCAGCTGTGCGCCAGCGGGTGGATTCGCCGCGATGGCGGGTGTGATGATGCTGCTCAGGCTGATTGCTGCCAGCGTCATGCGAAAAGTCTTGACCATTATCACTCCTTTACCCCAAAGAAGCGCTGCATCAGTCTGTTGCCGATGCAACTTGTGCAGGGCACTTTAGCGCAAATGGCTGACAGATAAATAGCTATTTTCCGCACACGGCTTTTCCGCTACTTTTAGTAAAACCCTTTGAGGAAATAACTATGTCGCCACTCCATCCACGTCCCCTGCGCGGCAAACTGGACGTCCCCTATCAGCAGTATGGCCGCTCAGTGCTGGGTGCGCCGCTGCTCTGGTTTCCGGCGCCGCTGGGCAATCCCGAGAGCGGGTTGATTCTGGCGGGTACTCACGGTGATGAGAATGCGGCCATCGCCACCCTCTCCGCCGCATTACGGACGCTGCCTGATGGAATGCGTCGGCACCACGTGGTGTTAGCGGTCAATCCTGATGGCTGTCAGCTCGGACTGCGCGCGAACGCTAACGGCGTCGATCTCAACCGCAACTTTCCGGCGGCGAACTGGCAGTCAGGCGAGACGGTATATCGCTGGAACAGCGCTGCCGATGATCGTGATGTGGCGCTTTCGACCGGCACTCATCCGGCTTCTGAACCGGAAACCCAGGCGCTCTGTGCGCTGATTCATCAGCTGAAACCACGCTGGATCGTCTCATGGCATGAACCGCTGGGCTGTATTGACGACCCGCATCAGGCAGAGATTGGGGGCTGGCTGGCCAGCCACACCGGCCTTCCGCGGGTCAGCAGCGTTGGTTATGACACGCCAGGCTCATTCGGCAGCTGGTGTAAAGATCTCAGTCTGCCCTGCGTGACCGCTGAAATGCCGGTGATTTCAGTGGATGAAGCCACTGAAACCTACCTGGATATGATGGTTAATCTGCTGCGCTGGCAGCAATGATCAGCTGACCGTTGCGCACTTTAATCGCCGGTTCTGCATCTACCGCCAGCCAGGTCGGCCCGTCGAGATCGGCAAAGCGGGTCTGCGGCACCAGTGGCAGTGCGGCGCGTATCGCCCGCGAGGTGCAGAGCATGCAGCCGAGCATTACCGCAAAACCCTGCTGCAGAGCCGCATCGGCCAGCGCCAGCGCCTCGGTCAGCCCGCCCGCTTTATCCAGCTTGATGTTGACCATCTCATAACGACCTCGCAGTGCCGCCAGACTTTCGCGGGTGTGACAGCTCTCATCGGCGCAGATCGGTAATGGGTGGATAAAGTTCTCCAGAGCCGCATCCTCACCCGCTGGCAGGGGCTGTTCCAGCATCGCCACATTGATGTCCGCCAGCAGCTGACAGCGCGCCGCCAGACCTTCGGCGTGCCAGGATTCATTGGCATCCACAATCAGGGTCGCGTCCGGCACGGCGGCGCGAATCGCCATCAGCCGTTCGGTAATGAAATTATTATCCAGCTTAATCTTCAGTAGTGTTGCCCCATGCTGCCACAGCGCCAGCGCGCTGCTGGCCATCGCCTCGGGAGTATCAATGCTGACGGTCTGCGCGGTCACCACATCCTCCGGTGCGGTCACGCCACTAAGCTGCCAGAGGCTGCTCTGCTGCTGGTGTGAGGCGAGATCCCATAGTGCGCTGTCAATGGCGTTGCGCGCCGCCCCGGCGGGCAGCGCCTGTTGTAACGCCTCGCGCGTCATGCCCTGTTGCAGCGCGGGCAGCAGCGCGGCGATTTGCGCCAGCACCGACGCCTCGCTTTCACCATAGCGCGCATAAGGCGTCGCTTCGCCAACGCCTTTTACTCCGTCTTCCTCAATTTCAACCACCACCACTTTGACTTCAGTCCGGGTTCCACGGGCAATGACAAACGGCGTGTGCAACGGCCAGGCTTCGGGATAACTTTTTACCGTTCTCATTTCCACTCCACAATGTGCGACGCAGTGGCAGACCGCCACGTTAAATTCCACAATTGAACTCGTAAACCCTTAACATTTATGTCATAAACAACGGCTATCTTTAGCCGTTTTGTGTCAGATCTTTTTTATCATTAAAAGGAATCACTATGTCTCAGACTGTTCATTTTCAGGGTAACGCCGTACCGGTTGCTGGTCAGTTTCCTCAGGCTGGCGATAAAGCCAAAGCTTTCACGCTGGTAGCGAAAAACCTGGTCAACGTCGCGCTCTCTGAGTATGCAGGAAAACGCAAAATTCTGAACATTTTCCCGAGCGTAGATACCGGTGTCTGTGCTTCATCGGTGCGCAAGTTCAATCAGGCTGCAAGCGAACTGAATAACACCGTGGTGTTATGCATCTCTGCCGATCTGCCGTTTGCCCAGTCGCGCTTCTGTGGCGCAGAAAACCTGAACAACGTGGTGACGTTGTCGACCCTGCGCGGCTCAGAGTTTAAATATGATTATGGCGTGGAAATTGCCGATGGTGCGCTGGAAGGTCTGACCGCACGTGCCGTGATTGTGCTGGATGAGAACGATAAAGTGATCTACAGCCAGCTGGTTGATGAAATCACCACTGAGCCTGATTATGACGCTGCGCTGACCGCGCTGAAGTAATAAAAAAGCGGATAACCAGGTTATCCGCTTCCCATCTTCTGTTTGCCGTTTATTCGCTTTCGGTGCGCTTCTGCCCCAGACCATACTCCCGCAATTTATTCGCAATCGCCGTATGCGACACACCAAGCCGTTTTGCCAGTTTTCGGGTGCTGGGATAGGAGAGATAAAGCCGCGTCAGAATCGACCGTTCGAAACGACTGGTGATCTGATCCAGCGTCCCTTCCAGCGCCTCATCGCCCAGTGACACATCCAGTGCCTGTTCAGGCAACACGATATCCTGCGGACGCAGTTCGTAACCTTCCAGTTGGGTTAACGCCCGATAAAGCGCATTTTTCAGCTGACGCACGTTGCCAGGCCAGGCGTAGCGGGTCAGAAAAGCGTTAAGCTGCGGTGAGAGTCGCGGACGCGCCATCCCCTGCTCATCCGCAAAGCGGGCAACAAACATCTCGGTCAGCGGCAGTATATCCTGCGGACGATCGCGCAGAGGCGGCAGTTGCAGCGTCAGCACATTGAGCCGGTAAAAGAGATCCTCGCGGAATTCCCCGCGCTGCACCAGCTCAATCAGGTTTTTCTGCGTAGCGCAGATTACCCGCACATTGACATGCACTTCATGCTCTTCACCGACACGGCGGAAGGTGCCATCATTGAGAAAACGCAGCAGCTTGGTCTGCATTCTCGGCGACATCTCACCAATCTCATCCAGCAGCACTGAGCCGCCGTTAGCCTGCTCAAAAAAGCCTTTCTTACCTTCCAGCGCATTCGGATAGGCTCCGGCGGCATGACCAAACAGCTCGCTTTCAGCGACGTCGTCGGGCAGAGAGGCACAGTTCAGCGCCAGGAAGGGATTCTTGCCACGAGCACTGCGCAGATGGCAGGCGCGTGCCAGCATATCTTTCCCGGTGCCGGTGTCGCCAACGATCAGTAAAGGCGCATCGAGCATCGCGAGTTTACGCGCCTGATCCACCACCTGACGCATCTTCGGCGTGACAGCAATGATATGGTCAAACTCCGATTCATCGGTGACCACCAGATTCTGCAACTGACGACCCATGCGGGCTGTCGACTTCAGCATCACCATCGCTCCTACCGGCCTGTCATTCTGGCCCTCTTCGCCTGGCAGATAAATAGGACGCGCTTCCATCAGAAAATCGCGGCCCTCAATGACCACATGCTGCGCCTGCGCTTCAACCCGATCGCTCTCCAGCCAGCGCATGAAGTTGAAGCCGTTAATCAGATTACCGGCGCTGAAGTTGCGCATCTTCTCTTCATCGAGATTAAACAGGTTCTGTGCGGCCGGATTAGCCAGTTCAACCTTGCTTTTTAAATCGATGGAGAAAACCGGATCCGGCATCGCCACCAGCAGCGCGCTCAGCGCACGATGCTCGCGTTCAGAGGGCATGTACGCTACCGTGCGCACATCTGTTACGCCCGGTGTACGCCGGATTTCCGCCATCAGATTGCTGAAGGCGTCAAATTCCAGTGCAGAAAAGTTCAGGTAGATGCGGCCCAGCGCCGTGATTTCGATACCGCGTAAATCAATGTTGCGTGCCACCAGCAGATCGAGCAGTTCACGCGTCAGACCGAGTCGGTCCTGACAGAACACTTCCAGACGCATTGCGTTCGCCTTAATCAGGTTCAGATAAGACAATAATACGCTAAGTCGCGCACCTGCAGAAAGGGATCTGTCAGGAAAAGTTGACAGCTCCGGCGCGTATGGCGGACTTTTGTACTGCCCTGCTGGATCAGCCGAGCCCTCACTGATTGTCAGCCTTTGTCAGCACCAGACTGTTGATTGCTGGCGGATTGCTGTATATTTTTCCCAACCGATTAGAAATGATTATAAAATGCTGACTTTCTTCGCAAAATATCTGACTGTGGGTCTGGTAAATACCCTGATTCATTGGGTGACCTTTTTTATCTGCCTCAGTCTGGGGCTGTTCCAGTCGACCGCGAACCTGATTGCTTTTTGCCTGGCCGTTACCTTCTCTTTCTTTGTTAATGCGCGCTGGACATTTAAACAGCAGGCGACAGCGTGGCGATATATTCTTTACGTCGTTTTTATGGGCGCGATGGCATTCAGCATCGGTTATCTGGCTGATCGATTCGGCCTCTATCCGATTATTACGCTGATCACCTCATCGGCTATCAGTCTGGCGTGTGGCTTTCTTTTTTCCCGCTTTATCGTATTTAAAGGAGAATAATGAAAATCTCTCTGGTGGTACCGGTATTTAATGAAGAGGAGGTCATCCCTCTTTTTTATGACGCGGTCAGAAAATATGAAGCGCTGGCAGCCTGGCAGGTTGAGATTGTTTTTGTTGATGATGGCAGCACAGATGCAACGCATGCGCTGATTACCCAACTGAGTCAGAGCGATCCGCTGGTACGTAGCCTGTCGTTTATTCGTAATTTTGGCAAGGAACCCGCGCTGTTTGCCGGCCTGGAAGCCGCAACCGGCGATGCCGTTATCCCGATAGATGTGGATTTACAGGACCCCATCACTGTTATCCCTGAGATGATCAGCAAGTGGCTGGCGGGAGCTGATATTGTTCTTGCCAAGCGGATGGACAGAAGTGCCGACGGCCACCTCAAACGCAAAACCGCCCGCTGGTTTTACAAACTGCATAACAGCATCAGCCATCCGCAGATAGAAGAGAATGTCGGTGATTTCCGGCTGATGTCGCGTGAAGTCGTCGAGAATATTAAGCTGCTGCCCGAGAAGAATCTCTTCATGAAGGGGATTCTGAGCTGGGTCGGCGGAAAGACTGATATCGTGGAATATGTGCGTACTGAGCGGATCGCGGGCCATAGTAAATTCGGCGGCTGGAAACTGTGGAATCTTGCGCTGGAGGGACTGACCTCATTCTCTACGGTTCCACTTCGCATCTGGTCATATCTGGGTTTTCTGGTGGCCTCGCTAGCTTTTCTATATGGACTCTGGATGATCCTGGATAAGCTGCTGTTTGGTAACCCGGTGCCAGGCTATCCCTCTATCCTGGTTTCCGTGCTGTTTCTTGGTGGCGTTCAGCTTATTGGGATTGGCGTGCTGGGTGAATATATCGGCCGCATTTACATGGAAACCAAAAATCGGCCTCGCTATATTTTGAGAAAATGCGCGCCGACAAAAATCAACTCCCCTCAGAATACCGACTAAATTGCCTACTCAGGGGCAGAGAAGATGGACAGATTAAAAAGGATGACAGATGATCGCCACTGATACCGGCATAACCCGCCGTCAGGTCTTTTTGCTTTTTGTGATAGTTTTCCTGATTGCTTACAGTCCTGCTTATTTAACTCATTATGCCTACACCGATGACTGGACAAACCTCTACTGGGCTAATTTTGACAAGCTGAGTATTTTAAACTGGGACACGTTATCCGGCAGGCCGGTATATGGCATTATTCAGTACAGCGCCTCTTTTCTGGTGGAAAGCGTAGAATGCCTGGCGCTGCTGCGTTCTGTCGCAATTGTTCTGCTCATCTTTACCGTATACTACATCTATACCCTGTGTCAGAAATATGCGCTGCTGGAGAATCAGGCTCAGCGGATCACCTTTGCGTTATTGCTTTGTCTGCTGCCCTCCTTCCAGGTTTACATTGCATGGGCATCCTGCTTTCCCTATATCGCTGCAATTCTGCTGGCTGGTGCCAGCTACCGCTTCTCGATAAAACCGGGCATCACAGGTCGCATTATAGCGGTCTGCCTGCTGACCATAGCCTTCTGTCTTTATCAACCCGCCGCGATGAGCTTTACCTTCTTTGCCGCACTGGATTTGTGCCTTTCAGAGCGGAAAATCGATAAGAAGCGTGCGGTAATCTCTCTGATAGTGCTGGGCGCAGGAATGTTCGCAGCGCTCATTGCCTCGAAGGTACTGCCCGTCCAGCTTTATGGTCATTCGCTGCCGCGTTCCGCGTTCAGCTACGACGTCCCGGTTAAACTGAAATGGTTTTTCAGCGAATACCTTAAGAACGTTATCTGTAACTTTGACCTCGGCGCAAAAACAGTATCGGTGATCATCTCATCGATCATTATTGGCTTTGGACTTAAGAAAATTAAAGCAGCGGGCAATGACAAATTTTATCTGATGTTTATCTTATTGCTGATTGCCGCGCTGCCTAATCTGATTGTCAGTGAAAGTATGGCGGCCTACCGGACCCTGATTGCCGGTGCGCTGATCACCACCAGCGCGTTTATCCTGGGCCTGTTTGAAATCAGCAAAAAGTTAAAATGGAAAAAAACCTTTTATGTACTGCTGGTCATAGCTGCCGCCTCGCTGTCGATAAGTCACCTGATTAATGGCTACTCGGTACCCGCCCGCAAAGAATTTGCCCTGCTTGAGCAGGCAATCACTCAGCAGGTACCTAAAGGTTTTCAGGGTGCGCTCTATTATCGGCTGACCGGCGAGTATCTGCCCAAGGTTGCAACGTTACGGAAATATGATGATTTCGGCGGACTGGGGTTAAGCATGTCATGGACATTCGGCGGGATGGCACATTTTATCAGGGAGAAAAATGGAATGGCCTACACGCTGCCAGCGGATCCGGTGCTCACTAATGAGTCTGGCTGTCCGGGTGAGTGTCTGGTCATCGACTCCCGACAGGTGCTGCGCCAGCCACACTAATGAATAAAGGCGGCAATGCCGCCTTTAATTTGTCACGCGAGCGTCAGGCTGACTTATTGCCGCCCTTCTGCAACGCCTCTTTCAACTGGCCCAGCAGCTCACGACGGAAATCGCCGAGCCGTGGTTTATCCTGCTCCAGCCACGGCAGTGGACGGCACAGCTCCATCGCTTTGATGCCCAGCCTTGCAGTCAGCAAACCTGCGCCAATGCCCTGCGCGGCGCGCGTGGAAAGCCGTGCGGCGATATCCTGCGACATCCAGTCCATACCCACTTCCCGCACCAGTTCGGAAGCCCCGGCAAAGGCCATGTTGAGCAGCACCAGACGGAACAGCCGGATGCGGCTGAAGTAGCCCAGCTCAATGCCGTAAATAGCTGCGATGCGGTTGACCAGCCGCAGATTACGCCAGGCGATAAACGCCATATCCACCAGCGCCAGCGGGCTGACCGCAATCATCAGCGTGGCTTCTGCAGCGTGACGGCTGATTTCGCGCCGCGCCTGCCGATCCAGCACCGGCTGCACCAGCTGCGCATATAAGCGGACAATTTCACTGTCATTGTGGGTTTCGTGCAGCGATGCATGCCAGCGCTGCAGGGCCGGATGCGCCTGATCCAGCTCGGCCTGCTGCGCCAGCTTTTCGCAGAAGGCCCGGCCTTTGCCGATACCATGACTGTGCAGCAGCTCACGGCCCACATCCCGCTCCTCGGCGCGCTGACGCAGCTGATAGAGACGACGCCACTCGGTAGTCAGCGCACCCACACCCGCCAGGACGATCAGACCACCCGCCACGCCGCTACCCAGCGAAAACCAGTCGCGGGCCAGCCAGGCGTCATGTGTCCACTGGACACCCTGCGCAATCACGCTGACGCCAAACAGCAGCGCGCCAGCGGTCACCAGTTTGCGCCACAGGCTGCGCTTAGGTTTCAGTGCAGCTTCCACCGCCCGTTCACCAGCGCCCTCCTCTTCGACAGCGACTTCTTCATCCTGCACCGCCAGAAACGCCGCCTGCGCTTCCGCTTCAAAAGTCTGCGCCGGGCGCAGCGGCGTGGTGCTGCTCTCATCCAGCGGACGGGCAAAATCGATACGCGGCTTCAGCGGATCACTCATCGCAATTTATCTCCCAATAAAAATTCCAGCGCGGCATCCATGCGGATATGTGGCAGCGGGCGATCGACATCAACCTGCTGCGGCCGGAACTGTTCAAACTGAAAACCCTGCTGCTGCCAGAAGGCATTACCGGGCAGACGCGGCGGGACTTCGCCCGGATAGACGGTGAGCGGCTCACCATCATCCAGCCGGTTTCCGCGCAGGGCCGGGATCTTCTCGCCCCGGTGATCGACCAGCCCGCTCTGCGTCGCCTGAACTGACGCCAGCCCGATGCAATCCATGCTAATCCCTTCAAACGCCGCATTCTGCCAGGCATCCTGCACCAGTTGCTGCAGCAGTGACACCATATTGCCGTGCTGATCGCTGGTGATGTGATCCGCCTTGGTGGCAGCAAACAGCAATTTGTCGATTACCGGTGAAAAGAGCCGCCGAAACAGGGTTCGCTGACCGTAATGAAAACTCTGCATCAGTTGCGTCAGTGCCAGCCGCATATCGTTAAATGCCTGAGGTCCGCTGTTAAGCGGTTGCAGGCAGTCAACCAGCACAATCTGGCGGTCAAAACGCAGGAAATGATTTTTATAGAAACCTTTCACCACATGCTGACAGTAGTAGTTAAACCGCTGCTGCAGCATGCTGAAGTTACTGCCCTTGTCCACCTGCGCCAGCTTAGTAAGTTGCGCTTCATCAGCCGTCGGCCAGGGGAAGAACTGCAGTGCGGGGGCGCCTGCCATATCGCCAGGCAGCACGAACCGACCGGGCTGAATAAAGTGTAAGCCTTCAGATTTGCAGCGATGCAGATAGTCGGTCCAGGCAGCGGCAATCTCTGCCAGCTGGGTTTCATCGGCGGGTGCAAGCGGGTCGAGTTTTTCGCAGAGGGTTCGCCAGGGCTTTGCCCACTCAGCACGATCGCCCTGCAGCAGACCGTTCATCTGCCGGGACCAGGCGAGATAATCCTGCGCCAGCATCGGCAGATCCAGTAGCCATTCGCCGGGATAGTCGACAATCTCCAGATAGAGTGTCGCGGTCTCTTTCAGGTGACGCAGCAGCGAATCATTGGGGCGGTAACGCAGCGCCAGACGCATTTCGCTGACGCCGCGTGTGGGTGTGGGCCAGGCCGGTGGCGTGCTGTAGAGCTGTGCCAGCCCTTCGTCATAGGTGAAACGGGCCGTGCCCATGTCACGCTGGGGCACCCGCTTTACGCCTAACAGGCGCTCATCCCGCACCACGGAAAACAGCGGCAAACGCGCGCCGCTGTGAACGGTTAAAAGCTGATTAACCAGTGAGGTGATGAAGGCGGTTTTGCCGCTGCGGCTTAATCCGGTTACCGCCAGCCGCAGGTGGCGATCAACGCCACGGTTCATCAACGCCATCAATTCAGTTTGCAGTCTTTTCATCTTTCTCCCTGATGAAGCGCGATGCCACCCGGTTCATCACGCGTTTCAGCAATGGCTCAAGCGCCACAGCCAGCAGCAGACGTAACGGGCGTCGCGCTACCGATTTCACTGCCCAGCCAGTGACACCGGCGGGACCGTAGGTAACAGCATTAATAATGATGAATTTAGCGGCCGACTTCAATGCAGGTGCCGCGCGGTGACGAAAAGCAGTGGATCGCGAAAAAGACATCAACACCTCCATTGAGTGAGCGAACGGGCCTGAGACAGGCCCGGCAATAACAGTAGCAGAATCAAATCTGGCGGAAGCGGCTGCGCACGCTGAAGGTTTCAGACGTCACATAGCGTTCCAGGTCGCGCACGCTGCGCTCATCCCGTTGCAGGGTGCTCTCCAGCTGATCCAGCAGTTCACTGGCGCTGGGCTGGCGCTCAGTCTGGGAGGCAGAGGCGGGTTTCACATCCAGTACAAAACCCAGCACAAAGTAGGCGATCACCGTAAAGAGAAACAGGCCAAAGAACAGTGATAACACCACGATGACACGCAGCAGACGAACCGGAATATCGAGATACTCTGCCAGGCCTGCGCAGACACCCATAAATTTCCCTTCATCTGGCTTGCGCCACAACTTGCGTCCTTTAATCATGGCTGCCTCCAGTTTGGATGTTCGGCGTCCAGAATCGCTTCCAGCGCGTCAATACGTTCGCGCATCCGCTGCGCGTCCTGGGTCACGCGCTGCAGGCGCTGGATTTCGCTTTGCGACAGTTCCGAACCGCCGTTGCGTTTGTTGTTGTAATGCAGCCATAACCAGATCGGTGCGACAAACAACACGAAGATCGTTAACGGTATGGCGAAAAAAAGTGCGCTCATTGACTCTCCTTAATCACTTATCGCAACGTCGATGATTACTCACTGCGGTTCATTTTGGCTTTCAGCGCATTAAGCTGCTGGCTGATTTCATCGTCCGCTTTCAGGTCAGTAAACTCCTGGTCCAGCGTTTTTGGTTTACCAAAACCGTGGCTTTCTGCTTCCGCTTCCATATGGTCGATACGACGTTCAAAAGATTCAAACCGTGCCATTGCTTCGTCAATCTTACCGCTGTCCAGCTGACGACGAACATCGCGTGATGAAGAGGCCGCCTGATGACGCAGCGTTAACGCCTGCTGACGGGCACGTGTCTCACTCAGTTTTTTCTCCAGCTCGCTGATTTCGCCTTTCATGCGCTCCAGCGTCTCTTCAACATGACCCACTTCCTGTTTCAGGGAGGCGATAAGATCGGTGAGTTTCTGTTTTTCAATCAGCGCCGAACGAGCCAGATCATCTTTATCTTTACGCAGCGCCAGCTCCGCTTTTTCCTGCCACTCAGCCTGCTGAATCTCCGCCTGCTCAATACGGCGTGACAACTGTTTCTTTTCAGCCAGTGCTCGTGCAGAGGTGGAGCGCACTTCAACTAAGGTGTCTTCCATTTCCTGAATCATCAGCCGGACCAGTTTCTGCGGATCTTCCGCACGCTCCAGCAGGGAATTAATGTTGGCATTAACGATGTCAGCGAAACGAGAAAAAATACCCATAATGATGTTCCTCTTTTAATGTTTTAAAACGTGAAGTCCTTCTGAGTTAATACAAAATGCGTGCCAATTTTATAATTTATTGATTTTTATCATATTTTAAATTTTACAGGCCTTCCCGCTTGTTTTAAGATAGTCAAAATGATTAAGGGGTGGCGAAATTCATCATGACAGGCACTAGCGATAATCTCCTGGGGGAGTCGAACAATTTTCTTGAGGTGCTGGAGCAGGTTTCCAAACTGGCTCCCCTTGAGAAACCGGTACTGGTGATTGGCGAGCGTGGAACGGGCAAAGAATTGATCGCCAGCCGACTGCACTATCTCTCTGACCGCTGGCAGGGGCCGTTTATCTCGCTGAACTGTGCCGCGCTGAATGAAAATTTGCTCGATTCTGAACTGTTTGGTCATGAGGCTGGCGCCTTTACCGGCGCGCAGAAGCGCCATCTTGGCCGTTTTGAACGTGCTGACGGCGGCACGCTGTTTCTGGATGAGCTGGCAACGGCACCGATGCTGGTTCAGGAAAAGCTGCTCAGGGTAATTGAATATGGACAGCTGGAGCGGGTCGGCGGCAATCACTCCCTGCAGGTAAATGTGCGACTGGTCTGTGCGACCAACGAAGACCTGCCCGCGCTGGCGGCGGCGGGAAAATTCCGCGCCGATCTGCTGGATCGTCTGGCCTTTGATGTGGTGCAGTTACCGCCACTGCGCGAACGACGCAGCGATATACTGGTGATGGCCGAGCATTTCGCTATCCAGATGTGTCGCGAGCTCGGCCTGTTACTTTTTCCCGGCTTTACCCCATGGGCACAGCAGGCTCTGCTTGATTACCACTGGCCCGGCAACGTTCGCGAACTTAAAAACGTGGTGGAGCGCTCGGTCTATCGTCATAACAGCAGCGAGCAGCCACTGGATAATATCATTATCAACCCGTTTGCTTCACGCCCTGAACCGATTGCTGCCATCCGGACAAGTCATGAAGCAGATAGCAGCGCGCTGCCTGCCCTGCCGCTGGATCTGCGTCAATGGCAGAATCAGCAGGAGCGAGATCTGGTGGAAGCCAGCCTGCAGCAGGCACGTTATAACCAGCGCCGTGCGGCTGGCTTATTAGGTGTCACCTATCATCAGTTGCGCGCAATGATGAAGAAGCACGATATAAAAGCAGAGAGTTAATTAACGCCACCACACTCATAATGCTGGTCAGTTAAGATTAGATTTGTAAAGGGTGTCACGGTCAAACGTGGCAGTTCTTTTTCCGGGCGAGCCAGCCGCAGTGCGGGCCAGCGCACCTCTGCTGCTGCCGGGCCTTCCTCGCGCCGCTCACGCGGTACCTTCGGCTTTGACGTCGTGCCGACGAACCGTTCGGGGATCGGCCCTCCCTGGCCGGCTCCGAACTGTCCACGCTTCCCGGCGTGGACTTCTGGCCCACCGTCACGCCTCAGCGCTGCGGATAGCCCTTTCAGCAGCAGCGGCGCTCAGGCCTTCACTCTCGTGCCCTTTCTGACAACATGCACTGAAGTTTCAGAGCAGGCCGGTGCCGGGCAGGGACAGGCAATCCGCAGCGCTGAACAGAATGAGTCTGCCAGGAGAGCACGCAGGACGCGGGCGAAAGGCGGGGCGGCACAGGATGTGCCATCCCCGGCGGTCCGTCAGGCAGGCGAATGAAGTGAAGGAACCGCGCAGCGGCGCGAGGACCGCCAGCCCCTGCCCGATACCAGACTGCGTTATCACCTGTCGCTTAATTGACTGGCATTACACCACAACCCATAATTTTTTCCCGGCCTTGTGAATTAACAACCCGGTATAAACCGGGCTGTTATTCACATTAAGCCACCTGTCCATTATGTGTTGTGCGTCTTAGCCCCCATTTTTTCAGGTTGCCTGATGGCAGGAACCAGACCAACGCCAGCGGTAGCCATCACCACGGCCAGCGCTGACATCAGTAATACAGCACTCATACCAAAGTGTGTTGCCAGCGGACCCGCGACCAGTTGTCCAAAGGGAATGGCGATAAAGGAACCCATCGCATCATAAGCGTACACGCGAGCCAGCTTATCCGGTGGAATATGAGTCTGTAATGAGTGCGCCCAGGTTACGCCGAACAGGCCCAATGAAACGCCAGCAATGAAGAACCCCACTATCAGCAGTGCTGCTGACGCATTCTGGCTCAGCATAAATATTGGGAGTGCGTAAAGACCTGCCAGCATCGCGCCAATAAATAGATCACGACGTGGATGCCATTTCATAGCCAGAAACGAACCTGCAATTAAACCCGCGCTATGGGCGGCCACAATAATTCCCCATCGCGCCCGTCCGAAAGAGGCATCGGCAATCAACGGGCCAAGTACCACCACAATGCCATTGAACGCGACGTTGATAATGGCGAACTGAAGGACTATCGACCAAATCCAGCTTCGTCCGGCGAACTCTGCCCATCCTTCTTTGATATCGCGCAGGATATTGCCTTGCGAAGCCGCGGCTTTATTCGATTTCACACGGATCAGGAAATAGAGCGGCGCGGAAACAGCAAAACCCAGCGCATCAATTGCCAGCCCCCAGCCCGGCCCGACAGCGCTGGTGATAATTCCCCCCAGCGATGCCCCCATTACCGTACCGCCATAAATCCCCAGCTGAATTAAAGCGTTAGCCTGACGCAAATCCGTTGCAGGAACCACCTGCGGAACCAGCGCAGACGATGCAGGCAGTGCGATGCCTGCCGCCGCACCATTCAGAGCACCCAGCAAAGTCAGGCTAATTACAGTTGCTGAGCCATCAAGCACAGACCAGGCGACGATAGCCTGAGAAACAGCGGCAACCACTGCCGATGAAACTAATACCCGACTGCGTGAGTAGCGATCGGCGACAACACCGCCCACCAGCAGGAAAAGCACGTTACACAGTGAACGGGACGCAACCACTATCCCTAAATCAGAGGCAGAGCCGCCAATATCCAGTACCGCAAAGGCCAGCGCAATGGGTGCAATCCCATTGCCCAGCACGGTGAACAGGCGTCCAAAAAAGAGATAGCGAAAGGATGTATGCTGAAAAGCCTGAACATTTTTTTGGAATTTATTCATTGCCAGGGAGTGGGTGACCAGAAGATGAGCTTATAGTACCTGCGTTTTTGTAATAGTTAAGTGCGGTTTAATTCAGGACCCGCTTAGCTAAACGGGAGGCCAGCAGAGATAACATCAGCATTAACTCACTTTACTCTCCCGTTTTTTCATCGCCACACCGCATTCAAAGCGCCGGCTCTTTCAGCAGCTTTCCCTTCCCCGTCCAGGCAGGCATGCCACTCTGCATAAGCCAAAAAAAGCCCGCCAAAAGGCGGGCAACAATACTGGAAGCAATGTGAGCAATGTCGTGCTCTTCTACGGCAGAGCCACCGTCGAAGCGCAGATGAATAATAATCATTCTTATTATCATCTGTAAACATGTTATTGAGAATTTTTCTCATTACCACACCTTCTGTGCGCTCTTTTTACCGCCGCGATGATGAAAATCAGCCTGGCAGCGGTTGCAGGTTTTGGGACAATGCCCGCTTTGCGATACACTCTGTTTAATGCCTCAAAATCGTTGAGTTCTATGTCAAAACTATTATGTTCGCTGTTGCTAAGTCTCAGCGTGTTGAGTGCCCCTGCGTGGTCAGCGCCTGCGGGTGATATCCGCCAGACCGGCTTCGTCTATTGCGTCAGCGGCACGCTGAACACCTTTAATCCGCAGATGGCCAGCAGCGGGCTGACTGTCGATACGCTGGCGGCACAACTCTATGACCGCCTGCTGGATGTCGATCCTTACACCTATCGTCTCAAGCCCGATCTGGCGTCCAGCTGGGAAGTGCGCGATAACGGCGCAACGTATCGTTTTCATCTGCGCAGCGGCGTGCAGTTTCAGCAGACGAATCAGTTTCGCCCCACCCGGGCGCTGAACGCCGACGATGTCGTGTTCAGCTTCGCCCGGATGTTTGACCGCAATCACCCCTGGCACAACGTCAACGGCGGCAACTATCCCTACTTTGACAGTCTGCAATTTTCAGACTCCGTGCAGAGCGTGAAGAAAATCGATAACAGAACGGTTGAGTTCAGGCTGAACAGCCCGGATGCGTCGTTTCTGTGGCACATGGCGACCCACTATGCACCAGTGCTGTCGAAAGAGTATGCCGACCAGCTCACCGCGCAGGGCCGGCAGGAAGAGATGGACAGACAACCGGTTGGCACCGGTCCTTATCAGCTCAGCGAATACCGCACCGGTCAGTACATCCGCCTGGCGCGCAATCCTCACTACTGGAAAGGGGTGCCGCGTCTGCAACAGGCAGTGATCGATCTCGGATCGGGCGGCACCGGGCGGCTTTCCAAGCTTCTGACCGGTGAATGTGACGTGCTTGCCTATCCCGCGGCCAGCCAGCTCACAATCCTGCGCGATGACCCGCGCCTGCGGATGACGCTGCGTCCCGGCATGAACATCGCCTACCTGGCCTTTAATACCCGCAAGCCGCCGCTTGACCGCCCTGAGGTGCGTCACGCGCTGGCGCTGGCGATCAACAATGAGCGGTTGATGGAGTCAATCTATTACGGCACCGCCGAAACCGCCGCCTCGATATTACCTCGCGCCTCCTGGGCATATGATAATGATGCCCGCATTACCAGCTATGATCCGGAGAAGTCCCGTGCCGCGCTGGCGGCTCTGGGCATCAGCGATCTGCATCTGCGGCTGGTGGTGCCTGCCGCGTCGCAGTCCTGGAATCCCAGCCCGCTGAAAACCGCCGAACTGTTGCAGGCGGATCTGGCGCAGGTCGGCGTCCGGCTGACCATTGTGCCGGTAGAGGGCCGTTTTCAGGAGGCGCAGCTGATGGCGATGAATCATGATCTGACACTGTCAGGCTGGGCCACCGACAGTAACGATCCCGACAGTTTCTTCCGGCCGCTGCTCAGTTGTGCAGCGATTCGCTCGCAGACCAATTACGCGCACTGGTGCTCGCCGGCCTTTGACGAAACGCTGCAGAATGCGCTGTTATCACAACAACTCTCTGGCCGCATCGACAGTTATGACAAAGCGCAGCAGATTCTGGCGCAGGAGTTGCCGGTGCTGCCGCTGGCATCCTCTCTGCGACTGCAGGCGTTTCGTCATGATATTAAAGGGCTGGTCCTGAGTCCGTTTGGCAACGCCTCGTTTGCCGGGGTTTATCGTGAAAGCGATAAGGAAAAGTAAGTGATTATCTATATTTTGCGGCGCCTGCTGCTACTGATCATTACCCTGTTTCTGCTGTCGCTGGTGAGCTTCAGTCTGAGCTACTTTACACCTGACGCCCCGCTGGAAGGCGCGGCGCTCTCGGACGCCTGGTGGTTCTGGTTTAAAGGGATGCTGCAGTTTGATTTCGGCGTCTCCAGCACCAACGGTCAGGAGATTGGCCTGCAATTGCGTGAAGTTTTCCCGGCCACCATGGAGTTGTGCATCCTGGCGTTTCTGTTCGCGCTGCTGGTCGGGATCCCGCTGGGGATCTGTGCCGGCGTGATGCGCAATAAATGGCAGGACAAAACCATCAGTGCGCTGGCGCTGATCGGCTTTTCTGCGCCAATTTTCTGGCTGGCGCTACTGCTGACGCTGTTCTTCTCGCTGACGCTGGGCTGGCTGCCGGTGTCCGGTCGTCACGACCTGCTCTATCCGGTGCAGAGTGTCACTGGCTTTGCGCTGATTGATGCCTGGATGAGTCCTTCGCCCTGGCGACATGAGATGATAATCAGCGTCCTGAACCACCTGATTTTACCGGTGCTGGTGCTGGCGATGGCACCGACGACGGAAGTGATCCGCCTGCTGCGCAACAGCACCAGCGACGTGATGGACAAAAATTATGTCAAAGCGGCGGCCACGCGGGGTCTTTCGCCGTTTACCGTGATCCGCCGCCACGTGCTGCATAATGCGCTGCCACCGGTGATCCCGCGTCTGGGCCTGCAATTTTCCACCATGCTGACGCTGGCGATGATCACCGAGATGGTCTTTAACTGGCCGGGTCTGGGACGCTGGCTGATCAACGCAATTCGCCAGCAGGATTACGCGGCGATCTCAGCCGGTGTGATGGTGATTGGCGGGCTGGTGATTCTGGTCAATGTGATTTCTGACGTGATTGGTGCAGCCATGAATCCGCTGAAACATAAGGAATGGTATGCTCTCCGCTAACACTCAGGGCGTTAAGGAAAACACAAAATAAACCTATGAGTTTTGTCTTTCTTAAGTCCTGCTGAAAGCAGGCATTGATGTACGCAAATAATTTTCCTGCAGAAAGCGATTTAAGTTCGAAGCGTAAAAATTAATAAGGTGGTGAACATTTATGGATGAAGTTGATCTGGCACAGGAGCGTGAAGAAGCGCATCTCGCCGCCTCTCTCGCAGCACGTAAGACCAAACTTAAAAGCCCAAACGGCTTATGCATCTGGTGTAAAGATGAGCCTGTAGTGGCTGAAACTGCTTTCTGTTCAAGCGAGTGTGATGAGGATTATCACAAGCATCGCCGGGAGCAGAGCCAGCGGATTGTTTGAGAGAGAATGAAGTCACCCGGTCAGGCTATTACGCGCAGCGTGATAGCCTCAATCTGTCCGGCAGCCAGTACCGAACCTGAATAACATCCAGCCAGACACTAAACCCTTCCCCCCTGCTCCTGCTGCGTCTTTGAAAAACTTTTCCTGTTTATTTGTTCCCCGGCGAACGTCACTTACGGGCCGTTACGCTAACAAAAGAGGAGACGTTCAGCCTGGCAGCAGGAATATCCGTTATCCTGAGTGACGCGGGCCAGAGCAATCTAAATATAACGAGGATAAAGTGCGTTTTTTTGTAACTTTCCGCCCTTTATTAACGGCAGCCAAAATAATCGGGCGCCAGTGGGTTGACTATAACACTGGCGACTCAGGTAAAGTTGATATGAATGTCAGGCAGTCATCACACATGTAGAGCAATAATAACGATACCGCTTGATAGATTCTTGATATTTTCTTGCCTTTACGTTGATAAAAAAAATACATAATGCCCTGATTAGAATGTCACAGCAGAGACCATGTATCCGGAGTTAGTGACAGGAAACAAAATAGTATAGGGCGGCTGACATTCAGGAGCCATCTTTTTAACTCGGTTTATCAGAACAACTATCAGGTTTAACATTTTATATGAGCCATTTGAAAAGAATAGTTTACGGCTGGGAAAAATCCGACGCTGGCATTTATGAGCATTGTTTTAACCGTTTTGGCGGGAGTGTCAATATGCATCCTGACGTGATCAGGTTTTTCTCGTCTCGCACAGGTCATGAGGCAACGTATTTTCATAAAAAAAAGCAAGGTGGCTATATTGCCGCGTATGCCCTGCTGGATCACTCACGGATAGGTGTCGATCAATGGAAAAAATTCCCGCTATCCTATGATGAGATCATGGTGCCGGCTGCTAAAAATGCCACGATGCTTTTCCCTGAAAGAACAAATAAAATGTCACATTTCAACAAGCACAACTTCATAAATTTTAACTTTTCCTTTGCCCGAAAAAATAAAGTTTGCTTTGTAAAAGAGAGCTATTCAGTTAAAACTGAAAAAAATCGCCGCAACGAATACAACCGGTTCATACGTGCGGGTGGCCGCTGCTGTGATATGAGTGCATTCAGCCCTGAAGCGCTGGCAGACTATTATATCTTCCTTTTTAAATCCCGTTTTTCTGACAGCGTAACCTGTTATTCCAGGGAGAACCTGATCACGCTTATCAATGCCATGAAAAGGATGCTCTTCGGCTATATTCTTTTTGTAGGGAACGAGCCGTGCGCAATGGATCTGCTCTTCATGGCTGAGAGTGAACACATTATCTATTTTGATGTGCCAAACGGTGGCATTAACATGAAATATTCGGACCTAAGCCCGGGTAGTTTACTTATGTGGAAAAACATTGGTGCAGCAAGGGACTACTGTAAGCAGACGGGCAAAGAGATGAGGCTTTCAATCGGCTCACTTGATAAAGAATGGACGTATAAGCTTCGCTGGGCGGATGCGCACGCCACGGGGAAAACAATTTTTTAATCTTTCAGCAGAGGCTGGCTTATGTTCTGCAACGGATCGGCTGGAAATAAGCAAAAAACCGCCGAATCCTGAAATGCCAGGCACCAACGAAGGCTGTTGAAAGATAAAACGTTTAATCTCAGGGCCGATTTTAATTTCTATGCATCACTCTCCTTCCCCGCCGTCCTGTAGATAATTCTTCCCTGAGGATGCAATCCGGTAAACCCACGGCATTACGTAAGCTATTAACCGCTGCCTGAAAATGGTGTCATCGCTGGGGAAACAGAGAGAGTTTTTATCTGGTTTTTTTAGCAGCATCAGTGATTCGCCAGATGCCAGGGGGCATACCAAAATGTCGTGAGAAGGCGCGCGTGAACGTTTGCTGTGAATCGTAGTGGAACTGATCAGCCACCTCTGCAATAGTGGCTTCAGTAAACCTTAAACTCAGCGAGGCCGCCTGCATTCTGGTGTTATTAATATATTTCCCGAGGCTGACTCCGCAATGTTTTGTGAACATTCTGTTGAGGTACCATTTTGAATATCCACTTTTTTTAGCCACTTTATCCAGGCTTATTTTTTCATCCGCATGATCATCAATCCATTCTGTTAATGCATTAAAGAAGTTTTTATCTGTCATGCCATCCCCCTTTTGCGCTTTTTGCAGTACCTTTTAAAGGTAACGCATTGCCGCACTAAATTTAATTATAAACTGATCGTTTATACGTTTCTTTTCTAAGCTTTTTTACTCTATTCTCGCCACCGATTTATCTCCTTTAGTAAAGAGTTCCCACTCAGGACGCGACTATCCCACCAAGTCATCAATGAACAATCAGGAAAAGATGAAGAATCTGTCAATGTTGCACAAAAAGTGATCTCTGTTGAGGCGAACCTCTTAGCTGTTGAATTATCCGTCTTCTGTGGGTGATCTACGGTGTATTACTCATGCAGCATCATGAACAATTTCCTGTGCAGGTTCCGGCAGGGTTCCGTACGGAGCCATTCGCGTACAGCGTCTGCACCTGGAACCGCCTGGCGGGTATGCGTCCGCAGCGGTCTGAACACCGGGACACCTGAAGCCAGCCGGTAGTCGCGGATAATATCGGCATGAAGTAATCCACTGAGATGCCTGATATTTTCAGGATAGGCTAAAATTCTTTATGTAAGCGTCAGCAACAAACCTCGCGGTAACGACGCGGCTTATCAGAAAGAGGACGAAAAATGAAATTCGCTGTAATTTTTGAAGATACCGGCGTTGAAGAGGAACATGAGTTTGACACCAAACCTGTTGCCGGAGATTTAGTGACGTTAACGCGCGATGGTATAGGTAAAGATTATATCGTTATCATTGAGCCTGATCCTGACCACACCCATGATGATGGACCTGACGGACACCCGAAAAAGGCCAGGGTCCGGCCAGCGTAGTCTCCGCTAAGATCTAATCCGCCGCCCGACAGGGCGGTTTTTATTGCCTGTTATCCGGAGGTGAATATGACTTTTTTCACTCTGTTCAGGACGATATGCCGACTCGGATCATAACCCTTTGCAATCCAGAGCCGAAATTGCTGACGCCGTTTCCTTGCCTGTAACAGGGATATCGACGGATAATCCCCTGTAGACAGCTGACGGGCTAAGCCTCCCAGCGATAACGGTAGAAAAATGTCACGTTGCCTCAAAGGGAGAGCCTGACATTCAGTCCGGACGAGTCGAAGATAACCTCTGCTTTGTCGCGGCGCTTACCCAGCGCTTTCCTGAGCTTAGTGTCTGTCTGCAATGTGGACATCTTCTTTGCGTCTACGCAGAGGCGTACACAAAACACATAAATTAACGCTACTCAGAGTCAGCCATGATAAAGAAACATAAAGCATGTCCTCAGGATAACCCTCTGATATGAGTGATTTTTATAAAGAAACGTTGTCCGAACTCAAGCACAATAAAGTGAAAGCGTATGCCCTCCGATAATATCTACGCCGAAAAACGCCTGCCCAGCGCGTTTCGTCAGAGCTGGCATCATTTCTATGGCAACCCGATTTCGATGGTCGGGCTGTATGGCTTTGGCGCACTGCTGCTGCTCTGTCTGTTTGGCGGGCTGATAGCGCCATACGATATCGATCAGCAGTTCCTGGGTTATCAGTTGCTGCCGCCATCCTGGTCACACTATGGCGATGTTTCCTTCTTTCTCGGCACCGACGATCTGGGTCGGGATGTGCTGAGCCGCCTGCTGAGCGGTGCGGGCCCGACGGTGGGTTCGGCGATTCTGGTGACGCTGTTCGCCACGCTCGGCGCGCTGGTGCTGGGCGTACTGGCGGGCATGACGCATGGCATACGCTCGGCGGTGATGAACCACGTTCTGGACACCCTGCTCTCTATTCCGTCGCTGTTACTGGCGATTATCGTGGTGGCGTTTCTCGGGCCACGACTCGAGCACGCATTGCTGGCGGTCTGGCTGGCGCTGATTCCACGTCTGGTGCGCGAGATTTACAGTGCCGTGCATGATGAGCTGGAAAAAGAGTATGTGGTGGCGGCACGTCTTGACGGTGCCAGAGGCCGCAACATCCTGCGCTACGCCATTTTGCCTAACATTTTACCGTTGCTGATCACCGAAATTACCCGCGCGCTGTCGATGGCGATTCTGGATATTGCCGCACTCGGGTTTCTCGACCTGGGCGCGCAGCTGCCTTCGCCCGAATGGGGAGCGATGCTGGGTGATTCGCTGGAGCTGATCTACGTCGCCCCCTGGACCGTTATGCTGCCGGGTGTGGCGCTGATGGTCAGCGTATTAATTGTTAACCTGCTCGGTGACGGCATCCGTCGCGCCGTCGAAGCGGGAGTGGAATAAATGCCGTTACTCGATATCCGTAATCTGACCATTGAATTTATGACCGCTGACGGGCCGGTCAAAGCGGTCGATCGCGTCAATCTGACGCTGGGCGAAGGTGAAATCCGTGGTCTGGTCGGTGAGTCCGGCTCCGGTAAGAGCCTGGTTGCCAAGGCGATCTGCGGCGTGACTAACGATAACTGGCGTGTCACCGCCGATCGCATGGTGTTTGATGATGTCGACCTGCTGCGCCTGTCGTCGCGCGAGCGCCGCCGCATTATCGGGCATAACGTCTCGATGATTTTTCAGGAGCCGCAATCCTGTCTGGATCCCTCTGAAAGCATCGGTCGTCAGCTGATGCAGGTGATCCCACGCTGGACTTATAAAGGTCCGTGGCTGAAACGCTTCTGGTTCTGGCGCAAAACCCGCGCCATCGAACTGCTGCATCGCGTCGGCATTAAAGATCACAAAGACATTATGCGCAGCTTCCCCTATGAGCTGACCGAAGGCGAATGCCAGAAAGTGATGATCGCGATTGCGCTGGCTAACCAGCCGCGTCTGCTTATCGCCGATGAGCCGACGAACGCCATGGAACCCACGACGCAGGCGCAGATTTTCCGCCTGCTGAGCCGGCTGAACCAGAACAACAACACCACCATTCTGCTGATCAGTCATGACCTGCGCACTATGAGCCAGTGGGCGGACCGCATCAACGTGATGTACTGTGGTCAGACGGTAGAAACCGCCCAGAGCGAAGATTTAATGAGTACGCCGCACCATCCTTATACTCAGGCGCTGATTCGGGCGATGCCCGATTTTGGACGATCCCTGCCGCACAAAAGCCGTCTCAATACCCTGTCAGGGGCGATCCCGTCGCTGGAGAGCCTGCCGATTGGCTGTCGTCTGGGGCCACGTTGCCCTTATGCGCAGCGCAAATGTATTGAAACGCCACGGCTCACCGGCAGCAAAACGCATCTTTATGCCTGTCATTTCCCGCTGAATATGGAGGGCCAGTAGCATGGAAACCCTGCTGGAAGTGCGCAACCTGAGTAAAACCTTTCGCTATCGCACGGGCCTGTTCCGCCGTCAGCACGTTGAGGCGGTGAAGTCGGTCAGTTTTACCCTACGCGAGAGGCAGACGCTGGCGATAATCGGCGAAAATGGCTCCGGCAAGTCCACGCTGGCGAAGATGCTCAGCGGCATGGTCGCCCCTACCGAAGGTGAGATTCTGATAGACGATCATCCGCTGACCTTTGGCGATTATGGTTATCGCAGTCAGCGCATCCGCATGATTTTCCAGGACCCCTCAACCTCGCTGAATCCGCGTCAGCGTATCAGCCAGATTCTGGAGTTCCCGCTGCGGCTCAATACCGATCTCAGCGCGGAGGATCGAGAGAAACGCATTATCGCCACCCTGCGTCAGGTGGGATTACTGCGCGATCACGCCGGCTATTATCCGCACATGCTGGCACCCGGTCAGAAGCAGCGTCTGGGTCTGGCCCGCGCGTTGATTTTGCAACCCAAAGTGATTGTCGCTGATGAAGCGCTGGCCTCGCTGGATATGACGATGCGTTCCCAGCTGGTGAATCTGATGCTGGAACTGCAGGAGAAGCATGGGATCGCTTACATTTATGTTACCCAGCATCTGGGAATGATGAAGCACATCAGCGATAAGGTGCTGGTGATGCATCAGGGCGAAGTGGTCGAGCGCGGCGGCACCGCTGATGTGCTGGCCTCCCCGCTGCACGATCTGACCCGACGACTGATCAGCAGCCACTTTGGCGAAGCATTGAGTGCCGAAGCCTGGCGGCGCGAGCGTTGATTTTTGCTGCATATCGCGGAAATTGCGGGGCGATTTACCTGATTTATGAGAGACGTGCTAGAATCCGCACGTCGATTAACGTCGGTCGCTTACTTTTTAACCACGCGGCCGCCAACTACAATGACCATAAGGATTACAGCTATGGGTTTTCTTTCCGGTAAGCGCATTCTGATTACTGGCGTTGCCAGTAAACTTTCCATCGCCTACGGTATTGCACAGGCGATGCACAAA
>Ga0308164_10001675_pt1 | contig 24836 bp, 27 predicted proteins | sample PhyTR2_FD_201031 | JGI IMG/M metagenome (GOLD analysis project Ga0308164, IMG submission 201031) | Phyllosphere microbial communities from UC Gill Tract Community Farm, Albany, California, United States - DLSLT.R2 | ecosystem: Host-associated > Plants > Phyllosphere > Unclassified | place: USA... | reverse complement strand
CGGCTGAGGGACTGTCATCCAAGGAGATTCAAAGATGTTTGAAGCGCTATATCATTCGAGACTTGTACCCTCTGATTTTGGCCGATTTGACCGAATCGAGGCACGTCGGTTGACATAGGAGCGTCAATGCGCCGATGGAGCGTGTGTTTCGCAGCTTGAAAACTGAATGGATACCGACCGTGGGCTACATGACAGCTCAAGAAGCGCACCGCGACATCAGTCATTACCTGATGCATCGGTACAACTGGATTAGACCGCACCAATTCAACAACGGACTGGCCCCAGCTCAGGCCGAGAAAAAACTTAACGTCGTGTCCGGGATTAGTTGACCACTACATCTGATATTCATCGTAAGGCAGGTTCTGTTCTGTGAGTTTCTGAAGTTGGACCTGCTTGTACTGACTCTTGGTCATAGGGCCAGGTGTCGGCTGCACGGGCGCCGCGGAGTAGTTTGATGGTGCCCCTCCTCCGACCTTCGAGCCACTACGGGCATAGCTGCTCACAGTCCCGTCAGGAGCAATGGTCACCGTAGTGCTCTCTACCTCCGTGCCGATACCTGCGAAACCGACATAGGCATAGCCCCAGCCCAAAACCTGCGATCCGTCAGAATTCTGGGTGACTGCTGTAGGCGGGCCGAGAAGGGCAATCACTTCTTTGCTGGTGGCTTTGCCTTTAATCAGGCTATCGATCTGGGCTGTTCGATTTTGGTGCCACTACTAGCGCAGCCGGAGAGGAGCGCCGCCATTGAGAGGCAAAGAAGCATCTTTTTCATAAAGTCCCTTTCTGTCTTGAGGCCAGCAAACTTAAGCCCTAGCTGGTGCTGCCAACCAGTCGTAATGAGGCGAATCTAACACCATTATTTAGCCACTACGAGTTGAAAGCTTTCTCCCCGAGAAAAATTAGCAAACGTCAAATCGCAAGAACAATTTGCTAATTTACAGCCACTCCTTCGCCACCTCATGGCGAAACAAGAGCACCTCAATTTTTTGCGAAAGCCAACAACGCGGCGGGCCCTTGCTCGCCCTGGAGAAAGTGAATGTCACCACGCCGAAATCAGGCGAATAACCCCACTCATTCAGCTCCCAATACGTAGGGGGCTCGCCAGGAGATCATCATGACCACCAACCAATACGATTCTCGCACCGCAGACAAGTTTGTGGTGCGACTGCCTAACGGCCTGCGCGCGGACATTGAAGCGGCTGCGAGCGCCGCGGACCGCAGCATGAACAGCGTATTCGTCCAGGCCGTGCGCCAGTATCTGGACGGACAGAATCGCCAATCCTTGCTGCTAGACGCTCTGACAAATGCCGGCGCCCCGCTCCCACCGGCTGTGAGTTCTAGCTTATGAGCCGCCGCAACGGACAACAGGGCGAGCGCCTGATCGAGCTGCTCAACGCCCTGCAGCGTCGAGAAACCACCCCAGATCTATGCCATGTCCGCATCGTGCGGTATCGACGCTCGCAGGGTGCTGGCAGACCACTTTCAAGGTGGTGAACTCCATGGCTAAGACAGTACTGCGGGTGCGCCTCGATGGCGTCGCGTTCTACATGAACACCGAGACCTCTTCACCCGGTACCGGACACCGAAACAGGTTTCGCTTGTTCAAGACAGAAAACTACGGGCGCGACAAATCCGGCTGGATTCAGGTGGGCTCGACGGCTGGCCAGGAGTTATTGGCAATTGAAGATGAAAGCACCTTGCTGAAGGCGTGTGAAAAGCTATTCGCCAGCAAAAAGCCCCACCGCTACGACCTACATGGAGCGATACGCGGCAAATCCGGCAAGTGGGAGGGCGAAGCCTTTCCCATCAGGAAGTCAGTGCAAACAACGTCCTCCATCGACCAGTGATGACTCCATGGCCAAGTCAACTGCATTACCCACCAAAGAGACCGCGCCTCGCTTCCTCAGAGCGTCAACTGCCCCCTCGTACCTGGGCATGTGCCGGGAAGAATTTAACAAGACCGTTCGACCTAACGTCCGCGAATTCCCCATTGGGAAACAGGGCGTTGGCTTCGACCGGCTCGAATTGGATCAGTGGGCAGATTCCTGGGCTGAGTCCATGGCAATTGAAAAGCAAGCCAATGAGGACAACAATCTGCCCCGCAGTGGGCGCCAAGGAGCAAAACAATGGCGCGAAAAACGATGTCGGGCCTCTACCAGAGGAACGGGATTTGGCACATCGACAAAGTCGTCCGAGGTAGCCGACTTCAGGAAAGCACTGGAGCAAGCGAAAGGGAAGAAGCCGAGCAGTACCTGATTCATCGGCTGGAAAAGCTACGACAGGAAAAGATCTACGGCGTGCGCCAGGTGCGAACCTGGCGTGAGGCCGCTACCCGATTCCTGGTTGAGTTCAAAGACCAAGCATCGATCGGCCTTTCCGCATCCCACATCGAACAGCTTGACCCGTATATCGGTGATCTACCGATCACACACATCGATGACGGGACCTTGGCCCCATTCATCCGCGACAGGCAGCAGCCAAGCAAGACGGACAAAGGCAAGGTCAAGCCTGGCGTATCGAACAGGACGGTCAACATTGCTTTGCAACGTGTCGTTCGAATCTTGAACCTGTGCCACAGGAAGTGGCGAGACGCAGAGAAGCGGCCGTGGCTGGATAGCGTGCCGATGACCTCAATGCTGGAGGAGGCGAAGTCGAGCAGGAAGCCCTACCCGATGTCCTGGGCTGAGCAGTCGATGCTGTTCTCGGAGATTCCGGATCACCTGTTGAGGATGTCACTCTACAAGGTGAACACCGGGTGCCGGGAGCAGGAAGTCTGCAAACTTCAGTGGGATTGGGAGGTTAGGGTTCCGGAGTTGGGAGCAAGCGTGTTCCTGATCCCCGCTGATTTTGGCGGGAGAAGCGAAAAGTCAGGCGTGAAGAACGGCGACGAGCGACTAGTGGTGCTGAATAAGGTGGCGATGTCGGTCATCGACGGTCAGCGCGGCCTGCACTCGAAGTACGTATTCCCATACGGACAGCCGGACGAACGCGGTCCGACTCCGATGCACCGGATGAATGACACGGCGTGGAAGAAGGCCAGGGTGAGAGCGGCGACGAGGTGGGAGTTGGAACAAAAGTCGCCGGCACACCCTGGGTTCAGATCAATCCGGGTTCACGACCTCAAGCACACCTTTGGGAGAAGGCTGCGTGCCGCAGGGGTGACACTGGAAGATCGGAAGGCGCTCCTGGGGCACAAGAATGGCAGCGTTACCAGCCACTATTCTACCGCAGAGCTTGAGCAGTTGATCGCAGAGGCAAACAAAGTGTCAGCGACGGATTCACGCGGGCCGGCACTGACAATCTTGAGGAGGAAAACGGGATGAACCCCCGCAAAAGTCCCTACGCATGAAAAAGCCGAACTGGTTAGAGTTCGGCTAAGTCATTGATAAATATGGTCGGGACGGAGTGATTCGAACACTCGACCCCTAGCACCCCATCTCCTTTTTCATACTTCTTGAAAGACTCCAAAATTTTACTCTGGATTTCTCCAAGCTAGTGTTTACTTGAGTTCCAGAGGTGTTCTGCTCTACGAGAGTCCAGGAACGTCCATCAAGAGCCGCCGTTTTTGTGGGGGGAAAAGTAGGGGTAACTCATTTTATGGCCAAAATCACCATCAAAGAACTTGAATCGCTGATCTCTGAAGATGCCAGCCGAATCCTTAGGGAAGATGACAATCAGCGCTGTTCTTTTCATACCAGTCGAATGAGCAGCAAGACCAAGAGCACGTTCAATACAGCCAGCACACTCAGTCCCGCAAGCACACCGCCAGCGCCCCAGGTCTGCAACAGGTAACCGCCTGCAAGGGGGGTCAAGGCTTGTCCTATGAGCGAAGGCCGAGCCATGCGTCCCATCAGCAAAACATAATGGGTGGGCGACATGAGGGCCAATGGCAGAAGTCCTCGAACGATCGCCCGCAAACCATTACCCGCGCCATAGATCACCAACCCCAGGGCAGTCATTGCCGGTGCGATGGTCACAAACAGCAGACCAATTGCCACGAATATCACGGAGATCAACGTCGTCCAGATTGGGTGTCGCTTACGCGAAAACACCTGTAGAACACGTGATCCTACCTGGCTCGGCCCCAGCAATGCGCTCAGTCCGACGGCGGCTGCAAGCGAGTAACCCTGCCCCTGCAACAATGAAATCAGCTGGACCGACATCGCCGTCATGATCACTGCACCCAAAGCAAAAATCAGCGTAAGCAACAAGTAGATCCGCCGGTCGATTGAGAAACTTTCGCCACCCACTGCCTGACTTTTTATGAGTGGTCCCGTGCCCCGTGCCAGCACCCAGAAATAAAGCGGCGCCACGACAATGACCAATAACACTCCATAAGCCACGCACGTCGTGCGCCAACCAACGTGTTCGATGACCAACGCAACCGCGGGCCATGACAGTGTTGTAGCAAACCCGGACACAAGCGTGATGCCCGTAATCGCACTGCCCGCTCGCTCCCCATAGAGAGAACCTAAAGCGGCGAATAGCGCTTCATACAACCCCAGCGCCATACCGACACCTATTACAGCCCAAGACAAAAAAAACATCGGCAACGAGGTCGAACTGGCCATCAGAAACAACCCGATGGCGACGCCCAGACCGCTACTGGCCAGAATAGGGCGACCGCCGTACTGGCCAATAAGCTGGCTGGTCAACGGCGCCAGCAACGCGGAAACCAGAATGCTCAGAGACAGTGCGCCATACACCCATTGGCTGGCCCAGCCGGTTTCTTTCATGATCGGATCGGCCATGACGGCCATCAGGAAGAACGAGCCTCCCCAGACCAGAACCTGCAGCATCCCCAAAATAAAAATGCCGAATACGCCAGGCAGTCGCGTTTGTTGATTCAAGACGATGTCATCAGTGGTGAGAAAGGCGGATAGCGTGACTAGCTGAGCAATTACGTTTAAACGAACGATTCACCTAGCCAACGAATCCATTGGCTCAAAGCATGTGCCCAGCCCAAATCTTACGATTGACCAGGTCGGCAGCAATTTCGATGAAGGCATCCCCGACGAATTTGGCAGCCGGACTGACACGCCTGTCGGCAGGAAAAACCTGAACAAGTTTGCGCATGGGAATGGGGTCAATCAAGGGAGCGGCACTGAGCACGCCAGCTTCGATTTGGGCGTAAATCGATGCCAAAGGCAAAGCGGTCAAACCGAACCCATTGCAGACCAAGGCAATCATCGCGCCAAAGGAATCCGCTTCGACACTGGTCTTGAGCTTGATCCCGACTTCACGCGCACAATCATCCAGAATCACGCGAAGGCTATGCCGAGCACTTGGCAACACCAATAGCTGCTCTGCCAAAGACTCGAACGACACCGGTGTATCAAGACGCAGGTTGGCGCTGGCGGGGCCGACCAGCAGCAGATTTTCCATCATCACCGGCACGATACGCAGCGTATGCAGGGGTTGGGGATCGTAAGAAATCGCCAGTTCCAATTCGCCACGCTGAACCCAATCCAGCAGATAGCCGCTGAAGGCCGAGGAAAACCTGACGGCAAGATTCGGATGCGCCTCTTTGATTTTGCGCACTAGAGGAACGGTGACGATTTCCGCTACCGTCGGCGTCGTACCGATGACGACCGTTCCCCGAAAAGAGGTCTTTCCGCCCACCACAGAACTTCGAATGGACTCCATTTCTTCCATGATTCGAGTGGCATGCGCCAAGACTTCACGGCCGGCATCGGTAATTTCCATGCCTCGTCCATGCCGATCAAAAAGGTAGGCCCCGAGTTCCTTTTCCAACAGACGAATTTGCCTACTCAGTGCCGGTTGTGCGATGTGAAGCCGGTCGGAGGCCTTGCTGAGACTGCCAAGCTCGGCCACATGAATTAGGGTCTTGAGTTGAACGACATCCATTACCTGGCCAGTCAAAGTCGGGCTCGGCGCGAAATGCGTCGAAAGTAGTATGAGTGTAAACGCATTAGCGTTCCTTGGAATGCCACAGGGCCCGCGCCGCATGGGGCCTTGCGACTTTCGAGCCGGCTGTATCCCCCAGCCCGCACGGGTTGCAAGGCAAGCTATAAAATTTCGGTATATCAGTTAGGCCTGGCTGACGGCTTATTACCCTCGTCACTCTGCGGTAGCGTGCAATCAACGTCGACGCCAAGAGCGCTCGACTGACTACAAGAATAAGATTCGAGGGCTTACGTCATGATTTACTGCATTTCTCGTTACCTGACCGACCCGCCTTACACAGTCAGCAAGCAGCTGACCTCTCATATACATCCCCCCTCTTCATGTGCCTTGGTCGTCAAAGGATCACTGCAACTGCGTTAAGCCCATCAACCCATCGAGCTTGCAACGTCGGACACGCATCAGCGTGCGCCTCGTATCGTCTCGCCTTGAAAAAAGGGTGAACAGAATGTCTGCATCAACCAGCGACTCAACACTCCACACTGAAAAGTCCGATCAGATAAAAAGTCCGAATCGCGTCAGAGCCATCATGGGTGCCTGCTCGGGCAATTTGGTGGAGTGGTACGACTTTTTCATTTACGCCTATACCGCCATCTATTTTGCGAGCTCGTTTTTCCCCAAAGGCGACACCACCAGTCAGTTGCTCGCAACCGCCGGCGTCTTCGCCGTCGGCTTTTTCATGCGGCCTCTCGGCGGCTGGATTTTCGGCTGGATTGCCGACACTCGCGGCCGCAAGGTCTCGATGATTATCTCGGTTTTTATGATGTGCGCCGGCTCCCTGCTGATTGCCGTCATGCCGACCTATGAAACCATTGGTGTGGCGGCGCCAGTTTTGCTTGTCGTCGCGAGGTTGATTCAAGGGCTGTCAGTCGGCGCGGAGTACGGCACCGGTGCCACCTACATCAGTGAGATCGCTACACCTGGGCGTCGCTGTTTCTATGGCTCGTTCCAGTACTTCACCATCATTGCCGGTCAGCTCATGGCATTGATGACTGTGGTCATTCTCCAGCAAACCCTCACCGGCGAAGAATTGCGCGAATGGGGCTGGAGGATTCCGTTCTTCATCGGTGCCCTGAGCTCAATCGTGGTGGTGTATCTGCGCCGCGCCATGCATGAAACCGCCACCAAGAAAGACATGAGCCGCAAAGACGCCGGCTCGCTACGCGGCATGTTCAAGCACAAACGGGCGGTCGCGCTGGTGGTAGCGTTTACCATCGGTGGTTCTTTGTACTTCTACACCTTCACCACCTATATGCAGAAGTTCCTGGTGATCTCAGCCGGTTTCAGCCCGGAAACGGTTAGTTTCATCATGACCGCGGCCCTGGTCGGTTTCATGTTCTGCCAGCCACTGTTCGGCTTGCTGGCGGACCGTATCGGGATCAAGGCGCACATGCTGATGTTTTCCGGGTTGGCGATGCTGTTGGTGATTCCCCTGCTCTATTCACTGCAATCGGTCAGCAGCCCGTTTACGGCGTTCCTGCTGGTGTTTGGTGGCCTGGCCATTGCGTCGCTCTACACCCCGATTGCCGGGATCGTCAAAGCTGAACTGTTCCCACCTGCGGTACGCGCATTGGGCGTAGGCTTTCCGTATGCCATCGGCAATGCGGCATTCGGCGGCACCGCCGAATACGTCGCCTTGTCGCTCCGGTCCCAAGGCATTGAGGAATATTTCTTCTTCTATGTCGCGGCCGTCGTGACCATCACTTTCATCGCCGCGATGCTGATGCCGAATCTTTCGCGCTATGGATACATCAGCGGTTCCGGTGAGATCGAAGAGCGCACCGGTTTGAAGGGTTGCGCAAAGTCACACGCTGCGAGCGTTTGAAGCACTGACGATTACAGCAGGTATTTGAAAAGGGCCCATGAGATCCATGGGCCCTTTTTGCATCACTGGGTAGCAGATGCAGGTGCAACTTGAGTGACAGTTTCGGCGAGGACGTTGGCCGCGTGCTCCCGGTTCGGCCATGCATGCAAATCAAGATCAAGATCCTTGAACTGACTTGAATCGAAGACAGGCGTTTTGATGCCGGCTTTGCGTTGCTGGTCATAGTCGCGCAGCAAGCGCATGCCGACATTGAACAACAGCGCCAGGGCGATCAGATTCACGAAGGCCAGCAGCGTCATGGTGATATCGGCAAAAGCGAACACAGTGCCCAGATTTTGTACGGCCCCCCAAAGGATCAGCAGCAGCACCAAACCACGATAGACAATGACTGCAGCGCGCTTGTCGCCCAGCAGAAAGCGCAGGTTATTCTCGCCCAGGTAGTAGTTGTAGAGGATCGACGTGAAGACAAACAGCGCCAACGCCACGCTGATGAAGGTGCGTCCCCAATCTCCGACCACTGCCGCCAACGCGTTCTGAGTCAGCACCAGGCCATCGCCTTCAAAACTAGCCGTGTAAAAGCCTGACAGCAGAATCAGCAGCGCCGTACAGGTACAGATCACAAAGGTATCGAGAAAAACGCTGAAGGCCTGAACCACCCCTTGAGCCGCCGGGTGATCCACTTTCGCCACCGCGGCTACGTTGGGAGCACTCCCCAGTCCCGCCTCGTTGGCAAACACCCCACGTTTGACGCCCATGACAATGGCACTGCCGACCAGGCCGGCAAACGCCTGATCCAGGCCGAAAGCACTTTTGAAGATGGTCATCAGCATTCCGGGAACATGATCAAACTGGAGCACGATCACGTAAACGGTCACGCCAATGTAAGCCAGCGTTTTGACCGGCACCAGCAGGTCCGAGACCGCGGCGATGCGCTTGATGCCGCCCATGAACACCAGGCCAAGCAATATGGCAATCGTAATTCCGGAGTAGGTCGTAGAGAAACCGAACGCATTATTCAGCGAGTGAGTCACGGCATGGGATTGCAGTCCGTTGAAGGCGAAACCAAAGGTCACCAATAGCAGTAACGCCATGACCTTGCCCAGCCAGGGTTGTTTCAGTCCGTACTGGATGTAATACGACGGCCCGCCGCGGAACTGTCCGTTAGCATCACACCGTTTGTACAACTGCCCCAGGCTGCACTCAAAGAAGCTGGTGGACATGCCCACCAGCGCGGTAACCCACATCCAGAACACCGCGCCCGGGCCGCCCAACGTTACCGCCAACCCGACACCGGCGATATTGCCCGCACCTACGCGCCCCGCCAGGCTAAGCATCAATGCCTGGAATGAGCTGATCTGCCCGGCACTCTTTTGCACGCTATCGCGGAAGGCGCCGAACATATGCAGAAAATGGCGGAACTGGACAAAGCGTGAACGCACCGTGAAGTAGCCGCCCAGGCCTACGATGAGCACGATCAGAAGCTTGCCGGAGAGAAAATCATTAATGACATCAAGCATGGGTCGAACCTCTTGTTTTTATAGGTACACGGATTTCAGGCACGCACGCGCCTGCACAAGTCGCCGCCCGAAGGCAGGAGAAGTGACTGAATCAGCTTTTGAATTTCAACTTCGTGGCCTGGCCAGGCTCCCGCGAATGATCAGGAAGCCCTCAGGACGACCGGGTTTACCCGGTAAGGCTGCTCACCTGGAAATCGGCGATCTGTTGCCACATCGCGATGGGGTTGGAATACATCGGGAAATGCCCGCAATCAGGAATGGGGGCCAGCCGGACACCTTCGGCCTGGATATGCGGCAGATAGGACAGTGACGCGTTCTGCTCGCCGTACATGAACATTCGTGGGCATTTCAAGCCGAGGAATTTGCTCATCAGATCGGCATTATCGGAAAGATCTACCATCGACTGGAATATCCCCCGCACCGCACCGGCACGCACCTTGTGCCGCAAGCTCGCGGAATAGAGTGCACTGGCATAGGCAGGGGCGTGTCGGGCACGTTCGATGAAGGCGGCGAAAAACACCTCGGGATCGTTGCTCGGATAGTCGATGATCTGCCGGCTGAGGAAGCAGTCTTCCGGGGCGATATTGCCCTCGATATCGACGAAACTGAGCACCCGGTCCGGGAACTGATGCGCCAGCATCAATGCGGTCAGACCGCCCATGGAATGGCCGACCAGATGGAAGCGTTCGATGCCGAAATGTGCCAGCACCTGCAGCGCTGTCTGCAGCACAAAGGGAATGGAAATCCTGGAAAGATCATCGCACTGGCTTTCACCACAACCCGGTGCGTCGTAAGCCACGAAAGGGTGACCGGCGAACGCGGGCTGCTGCACGATGTCGGCATAGTCCTCCTTGGTCGAACCAAAACCATGCAGGAACACGATCGGCGCAAGGACGCCGTCGCGATGGATGGCGGCCACGTTCAGTTGGACACCCTCCACCGTCAGAGGGAGTTGCACATGAGTGAACGTTTCTGGAGAAGACACGTTGTTGACTCCTTGAACGAAAAGGTAGCGCCGAACTTGGGTTGCCGGCAGCCAGACTCGCAATTTCAAGGGAATCGAGCCTTCTGTAAATTCCTAATACGGGAAGGCTTTCATACGCCAAACCTATCACTCCTGTTCACGCACAGGGCCTTGCTCGACTCACATACGGGACTGGAGTCGGGTGACCAGCTCCTGCACCAGCGGATTGGGCCGATCTGCATTCCAGGCCACCGCTGTGGTCACGACATTGAGCTTCTGGATCAGTGCTCGAAATACCACATTGTCCGGTGCCAGTTTTTTCAGCGACGCTGGTACCAGTGCGATACCCTGGCCGCAGCTGACAAAGGCAATTTGCGAGGCGACCGAGCGCACTTCATGCAGCACGCGCGGGGAAAAACCGCTGGCGCGGCAAGTCGCAATCAGATTGTCGAAGTAGACCGGACTAACCTTTCGGGAAAACATCACCAAGGGTTCAGTGGCCAGGCTGGCCAGGCTGATTCGCGTGCGCGCCGCCAAGGGGTGATCGCTGGGCAGGGCCACAACCAGGCGGTCCTGAGTCAGCGGCAGTGATTTGATCGAGGCCCCCAGATCACCGTCCAGCCGGGCGAAGGCCAGGTCGATGTCTCCGGCTTCCAGCGCCGGCACCGCTTCGACGCTGTCGATCTCCCGTACAGACACGGTGAGGTGCGGGTAATCGCTCTTCAGTTGCTCGATCAAACCCGGCAAGACATCAAACATGGCCGTAGAAATCGCGCCGATGGTCAATATCCCCGACTGCCCCGCCACCGCCTCCTCCACGGCGAGCTCCAGCCGTTCCAATTGGTCGGCGAACTTGCGCACGGCCGGCAGAATCGCCGCTCCCACCGGGGTCAGCTTCGCACCGCGTCGCGAGCGATCAAACAGCTTGACCTTGAGCGCCTGCTCCAACACTTGGATCTGCTCGCTCAGCGGTGGCTGGGACATGCCCAAACGCTTGGCCGCACGGCCGAAGTTCTGTTCTTCGGCCACCGCCAGGAACAACCAGAGATGACGAATCAGTCGAAAATTGATCATGATTAATCCATAGGTTTAACGTATCTAACGCATCTGTGATTAGTAATATACCTATCAAATTGTCTCGCTAACACTGGGCGCCTCCGTCACCACTGAGGCTTTCCCATGATCAATAAGAGTTTGCTGGATCGCTTGGCGGCGCTGGATACCAACACGGTTTCCGATGCGCTCGACTTCATCGGCCTGCCGGGTGCCACTGTTGGGCTGCGCCCACTGTGGAACTGCCCAAAGATTGTCGGCCGCGCCAGCACCGTGCTGCTGGCTCCTAAATCCGACAACGTCCCCACTGTGCACCTGATTACCCCCGTGGTGGAACAGATCGACAGCGATGATCGTGTGCTGGTGATTGCAGGTGGAATCGAAGGCATCTCCTGCTGGGGCGATATCCTCGCCAATGCAGCGGCCAGCAAGAAAGTGCGCGGCACGGTAATCGACGGTTTCAGCCGCGACATCGACGGCAGCGAGTCGATTGGCTACCCGGTTTATGGCCGCGGGGTGACCATGATCAGTGCCCGCAATCGGGTGGTGCAGATCGATGCCGCCGTAACCATCAACGTGGCCGGCGTCGACGTCAGCGAGAACGACTATGTCATCGCCGATACCTGCGGCACCGTATTCGTGCCCTCAGCCTATATCGAGAAAGTGCTCGACCTTGGCGAGCGTATCGCCCGCCGCCAGGACGGCATGGTCGAGGCTGTCCGCAGCGGTCGCTCGGTCGCCGAAGTGATGCATGACACCCAATTCGAAGCGATCCACACGGAGCACGCCTGATGAATATCGAAGACAAAGAACTGGTCGCCTTGTTTGAAGGCCTGGACACCCCGGGTGTTTCCGATGCGCTGGACAAACTCGGCCTGCCCGGCCAATGCCTCGGTGTGGCGCCACTGGACAACTACAGCAAGGTTATCGTCGGCCCGGCGTTTACCGTGCAGTACGTCTCGGCCAGCGTACCTCCGGGTACCGTTGGCGATTTCATCGAAGACGTCGCGCCCGGCGATGTGGTGGTCATCGACAACGGCGGCCGCACTGATTGCACCGTCTGGGGCGACATCATGACCCAGTACGCCGGTACTCGGCAGATCGCTGCCACAGTCATCGACGGTGTTTGCCGTGACGTGAACAAAGCACTGGGCGATGGCTACCCGATCTTCAGCAAGGGCCGCTTCATGCGCACCGGCAAAGACCGCGTACAGGTTCAGTCGGTCAACCAGCCGGTGTCCATCGGTGCCGCCCGGGTCTGTGCCCGCGACATCGTAGTCGCCGACGCCAACGGTGTGGTCGTCGTCCCCCGGGCTCGTGCAGCTGAAGTGGCAGCGTGTGCCCGTCAGATCGAATCGGTCGAAGCCGACATTCGCGCCCTGATCGCTCAGGGCAAAACCCTTAAAGAAGCCCGCGCCGCACTGGGCTACCACAGCCTGCAGAGGAAAGTTTGATGACCATACTCCCCCTCCCCCTGGATTCTTACGCACGGGCAAAAGTGCTGGGCAGTTCGACGCTGTATGAAGCGTCCCACCTGCCTTGCGCGGTCGACAGCGCGATCCGCCCGATCTGGGACGGTGCCTTTATCTCCGCTCCCGCTTACCCTCTGGAATGCTCGCCCGGCGACAACCTCGCCCTGCACCTGGCGATGGAACGTGTGCCCCGTGGCAGCGTGCTGGTCGTAGGCACGGGCAGCTTCATCGCCGGTTATTGGGGCGAAGTGCTGACCGTGGCGGCCGAAGCGGCTGGCGTGGTCGGGCTGGTGATCGATGGTGGCGTACGCGATATTGCGGCCCTGAAGAAACGCCAGTTCCCGGTGTTCGCCCGCGGCATCTCGCTGAAAGGCACAGTCAAAGCCAGTGCGCCTTCGGTGGGGCAGCCGTTCAATTTCAATGGTGCTTTCGTGACACAGGGCGACTGGGTGGTGGCCGACGATGATGGTGTGATCATCATTCCCAAGGCGGATGCCGCACGCACCTTGGCAGAAGGTGAAGCGCGGGCGGACAAGGAAGCGCAGATGATGCAGGCGTTGACCGAGGGCCGCTCGACCCTGGAACTGATGAACCTGACTGAGTGGAGAACTCGCGCATGAGCGCCGATATCCAACGTCTGAATCAGCGTCTTGCCAATGCGCAGCCGTCCGCGACTTACCGAATCATGGATCGGGTGGCAGAGCGCCGGGCGCAAGGCGCGAAAATTATTTCGCTGTGTGCCGGCGAGCCGGATTTCGATACGCCCAAGCATGTGCGTGAAGCGGCCATTCATGCCATTGAACACGGCCACACCCGCTACACCCAGGTCGCCGGTGTACGTTCACTGCGAGAAGCAGTGGCCGCCAAGTTCCGTCGTGAGAACGGTCTGGACGTAGCCTGGCAAGACACCCTTGTCTGCAACGGTGGCAAACAGGTGATCTACAACGCCTTGGCCGCGACCCTCAATGAGGGTGACGAAGTTATCGTGCCGGCGCCGTACTGGGTCAGTTACCCGGAGATGGTTCAATTGTGTGGCGGTGAAGCCCGAATCGTTACTTGCGACGCCGACACTGGCTTCAAGCTGACGCCCTCGGCGCTGGCCGCCGCGATCACACCGCAGACCCGCTGGTTGATCCTCAATTCGCCGTCCAACCCGACCGGCGCGGTGTATAGCCGGGAAGAACTGCACGCCTTGGCTGAGGTGTTGTTGGCTCACCCTCACGTGCTGATTCTGGCCGATGACATCTACGAGCATCTGATTTTTGATGATCAAGCGTTCTACACCCTGGCCCAGGTTGAACCACGACTGGCACCTCGCACCCTGACCATGAACGGTGTGTCCAAGGCCTATGCTATGACCGGCTGGCGAATCGGTTTCGCCACAGGGCCGCGCTGGTTGCTGGAAGCCATGGAAAAACTGCAAGGTCAGCAAACCTCTGGCGCCAGCTCTGTGTCGCAACAGGCTGCGCTCGCGGCACTGGAAGGTCCCAAGGATTTCATCCGTGAAAGCCGGGTGGCATTCCAGAGTCGTCGCGATTTGATGGTGGCGCTGCTGAACGACACCCCAGGCCTTGAATGCGTCAGTCCAGCCGGGGCGTTCTACGCGTTCGCGTCCTGTGCCGGATTGATCGGGCGTACCTCAGCGGGTGGCCGGGTACTGCACACCGACGAAGATGTCGCGCATGCACTGCTCGACGAAGCGGATGTGGCCGTAGTGCATGGTAGCGCTTTTGGTCTTGGCCCTTACATTCGCATCGCCTACGCCCTGGATGAGGCTTCATTGCGCCAGGCCTGCGAGGCGATCCGTACCTTCTGCACCTCACTACGTTAATCATTTCCCTTCCCATAATGCGTGGCTATCGCCGTTGCCCGGCAGGCCACGCATTCACCCCACCTGCTATACAAAATGGGCATATCTCAAAGACAAAAACGGTAGTCGCAGTCCGCTCCCAGCACTCCCAGAATGGGTGAAAACACAAAAGCAGCACTGCTTGGGAGATTGGCATGTCAACAGAAGCTGAACACACCGTGGGACAGGATTGGCAAGAGGACGTGTTCCGCGTGCTCAAGGCCCACGACGTCAAACACGTGGTCTTCGTACCGGATGCAGGTCACTCGGCGGCCATCCGCATGTCGTATGCCGACCCGGATATCAAGGCTGTCGTCCTCACCACCGAAGAAGAAGGCATCGGCTACCTCGCCGGCGCCTGGCTGGGCGGTGAGCGCGGTGCACTCTTGATGCAGTCCAGCGGCGTCGGTAACTGCATCAACACCCTGGCACTTCAAGTCTGTGCCGGCTTCCCGTTGTTGATGGTGGTCACCATGCGCGGCGACTGGGCCGAATTCAACGCGTGGCAGAACCCGATGGGCCAGGCCACAGAAGCCTCCCTGAATCTGATGAAAGTGATGACCTGGCGCGCGGACGTCCCGGAAGACGTTGCCCCGCTGCTGCACGGTGCCGCGACCATGGCCTTCAACGGTGATTCGTCCACTGCCCTGCTGCTCGGTCAGCGCCTGATTGGAGAAAAGAAATGGGTCAAGTAAGCGCAAACCACACTCTGTGCCGCCGCGAAGTGGTCAAGGCCTTGCTGGCCGACCGCAAAGACGTGCTGGTCGTGACGGGTCTCGGTTCGGCGTCCTACGACGTCATGGCTGCCGGTGACAATGATCTGAATTATTACCTGTGGGCTGCCATGGGCAGCGCGATCACTGTGGGTCTGGGCCTGGCAAATGCGCAGCCAGACAAATCGGTGGTGGTAGTCACCGGTGACGGCGAGTTGCTCATGGGCTTCGGTGCACTGGCCACGGTAGCACTGCAAAAGCCCGCCAACCTGACCATCGCGGTGCTGGATAACGGTCACTTTGGTGAAACCGGCATGCAAGTCAGCCACGCCGGTTTTGGTATTTCCCTGGACCAGGTGGCGAAGACTTGCGGCTTCAGTTGGACCGATGAAATCCGCGACATGGAAAGCGTACATGACCTGCGCGAGCGCTTTGCGAGCCGCGACGGCGTCAAGCTCGCGACGATAAAGATCAAAGCGGAAAACCCGCCACGGGTGCTGCCACCGCGCGATGGTCATTACGTCAAGAATCGCTTCCGTGCCGCCTTGGGTTTCAACCCGATCTGATTGCTCTTTGCCCGGACCCGGTCACGCAGGGCAGATGCCGTGCGTGACACGTTGAGGAGAATAATAATGACTGACCGTAACTCTGAAGAGCTCAATGCCATCCGCGAGGGCGTACGTGCTCTGTGCGCTGAATTCGATGCGGCTTACTGGCGCAAAGTCGACGAAGAAAAAGGTTTTCCGGAAACCTTCGTCAAGGCCCTGACCGATGCCGGCTGGCTGGCGGCGATGATTCCTGTCGAGTACGGCGGATCCGGCCTCGGGCTGGCCGAGGCCTCGGTGATCCTTGAAGAAGTGAACCGTTGCGGCGGCAACTCCGGCACCGTCCACGGGCAGATGTACAACATGTTCACCCTGCTACGACACGGCAGCGAGGCGCAGAAAAGCTACTACCTGCCGAAACTGGCCAGCGGTGAATTGCGCCTGCAATCGATGGGCGTCACCGAACCCACTACCGGCACCGACACCACCAAGATCAAGACCACCGCGATCAAGCGCGGCGACAAGTATGTGATCAATGGGCAGAAGGTGTGGATCTCACGAATCCAGCATTCCGACTTGATGATCCTGCTAGCGCGCACCACACCCTTGGCCGAGGTGAAGAAGAAGTCCGAGGGCATGTCGATCTTCCTTGTCGACCTGCGTGAGGCCATCGGCAATGGCATGACAGTGCAACCCATCGCCAACATGGTCAACCACGAGACCAATGAGTTGTTCTTCGACAACCTGGAGATCCCCGCAGACAGTCTGATCGGCGAGGAAGGCAAAGGCTTCCGCTACATCCTCGACGGGTTGAATGCCGAGCGCACCCTCATCGCCGCCGAATGCATCGGTGACGGTCGCTGGTTTATCGAAAAGGCCAGTGCCTATGCTCGCGACCGCGTGGTGTTTGGGCGTCCTATCGGGCAGAACCAGGGCGTGCAATTCCCCATCGCCGAAGCGCACATCGAAATCGAAGCGGCCGACCTGATGCGCTGGCGCGCCTGCGAGGAATACGACAGCGGCCTCAACGCCGGGGCCAGCGCCAACATGGCCAAGTACCTGGCGGCGAAAGCCTCCTGGGAAGCGGCTAATGCCTGCTTGCAGACCCACGGAGGCTTCGGCTTTGCCTGCGAATACGACGTCGAGCGTAAATTCCGTGAAACCCGTCTGTATCAGGTGGCGCCCATCTCCACCAACCTGATCCTGTCGTACGTTGCCGAACACCTACTTGAACTGCCGCGCTCCTTTTAAAGGATCAGCGTAAAGCCCAGTGCGTCGGCCCAAGCTGGCGCGGCTGGGGAGCCATGACAAGAGAGATAATAATCATGAGCCAACCCAAAGGCATCCGTCCGCTCGATGGCATTACCGTCGTCAGCCTTGAGCATGCGATTGCAGCGCCCTTCTGCACCCGACAATTGGCCGATCTTGGCGCGCGCGTGATCAAGGTCGAACGCCCAGGCACGGGTGACTTCGCCAGAGGGTACGACCAACGCGTCAACGGTCTCGCCTCGCACTTCGTCTGGACCAATCGTTCGAAAGAAAGCCTGACCCTCGATCTGAAACAAGATTCGGCCACCGAGGTGCTGGACAGCTTGCTGGCCACTGCCGATGTCCTGGTGCAGAACCTGGCGCCGGGTGCCGCAGCACGAATGGGACTTTCATTTGAGGCTTTGCATCAGCGGTTTCCGCGCCTGATCGTTTGTGACATTTCAGGCTACGGCGCAGGCGGCCCGTATGAAAAGAAAAAAGCCTATGACCTGTTGATCCAGAGCGAAGGCGGATTCCTATCGGTCACCGGCGGACCGGGTGAGGAAGAAATGGCCAAGGCCGGTTGCTCGATTGCTGACATCGCGGCCGGCATGTACGCCTACACCGGAATTCTATCTGCCTTGCTGTTGCGTGGACGCACTGGCGAAGGTAGCCACCTCGATGTGTCGATGCTGGAAAGCCTGGTCGAGTGGATGAACTACCCGATGTACTACGCCTACGACGGCGCTACACCTCCCCCTCGCGCCGGCGCCGCGCACGCCACGATCTACCCCTATGGCCCCTTCCCTATCGGTGACGGCACCACAGTCATGCTGGGGTTGCAGAACGAACGAGAGTGGCGGCTGTTTTGCGACAAGGTACTGCTTACTCCTGAACTGGCGAAAGACGAACGCTTCTCTGCCAACTTCAAGCGCGTCGAAAACCGTCAAGCGCTGCGGGCACTCATCGTTGAATCGTTCTCCACACTCAATTTCGATGCCGTGTTTGATCGGTTAGAGCATGCGCAAATTGCGAACGCCCGGGTCAACGACATGCAAGGTGTTTGGGACCATCCGCAACTTCAGGCACGTGACCGATGGCGGGAAGTCGAAACCTCCGCCGGCACCGTCCCGAGCTTGATACCTCCCGGCAGCAACAGCGCGTTCGAGCCACGCATGGATGCCGTACCGGGCCTCGGTCAGCACACCGAACAGGTGCTCAGGGAACTGGGTCTGGGTACAGACCGTATTGAACAAATGCGCGCAGCCGGGGCGATTTAGCCTTCATCTGAAAACAAAAAACCTGCCTGCAACAATCAAAGTTTTTCGAGAGAACACTGCCCAATGAAAATGCTGGTAGCTGTGAAACGAGTGGTCGACTACAACGTCAAGGTTCGCGTTAAGGCGGACAATTCCGGCGTCGACCTCGCCAACGTGAAAATGTCGATGAACCCGTTCTGCGAGATCGCCGTGGAAGAAGCCGTACGCCTGAAAGAAAAGGGTGTTGCGACCGAAATCGTTGTCGTCTCCATCGGCCCGTCCACCGCTCAAGAGCAACTGCGCACCGCGCTGGCTCAGGGTGCCGATCGCGCCATCCTCGTCGAATCCGCCGAAGATCTGACTTCCCTGGCCGTTGCCAAGCTGCTCAAGGCTGTTGTCGACAAGGAACAGCCACAGCTGGTGATCCTTGGCAAGCAAGCCATCGACAGCGACAACAACCAGACTGGCCAGATGCTCGCTGCATTGAGCGGCTACGGTCAGGGCACGTTCGCTTCGAAAGTCGAAATCAGCGGCGACAGCGTGGCTGTTACCCGTGAAATCGACGGCGGCGCGCAGACAGTTTCCCTGAAACTGCCGGCCATCGTCACCACCGACCTGCGTTTGAACGAGCCGCGCTACGCGTCGCTGCCCAACATCATGAAAGCCAAGAAGAAGCCTCTCGACGTGCTGACTGCGGACGCTTTGGGCGTTTCCACCGCCTCCACCAACAAAACCCTGAAAGTCGAAGCGCCTGCTGCACGCAGCGCGGGTATCAAGGTCAAGTCGGTGGCTGAACTGGTCGAGAAACTGAAAAACGAAGCGAAGGTGCTTTGAGCTTAGGAGCCTAATCATGACTATCTTGGTAATCGCTGAACACGACAACAAAGTAGTGGCCCCGGCCACGCTGAACACCGTGGCTGCTGCCGTCAAAATCGGCGCTGACATCCACGTTCTAGTTGCAGGCCAGGGCGCTGGCGCCGTGGCTGAAGCCGCTGCGAAAGTGGCTGGCGTGGCTAAAGTGCTGGTTGCCGACAACGCTACCTACGCTCACCAGCTGCCGGAAAACGTTGCTCCTCTGGTCGCTGAACTGGGCAAGGGCTACAGCCACATCCTGGCTGCCGCTACTTCCACCGGCAAAAACATCCTGCCACGCGTTGCCGCGCAGCTGGACGTTGACCAGATCTCCGAGATCATCGCCGTGGTCAGCGCTGACACCTTCCAGCGTCCGATCTACGCCGGTAACGCCATCGCGACCGTACAGTCCAACGCTGCAGTGAAAGTGATCACCGTGCGTGCCACCGGTTTCGACCCGGTTGCCGCTGAAGGTGGTTCGGCTGCCGTTGAATCGGTGGCTGCTGCTCACGACGCCGGTACTTCCAGCTTCGTTGGTGAAGAACTGGCCAAGTCCGATCGTCCGGAACTGACCGCTGCCAAGATCGTCGTTTCCGGCGGCCGCGGCATGCAGAACGGCGATAACTTCAAGCACCTGTACGCCCTGGCCGACAAGCTGGGCGCTGCTGTTGGCGCTTCCCGCGCGGCAGTGGACGCAGGTTTCGTACCCAACGACATGCAGGTCGGTCAGACCGGCAAGATCGTTGCTCCACAGCTGTACATCGCCGTCGGTATTTCCGGCGCGATCCAGCACTTGGCCGGCATGAAAGACTCCAAAGTGATCGTTGCGATCAACAAGGACGAAGAAGCGCCGATCTTCCAGGTGGCCGATTACGGCCTGGTGGCGGATCTTTTTGAAGCGATTCCAGAAATGGCCACCCTGGCCTGATCACTGACCGACTGGAGCAAAGAATATGAGCAGCAGTTCCGATTTTTCCGCCTGGATTGGACGACGTCAGGAAAGCCAGGACCGGATCAGTTTCACTCTGGTCAGACGCATTGCCGCGACATTGGGCGAGTCGGCACCACAACCCGGTGAGCCGCTGCCGCCCCTGTGGCACTGGGCATTTTTTCAGGAGCCGGTGGGTGCCAGCGAACTGGGGCCGGACGGCCATCCAGCGCTTGGGGGATTTTTGCCGCCGGCCCATAACCGCAATCGCATGTGGGCGGGAAGCCGAATTGAGTTTTTCCAGCCATTAAAAGTGGATGCTGAAGTGACCTGTGTATCGACCATCCTCAACGTCGAGGAGAAGCACGGTCGCACGGGTTCCTTATTGTTCGTCACAGTACGCCATGAGTTTTTCCAGGACGGCAAACGCGCCCTTCAAGACGATCAGGACATTGTTTACCGTGAACCTTCCCCGCCCAAACTGAACGGTACCGAAAAGCTACCTGAAGGCCAATGGCAGGAACGGATAGAGCCCACTCCAACCCTGCTGTTTCGCTATTCCGCAGTGACCTTCAATGGTCATCGTATTCACTATGACTGGCCGTATGTGACAGAGACCGAAGGTTATCCGGGGCTGGTGGTACATGGTCCATTGATCGCCACGTTGAATTTGCGTGCCTTTACCAAAGCGCATCCAACTGCGCGCCTGGAGCGTTTCGCATTCCGCGGAGTACGACCTCTGATTTCGCCTAAGCCTTTCCAGGTGGGCGGACGTCTAATCGAAAACGGCAAGGCACAGGTCTGGGCTGGCAATCAGGACGGCACAGCACAGATCGGAGAGATCGAGTTCAGCAATGGAGCAACGCCATGAGCAAATCAATTGTTCGCTCCGCCCTGTTTGTGCCGGCTACTCGACCAGAGCGCATCTCAAAAGCTATTGCCACCGGGGCGGATCGAGTCATCGTTGACTTGGAAGATGCCGTGCAAGAAAACCTCAAGGAGCAGGCGAGGGATAATCTCGACGCGTTCCTGAGCGAAGCCCCGGATGCACGGATTCTGGTCCGAGTGAATGCCCCGGATCACTGGGCGCATGTTGCGGATCTGGATCTTTGCCGACGCCACGCCGGCGTTATCGGAATTCTGCTACCCAAAGCAGAAAGCGCGAAACAGGTCACCACAGCTGCCGGTACCGAAAAACCGATTTGGCCAATCATCGAGAGCGCGAAGGGCTTGTCAGCACTCAACGAAATTGCCGGCACTCAAGGCGTTGAGCGGTTGTCGTTCGGTAGTCTGGATCTGGGTCTGGACCTGAACCTGACTACTGGCAGCCATGCCGCCGAAGAAATCCTTAGCCATGCGCGCTACGCCGTTTTGCTCGCCACCCGGGTTGCAGTGCTCGCTCCAGCGTTGGATGGAGTATTTCCGTCGATCCAGGACACCGCTGGGCTACTACGCGCGGTTCATTTTGCACGCGACATGGGCTTTGGTGGCGCGCTTTGTATCCATCCAACCCAAGTCGCGATCATTCATCAGGCGCTAAAACCAAGCCAGGAAGAATTGCACTGGGCGCAACGCATTATCGAAGCCGCTCGTTCAGGTGAAGGCGTTTTCGTGCTGGATGGGCAAATGGTCGATGCGCCGGTCATTGGTCGCGCGCAATCCATTTTGGCTCGCGCGACCTGATTCAACACCGGCGCCGTTGCTTAGAAGCTATGAATCCATTCCCATCCTACAGGACGGTGTCATGACTAACGTTTCCAGCCTTACCCATGCCATTTCAATCAATCCCGCCAATGGTGAGCAGATCGGCCACTACCCCTTCGAATCCGCATCGGAACTGGAGGCATCACTGTCACGTTCTAACAAGGGGTTTTCCACCTGGCGTAGCCAACCCGTCGAAATGCGTTCGCAAGCACTGATCGCTTTGGCAAGGGCATTGCGCGACAACGCAGAAGCGATGGCGAAGATGATCACTCAAGAGATGGGCAAACCCAACACTCAGGCGCGCGGTGAGATTGAAAAGTGTGCGCAACTCTGTGAGTGGTACGCCGAGCACGGCCCCGCCATGCTAACCGCCGAACCCACTCAGGTTGAGGGCGGAAAGGCACGAATTGAATATCGTCCACTGGGTCCGATTCTCGCCGTGATGCCTTGGAACTTTCCGATCTGGCAGGTGCTGCGTGGCGCCGTCCCGGCGTTGATTGCCGGCAATACCTACGTCCTCAAACATGCGCCGAACGTGATGGGATGCGCCTATCTGCTACTAGACGCGTTCAAGCGCGCCGGCTTTGCTGAAGGTGTGTTCGAAGTCATCAATGTCACGCCCGACGGTGTCTCCACTGCGATAACAGACACTCGCATCGCCGCGGTCACGCTCACTGGCAGCGTCCGAGCGGGCATGGCTATTGGGGCACAGGCGGGTGCAGCTTTGAAAAAATGTGTGTTGGAACTGGGTGGCTCAGATCCCTTCATAGTGCTCAACGACGCCGACCTGGATGAAGCTGTCAAAGCCGCTGTGATTGGCCGCTACCAAAACACCGGACAAGTCTGCGCGGCGGCTAAACGCTTAATTGTCGAACAAGGCGTTGTCGAGGAATTTACCCGCAAGTTTGTCGAATCCACCTCCAAGTTGGTCATCGGCGATCCACTGGCCACAGACACTTACATAGGGCCCATGGCCCGCTTTGATTTGCGCGATGAACTGGATCGTCAGGTCCGAGACACCCTGGAAGAAGGTGCGACCTTGTTGTTGGGAGGCAGAAAGGCCGAAGGCCCTGGCAACTACTACGAGCCTACGGTCTTTGGTGATGTCACCGACCAGATGACCTCATTCAAACAGGAATTGTTTGGGCCCGTGGCATCGATCATCACCGCGCGGGACGCCGCACATGCATTGGAACTGGCTAACGACAGTGAATTTGGGCTCGCCTCGACCATCTACACACGCAATGTCCAACTGGCCCAGAAGCTGGCCGGCGAACTGGAAACCGGAGGCGTGTTCATCAATGGCTATTGCGCAACCGACCCACGCGTCACCTTCGGCGGCGTAAAGAAAAGCGGGTTTGGCCGTGAGCTTTCGCATTTCGGTGTGCGCGAATTCTGTAATGCACAGACCGTCTGGCTGGACCGTCACTAACAACAAGCAAGTCGCCAGGCCCAGCGAAAACGTCCGCTGAGCCAAAGATGGGCGAGTCAGAAAAAGACTCGCCCCACCTTTATGAGGAGCTTTTGATGCGAGTCTTCCCTGCAATGCTGGGCGTGACGCTGACTGCGGCGTTAACCTTCACGCCAGCGATGGCTGCCGAACTTACCGGTACACTTAAAAAAATTAAGAACTCGGGGACCATAACCCTGGGGCACCGAGACTCTTCAATTCCGTTCTCCTACATCGCCGACGCTTCCGGCAAACCAGTTGGCTACTCGCATGACATCCAATTGAAAATTGTCGACGCTATCAAGCAGGAACTTGAGATGCCCGAGCTGAACGTACGGTACAACCTGGTGACGTCACAAACGCGCATCCCGCTTGTGCAAAACGGTACTGTCGATCTGGAGTGCGGTTCTACAACCAATACCGCAGAGAGGGCGCAGCAAGTCGAATTTTCAGTCGGCATCTTCGAAGCCAGCACTCGACTGTTGGTCCGAAAGGATTCGATCTACAAAGACTTTGACCATCTCAATGGCAAGAACGTAGTGACCACTGCTGGCAGCACTGCCGAACGGATGCTCAAGGTCATAAATGCCGAGAAAAAGATGAACATGAACGTCATCTCTGCCAAAGACATTGGAGAGTCTTACCAAATGCTCGAGTCCGGCCGCGCCATTGCGTTTATGCAGGACGACGCATTGCTGGCGGGCGAGATGGCCAAGGCAAAGAAACCGGAAGATTGGGTGGTGACCGGCACCCCGCAATCCAACGAAATCTATGGTTGCACAATGCGTCGGGGTGATCCGGATCTCAAAAAAGTCGTGGATGACTCGATCAAGTCACTTTTCGTCTCGGGCGAAATCAACGCCATCTACGATAAATGGTTTACTCAGCCCATCCCTCCCAAAGGCTTGAATCTCAAATTCCCCATGAGCGCAGAACTCAAAACAATCATCGCCCAACCCAACGACCAACCGGCGCCGGAAAAGGCTCTTTAACGGTCGCCCCCTTCTGCTCAAGCGACCAGGACACAGCGAGGCACTCTCCTCGCGCCATGACCTTTGTATCAGCTGAAAATTCCACCAAGAGCCAGAGCTTTTGTAGGGGTAAAAACGCCTAAAAATAAAAAGGGGTCGCGAGATAAAATCTCGCAACCCCTTGAATTATATGGTCGGGACGGAGTGATTCGAACACTCGACCCCTAGCACCCCATGCTAGTGCGCTACCGGACTGCGCTACGCCCCGACTAGGCGTGTTACTGGGTTCGCTTCGCAACGAAGCGATCAGGAATATACCGCAAGCTTTTGAAATGTGGAAGTATTTTAAAAGCCGGATTTACTTCTTCAAAACCACCAGCACATCTTCGAGTTCGGAGATCATCTGGCGGATCAGTTGTTTGTACTGAGTGGTGTCGTCCTTGGCTTCATCACCGGACATGCGCTGACGCGCACCACTGATGGTGAACCCTTGGTCGTACAGCAACGCGCGGATCTGTCGGATCATCAGCACATCCTGGCGCTGATAATACCGACGGTTCC
>Ga0308164_10001674_pt1 | contig 24851 bp, 22 predicted proteins | sample PhyTR2_FD_201031 | JGI IMG/M metagenome (GOLD analysis project Ga0308164, IMG submission 201031) | Phyllosphere microbial communities from UC Gill Tract Community Farm, Albany, California, United States - DLSLT.R2 | ecosystem: Host-associated > Plants > Phyllosphere > Unclassified | place: USA... | reverse complement strand
CATGGGAATCCTGACGATAAGGGTGATGGTGTCCACGTATTTTTAGGTGGAGAACATCGCCCTTATTGCTGGGTTCGGGTAGGTGACTTTGCCGGACGGTTACGAATGAGGCTCACGCTTGGTATTCTTAATGACGACTTTCACATGTGCCAACTACGCCTGATCTGTCCAATACTTTAGCTCCTTGGCTAAAAGCGATGCTGCCGCCTCGGTTTTTCCAGTTAACGGAGTTAATAGATAGTAATCTGAAACTTTATCCTCGACTTTATAACAAGGCAAAATCGCATCAATATTATGTTCTCCCGTTACGATTAGTTTCGCTTTGGAGTTGCAAAGATACGCAGCAGCTAAAGCGATACGGCGGAATGGTCCGGAGAGAACCAAAATGTCATGACGCGCCTCGCTAACCCGTCCAATCATCTTAAATACTTCCGAGCTATCAAGGTGATTCCGAGGCGCGCCACTCATCCTGATATCATCAGTGAGATCACAATAAAATCTCGCGCGCTGAGTGTGTACATATCCTGCGTAGTCCTTATTAAGTGCGAAATATGCTACGCGCGCCGCGCTATGCTCGACCACCTCAACTAATCTGCATCCACCTTGCAACATCATCAGCGCTACAATCCCTCCGCTAAAATGAAGAGATGAGTTTGATCCATCCGTCCAGGAAGAAATATGTTTTAGATCTTGTGCTATTTTTTCGTTACCCCCGCCAATGTAAAGAAAGTTTCTCGGGTCGAGGGTTTTTTTGATTTGTTGTTGAGATTCTATATGTTCATGAGAAAACGGTATTGGTCCTAATCCTTTTGAAGCCCATTCATTACCAATATCGTAAGCGCCACGCTTATTGTGTTCAGCGCCGGGCTGCGCGGAGAAATATTTAACCAAATGCCTACCTGCACCATTAAACGTGACTAAGGAGTCACTAGAGAAATCGGTAAGATATGACTTCATTTTCTCCTTTGAGCTGGCAATCATTTCAGCATAAGGGCGGTTGTGGAAATGGATTAAAGCGAGTCCACTTGCCTCAAGAATTGTCCTGTCACGTTTATTGGACCAATCATACATATGAAAGCCACCATCCAGCTTAACTGTCGGCCCGCGCTTTACAACACTTTTTTAGTGTGGGCAGAAGCAACTTTAGATGTTCCAGATATATTGTCGTACTGGGTCGATATTCTTAAGTATTGACTTTGCTTGTTGAGTAAGCTATAAAGATGATTGCACATCTCATCTGGAGTTGGAATTCTTGGCGTAGATTCTTCGAGTATCAGGACTTCATCAGCATCTAAGGGTAAGGCGATATCATATGTACTTAACAGGGTGTCAAACACACCCGAAACTACCGCGCCCTTATTCACAAAGTCTTCCGGGCTGGAAAATGACCAACAAACATTTACACCCAGTTGTTCAGCTTCCTTAAGTAATTCAATGCTCGCACCAACCGTTGATCCGTTATCGAGAATATATAGGTTGTGCGCGCCAAATAGATAACTGTAGTACCTCACCCATGTGCGAAGCAGAACCGTTTCATTTTTCTGCATAGTAACAGCAGCAACCTTGACTTTCCCGCGAGGGGCTTGCGCATCCACAGCGACAGCGTCGAATTTAAACAACTGAATACCCCTTCCAGAATTTGTTGTAGCTTACGCGCTTACATTAGCATGAAACTTTCGATATGCAAGAAAGGCACCCAACTACAAATATGTTAAATGAAGCTTAGATCCGTGCTCAAGAATGCATTTTCACGACACCACCTGCGCAGCTTGATCAGTAAGTAATCCCCGATGGGACCCTTACATTTTTTAGCGTATTTATTAACGTACTGCAAGGCCATTGTCCTGCTTAGCTTGAAACACCCTAAGTTTTAAAATGTACATGCGTTAAACGATACCTCGTTCCATAACTAACTTGAAGCTCCTGATGATTGGGCATTGTATCAGAGCCTGTGATTTCCGAACCCACCAAGATTGCCCGCGCTGCCTAGCGCCGCGATCATCGCTAGCACCGAAAAACATCGGGCAGCTGGTGCCGACTTTTTCTTTAGCTACTGGCGAATGTGAGCGTCGTCCAGGTTTCAAATTAGATCCATTCCGTACCTCGAGCTATTAGCAAACCCATTCTCGCCCGTCCGGAGCTGCATTACCTGCCACGCCTTCGAAGAGCGGTTAGGGCTAAACGTGAGAGGATGTCTCGCTATTCTACGTGTTAGTAGAGAGGTCATGGTGTGTTTTGCAATGTGGTGGACTGCGCCAGTTGCGGAAAGATAGACTGCTTCGCCGATCAATCATCCTTGGGTCTGCGCATACGCAAACCGGGTGTCGAAGAGTAAGTGGAATCGGTTTGTTTAATAGACGCAGGGATAAATATCCCTATAGTATCCGTATTGCCAATGCTCGATGTGGTAGATGCATAGAGCACTGGCTGCTGGGGTGCTGATTAAAGGCCAAGAAGGCTGTCGGCTTTGGGGATTTTAATTCGAAGTTGCGCAGACCAAGCCGTTAGCTCTCCAAACCCTTCAAATTTGCCGATGTCTTTCAGAGCTTGTTTATAATCTCCCAAGGTTATTCGTGCCTCCGCTAAGTGAAGTAGAGCATCACGGTTTGGTTTTAAATCTTTGCGTGAAATGAATGTCTTCCAAGCTACAACCGCGTCTGCCCAGTTACCACTTAAACTCAATAGCAGCGCTTTCTCTTGAAGGTAAGTCCTTTGGTCTTTGGCGAGGTGCGATAGCGAAAGAGCTTCTTCAGCAAGCTTGTGATTACCTAACTTTCGATTTGTCTTAGCAACTTTTAGCCATGTGTCACAATTGAACTTATACCTATCTAGTTTTCCCCAGTTGTGAGCCGCGAGCTTCCATCTGGCGTTAACGTAGGCTGTTTCCGCGTACTCCTTGTAATATGACTCGTCGAACGAGTCTGAGGTTACAAGCCTTATGAATCGGAGCGCTTCTCCTGGTATACCTAGCATCCTGGAAACCATTGAAAGCTTAACGTACTCTCGTTTCGCTAATAATTTTAGAGCGTGTAAGCTTGTTAGGAGGTCATAAGCGCTTGTCCAGTCACTTGAAGCGATAGCTAGCTCGGCCTGCTCTGCGACGATAAAGCGATCGTCCGCTAAACCATATGCAAGTATTTCAGATGCTAGCTCATGTTGATTCTGCAATCGGTACGCGCTCGAGACTAACGCGATAAGTTGAGCATCAGCAGGTTGAATCCAAGAGTTAATATCTTGACCGTATTGGGTATTTACAAAATTAAAGTCTCCTGCTTCGATCGCAATCTGCAATTGTCGTTTCGCGATTTTGATATTGTTGTAGCCATACGCTTTGGCACTCTCTAACCATTGAAGTGCTTCACCTATCGCTTGAGTACTTAGATGGTAGCCAGAAAGAATATAGGCCGCCTTGGCTTTGATACAGGTTTCATCGGATGCTAAAGCTTTGTGAGACGCCGCGAAAGCTTGCTGCCATTGGCCAACACCCTCTGCTCTTTCCCCATAGGCAATAGCCGATCGACGTACCTTGTCAAACGGCAAAGGGCTTTGATCTAGCGAATCGATTGCGTCGTAGATCCGTTCACACGCGCGCTGATCGTCGAAAGCAAACGTCTCGCGCATCCTAGCCAAGTACTCGGGTAAAGCGTTGCCATTGTTGCCAGTTATCGCCTTAAGACATTTAATCAGGTCTAGTAGGTTGTTCGCAACTGGGCCAAATCCATGCTCTGAATAATTGAAATATCCAGGCTTGTAGAAGTGGCCTCCAGAGAATACTTCATCTGCATCGAACTGATAATAGAGAACAGCTCGACCAATCGCTGCTGACTCAAATGCGATGGAAGAGTAATCCGTTACGAGTATCGCCGCCTGAGCGAGGAGCGGCTGCATCGAATCCACGCTGTGGTGGCCAAGAATTTTTACATAATCGGGTATCGCAAATTGATCTAAATAAGGCTGAATATTGGCATGTGGGAAGAAAACTATTTCATAGTGTTCATCTTTAGCAAGTTCCGCCAGGCATTCGCTTGTCAATAGTTCCTGCCAGGCGGAATGATATCGGGTTGAAGAGAATAGAGGGTTAATTTCGCGTTCGTTACCTATGCCCGTAGACGGGCCCACTAAACTATCTCGCCAGGTCGGCATGATGAGTAATGTCTTAGTCTGAGATGTCGCTAGCCGTAGCAACTGGTCGTGGCGAGCAAAACCCGTCAATACGACTTCTTTGGACGTGAACTTATAGCTGCCGTCTCTAACGATGGAGTCGTATTCAGGTTTTGTTGCCGTAACTAGACAGTCAATATTTTTGCTGTTCAACCAGCTTGATATGTCGTCTTTCGTCACGCCGTGTTGCAAGAATGTGTATTTGTATTTTAATAAGTCGGCGTACCATTTCTTATCAAGCCCACCAAAAATGTAATGATCTGCATGCGACGAAATCAAATGACTTGCGTTTAATAATGCTAGCTTATGCTCGGTTGTGCCGAAAGCAATAAGATTAAAGCCTTCGCGCGATAGTCGCTTCCAATCGCCAGCGTTACTATTGATAATAAAAAAGGATAATATATCTGGATGGTGAGTGCGCACGTGTCGATATAGATGCTCTGCGTTATCGTCTGCCTGGGTGTCTCTATCCATGAAAATCCAGCAGTTACCATAAGTCGATATTGCGTCGGGCGTCCGTGACAAATGTCGTAACGCGATTACCTCTTTCGAAGCGTTTGCGAGTATAACCTTCTTCTCTAGTAGCGAAACTTTAATGTCGCTTACACTGACTGCGTCTCGGTGATGACGACCTAATAACGATATACGAGTATTAAGATGGGCGATTGTGATGCTCAGCTTTTCGGCATCACCCAGCCGGATCCAATGGATTGTTTCATAGGTGAACAGCTTTCCAAATAACTGGTGCTCTCGCCTAGTTGAGAACTCTGGAACAACCGGTTTGTTATCTAAAAATATTTGCTCAATGCTCGTTCCTTGGTTGCCAAAATACTTGATTTTTACTAGGTCTTTTACCTGGTCCATTTCTTCTAGATAGACTATGGTAAAATCCGGGGCGGCGTCTTTGTAAAAAGAAAGCAGACCTAACTTATGATAAAACCACATACCGGATAACTCGAAGGAAAGCAAAACTTCCTTCGAAATTTCCTGCATTATAAGCTCTATCAGGCTTATATATTTTTTTCGCTGCGTGACATCAAGAAACGCAATTTTTTCTTCATGGTTGATAAGGCGCTTAAAGTGCCAGCTAATGTCATAAAGTGCTGTGCGCTGAATAAATTCCTTGACGTGCCCATGACGACGCTTGCTTTCTTCGATTATGCTGAGCGTTCCCAACTCTAGCTGCTGATCATATCTTCCAGGATGCTTCCAGCCTGTATCTAGTGTTGAACTTCCATCTGCTCGCTTTCGATAAAAGTAGCTAGGTTTTTTCAGGAAGCCAACGTGGCCCTCAGATAATGATAAGAGGTATCTGTTTACGAAGTGTGCGTCTTCAAAGGCCGGTCGGATACGACCATCAAATAATAAATTTTCTTCTAGAATTCGCGCTCGTTTGAATAAAACGCAGTTAACATTTAGAATGATATTCTTACCGAGCTCCGCCGCAGGTACGAAGCTGTCGCCGTTGGCGAATCTAAAGCGTAGTGGATGCGTATCGCTGTATTGGTCTAGGTCTTCGTGATAATAGATATAGTTTGCACTGACGAGTTTGAGGGGTGTTTTGGGTTCCGCTTTGTTAATCGCTTCATCGATTTCTTCAAAATATTGCTCGGAGATAAAGTCGTCCGGATCGATGAAGGTGACCCATTCGTTCTTGGCATATCTAAGTCCGTTATTACGCGCCGCACCTTGTCCCGCATTCTCTTGATAAAGGTAGCGAATAATGTTCGGTTTTTTGCGTCTCCATTTTTTGATTATATCGGCGGAGTCGTCAGTCGATCCGTCATCGACTAATATGACTTCGATGCAGTCATCAATGTCTATCGTTTGATTAAAAATAGTGCTGAGATAGTGATCGAGATAAGCAGAAACGTTGTAGACTGCAGATATGATCGAAAATTTTGCCTTGGTCTTCGGCTTTATGATCGTTTCATAATCGGGTAGGGCGATCGCTGGAGCTTTTGGTGTTGTTTGACTAGAGGGCTGTCGGAGTTTTTTTTTCATGGTCTATTTTTCATAAAATCCAGCTGACGGGCGTCGTGCGCGGTTCGGTAATTAATAAGGGGGTCACACGGCTGTAGCTTTTTCGGCTAAAGCCTTTGTGATGTTATTTATTAATTTGCGCCAAGTGCACGGCTCAATACCATGGTCTGTACGATTGGGGAGATAATTTTCTGCCACTCGTAAACTGCAGCGTTTGTCACGTATAGAGTATCGTCAGGTTGGAGTATAATTTGTTTAGCGTAGAAAACAGCCGCCGGGTCACGCATGTTGATATGTAAAACGATAGGTTTTTGCGAAGCTCCATCCTGCATTCGGAAGACAAATAATCCTTCTGGGTTCGCATTGCCCTCGCGTAGTCCCCCAACGCTCCCAAGTGCATCCAAGAGTGATGTGTTCTGATCCGGCAGATCTTTGAGCCCTGGCTCGTTCACTGCGCCCATCGCTACGAAGCGCTGGCGGGCCTTTTCCAAAACGATTTCGGAGTTCGGCTTAAGTACTACGTTGTTTCCTGCTAGTACATCTTCATAGTTCACCGTGGTAACTTGTTTGCCGTTACGCACTGTCACATTCACGAGATGCGGTTCTAACAATGGGCCGCCAGCTTGGTTGATGGCATCAAGCAGTGTCAATGGGCCCTGTAGAGTGGTAAAACGGCCAGGTGCCTTCACTGCGCCGGCTACCAGAACTGAGCCGCTCAGATCGCCTACCAAATCGACATGCACCTGCACGTCCGAAGTGATTCCCTTTAGCTGTCGGCGCATTAGGTCTTCGACCTGCATCGGCGTCATGCCTGCGACAAAGGCTTGGCCGACGTATGGGATTGAAATCATGCCTTTGTGGTCTATGCGAACCTTTAGCTGTGTTCCGCCATTTGCAAGCGGCGCGAATAGGCCTGTGCCTTCTGCGGCATTGTCAGCTATAAGTACGCTGATGATGTCGCCCCCCATTAGGCGGACTTCGCCTGGTATTGGGCTAATAACTGAGTGCAAGGTAGGCTTAGCTACCGCACGCATGAAGGGGCCGATTGTCTTTGCGTTGATTTCAATCCAATTATATGCGTCGGTTTTAGCTTCAATATCACCTTTGTATGGACCAGCACCCGACAAAGCTCCCTTAGTGCAGCCAGCTAGGGCGATTATCGTGCAAGCTCCACCGACCATTAGCACTTTGTGCGTGTTTTGTACTATGAGGTTTAGCGAAAAGGTGGCGAGTGGATTAATCACGATGATCCTCGATCGATGCAATAAGGAAGCGGGAGATGCCGTAGAGCATCAACAGGCCCATCAGGATGGTTGCCAGGTCATACAGGCGTTCTGGGTAAAGAGCCATTTCCGGCATGTTCGGGGTAACGACGGTTACCAAGGTACGGATCTTCTTGCTGGCTTCGATACGTGATGTATCCAAAGCTGCTACGGCGGACTTGTAGGTATCCTCAGCAATACCTGCGTCCAGCATCAGCTGTTGATAGCGCGAGGCAACGACGTTGGCTTGGTCGCCATCAGGTGCGGAGACCAACATGTTTTTTTCGGTACTGAGTTGCGCCCGAATAGCGTTGACGCGTTGCTTCTGCTGTTGAACCTGCGGCGAGTCTGCGCGCAGCTTGTACTGCATTTCGGTGGCCACTGCTTGCTGCTTGGAGTACTCGGCCTCCAAGTTGGCTATGATGTCGGCGCGGCTCTGGGCAGAGGTTTTGCCGTCCAGCACCTTGTTAAGGTTCTGGAAGGTCAGCAGCTGTTCTTTGCGCATGCTGTAGCTTTTGCGGGCATTCTCGAGTTCGCTTTTAGCGAAGCTCATCTGCTCACGCGCAATGCTATGGGACACCTCGTTCACGAAGTGCTCACTTGCCGACAGAATCTCCGTCAACATTTGCTTGGCCATCGTCTGTGAAAGCGCTTGGACGCTAACGGTCAGCAGCCCGTTGGTCTCGTCGTAGTTGGCCTTGACCATGCGTTGGTAGAATTTCAGCAAATCCTCACGCTGAGCGTCTTTCGGCAGCCAGTAAATGATATCGCTGCGCTGAGCCTGGTAATGCTCCACCCAATGCAATTTATCTTCCAGCAACTGCATCATGTCGTTAGACGTGATGAATTCGCGAAGATACAGCGTCTCCTCGCGAGAAGCGGGGTTGGCACCAGTCAGCAGGGTGCTCAGGCCGGGCAGACTTGCGCCCTGGCCGCCCCCTTCCTGGCGAACGACCACTTGAGCACTGCTGATATAGCGGTCGACTGCGAAGAAGCAGAAATAAACGACAGCGAGTGCCAACGGAACGACCACCAATCCAAAGGCTAAGCGCCAGCCCTTGGTCTTACCCGTACTACTACTCATATGCACACGCATCCTTGAAATAAATCAACCACGCCGAAGAGTGGAGAAGGGTCAGCTGTTGTAGGCACTAATGCCTTCTTCCACGTCTTCGTAGATCTGGATGCCGCCATCGCGGACCAGCAGCACGATGTCGCACAGCTTTTTGATGTCGTTCATGCTGTGGGAAACCAGCACAACCTTGGATTTTTGCAGCTTGTCCTCGAAGACCTCAGCGCACTTGCGCTTGAATTGCGCGTCGCCAACGGACATCACCTCGTCGATCAGGTAATAGTCGAAGTCGAAGGCCATGCTTAGGCCAAAGGCCAGGCGCGAGCGCATGCCAGAGGAATAGGTCTTGATCGGCTCGTCGATCCAGGTACCGATCTCGGCGAAATCCTGGACATAGCTCAGCTTTTCACGCATCGCATCGCCCACGGCGCCATAGACTCGGCAGACGAACTTGATGTTGTCGCGGCCCGTCATGCTGCCCTGAAAGCCGCCTGTCAGGCCTACTGGCCAGGAAACGCTCTGGTCGGTCGCGATGACGCCCGAGTCCGGAATGTCGGCACCGCCGAGTAGGCGCATCAGCGTCGACTTGCCTGCGCCGTTACGGCCAATTAGGCCGATGTTCTGATCTGGCGGGATGCTCAAGGACAGATCGCGGAAGATGTACCTGCGGCCTTTAGGCGTGAGATAAGACTTTGTAACGTTTCTAAGCTCGAACACGGTAAAGCCTGTAGTCAGCCGTTCTTGGTGGATACGAGGTGCAGGCGGCGTACGCGATAGGTCCCTAGTGACACGAACAGCAGCACGAGGGTGCAGGCGATCACGTAGGTCAGCGAAACGCCGGCCACTGGAACGTAATGCGGCATGACTTCACCGCGAATCAGTTCCAGCAAGTGCAGAAACGGGTTGGCCAGCAGCAAGGGCAGGAATGCCTGCGGCAGGTAGGCCGCGGGCATCAATACGCCGGACAAGAAATAGAGGGGGAAAAACGCCATTCGGATGACCGTCTTTGCGCCGGGAATGGCATGTGCCACCAGCGCCAGCAGCATTCCGAGGCTGAAGGAGAACAGCAACCCTAGCAGTATCGTCAGTATCCATTCGATCGGCGCTTTGATGGACATGTCGAAACCGAACCACGCGAAGCCGAATGCGATCAAGGCGTAGACGGTGGCAGAGATGCAGGCTTCGACCAAGACTCGGCCGATGAAGGTGTCCAGTGGCTTGATTTGCTTGTAGGCAAAAAGCGAACGGTTTTCTCGCGGGCTGTCCATCAAGCGCAGCGCGGTGTTGCGAAAAAGCAGAAAGGGAACCAGCCCCACCAGCACGAATACGGGGTATTCAATGCCGGTTACAGTGCCGCCGCGCAGTAGGCCAAACAGCAGGCTCAGTATCAGGATGTGGCACATCGGCTCGAGCAGCGTCCACACCGCCCCAAACCGGCGCTCACCGATACGCGCGCGCGCTTCCCGCAGGACCAACGCAAAAATGACGGATTTCTGGATCTGAAGAGGCGAACGAGGTTTCAAGGCTTCTACCGCACGGCACTACTGCATGAAAACGCTACAGCGCCGTATGAATTCAATTTCAGAATAATCTGCGTGCATGACAGATCATTTCCCTATAAGGGGCGGGAGATTACGGGTAGGCGCCGACCTGCGTCAAGGCGCAGAGTTCCTCCTTGGCGGTTTTACCAAGGTGAATGTCGACCAGCGGTAGCTCGGGTAACGTTTATTTCACGTCGGCCCGGCTTGGGAGGGGGGGGAGGCGGCAATAGGATTTCAGTAATCGTGTTCACCCTTCAGGTGCCGATACCAGCCGAAGGCCGACAGCCCGAGTATTCCCACTATCACAACCACAGCAGCGATCAGTAGCCAGATACCCATGCATGCCCCCTACGGGTCACTTGTTTGGATTAAACCTAGCCGAGATTGCATCAAATTTGTGTCAATTTGTTTACGGCCCGACGGCTTGCAATTCCGTCGGATCGTTTGGGGAGCACCACCGAATGAGCTCTCTCCAGCTCCGTAGGTAATTTCTCTCTCCTGGGCTATTCGGATGGCCGCGTCTGCGTCAGCCCAGTAGGCGGCCCATCAATCGCCGTCCACCCCCCATCTACCGACAGGCTGCTGCCGGAGATGTAGCTCGCAGCGTCCGAGGCCAGGAAGGCCACCGCCGCTCCTACCTCACTCGGCTGTCCCCAGCGGTTCAGCACCGTGTGGCCCGCATAAGTGTTGTAAATCTCCGGCCGCTCCTTCAATGGCGCCGTCAGGCGCGTTTCGATGATGCTCGGCATCACCGCGTTGACGCGCACGCCATAGCTGCCGACTTCGCTGGCGAAGGCTTTGACCATCTGCGCGATGCCGGCCTTGCTGGCGGCATAGATGCCCAGCCCCGGTTCGATGGTCACGGCGCGCATGGAGGAACACAAAATCAGGCTGCCGGCGCCTTGTTTCATCATCGGGCGGCCGAAGTGGCGCATGAAGTGAAAGGCGCCCTTGAGGTTGAGGTTCATCACTTGGTCGAACTCTTCGTCGGTGTAGTCGACGATGAGTTTGCGGATGTTCAAGGCCGGGGTCGAAACGGCGATATCCACCCGCCCATGGTCGGCCAGCACTTTTGCCGCCAGCGCGGCGATGGCGTCGCCACTGGCGGCGTCGGTTTCCAGCCAGTCGGCTGTACTGCCGTCCTGGGCGATGCTGGCTGCCGTGGCCTGGGCGCCGGCGGCGTCGCGGTCGGCGCACAGGACGTGGGCACCCATGGCGCCGAGCGCCTGGGCCGAGGCCTGGCCGATGCCGGAGGCGGCGCCGAGTACCACGGCTATCTTGCCGTGCAGGTTGAAGAGGTCGCGATAGTTGGGCATGGGAACTCCTTTGCAGATTACGGAAGCATCCAGGCCAGCGGGCCCGTCTGCAGAAATACCAGCACCGACAGGACGGCCAGCAACAGCAGGCTCCAGCCGATGACTTTGCGGAAGATCAGCCCTTCCTGGCCGATGATGCCCACCGCAGCGGCGCCGACGGCAAGGCTTTGCGGCGAGATCATTTTGCCGAGCACGCCGCCGGAGGCGTTGGCGGCGGCCAACAGGGCCGGGTCGAGGCCGGTCTGGTGGGCGGCGGCCACCTGCAGGGCACCGAACAGGGCGTTGGCGGAGTTGTCGGAGCCGGTGACGGCCACCCCGATCCAGCCGATCACCGGCGACAAGAAGGCGAAGGCGGGGCCGGTCTGGGCCAGCCATACGCCGAGGGTTACGGTTTGCCCGGAGTAATTCATGATGAAGGCGATCGCCAATACGCATAGCACCGTGGGAATAGCCCAGCGTAGCTGGCGAATGGTTTCGCCGTAGGTGACCAGGGCGGTGCGGGCGCCGACGCGCAGCAGGGCCGCGCTGAGGATGCCTGCCAGCAGCAGGAGCGAGCCGGTGGCCGAGAGGCTGTTCAAGGTGAAGTTGGTCGCCACCTTGGCGCCGCGGGCGTTGCTGATGTCCAGGCCTGGCCACGGGAAGCTGAGGGTACCGACGGCCAGCCATTGTTTGACGGCAGGCAGTTGCGCCAGCGAGAAGATGGCGATGATCAGGATGTACGGCAGGTAGGCCATCCACATGGCGCTGGAGGTCTGGCGGATGGCGCTGGTGGCGGGCACGTCCATGCCGTCGATGTCGGCGCTGTCGACGTGCGGCGGGGTCCAGAACCTGAGGAACAGGATCAATGCGCCGGCCGAGCCGAGGGAGCCGATGACGTCGGCCAGGGCCACGGAAATGTACGATGCGCTCAGCCATTGGCTGATGCCGAAACCGAGGCCGGCGACCAGGGCGGCGGGCCAGACCTGCTTGAGGCCGCGGCGGCCGTCCATCAGCCCGACCAGTATCAACGGTACGAAGGCGGCGATCAGCGGGGTTTGCCGGCCGACGATGGCGCCCAGGGTGTCGAATGGCAGCCCGGACACTTGCGCCAGGGTGGTGATGGGCACCGCCAGTGCGCCAAAGGCTACCGGCGCGGTGTTGGCGACCAGTGCCAGCACCGCGGCCTTGATTGGCCGCACGCCGATGGCCAGCAGCATGGCCCCGGAGATGGCGATGGGTGTGCCCGCGCCGGCCAGGGCTTCCATCAGTGCGCCGAAGTTGTAGGCGATGAGGATGGCCTGGATGCGCGGGTCGGCGCTGAGCATGGCGAAGCTGTCTTTGAGCACGGCGAAGTGCCCGGATTTGACCGTGAGGTTATACAGCCAGATGGCGTTGAGGATGATCCACAGCACGGTCAGCACGCTGAATGCGGCGCCGTAGAAGCCGGCGTTGAGGGTGGTGGGCAGGGGCATGCCGTAGGCGAAGAAGGCAACGCCGATGCACACCGCCAGGGACGCCAGTGCCGCAAGGTGCGGGGTGACCCGCAGCCAGCCCAGCAGAAGAAACATGGTCAGCAGCGGCAGGGCTGCGAACAGGGCGGAGTACAGCAACGAGCCGCCGACGGGGTCGTATACCTGTTGGAACATTGCGCTCTCCTTGGGGAGATTTTGTTGTTGTTATGGCGACGCGGGTCAGAGCGGCTCAGGGCTTGAAGAAGGGTGCGGCGACCATCAGGCGGTTTTCCTGGCTGATGAGGTAGCCGGCTTCCGCGCTTTTGGTCAGGTACACGGACCACGCCGGGTCCTGATTCAGGGCCTTGCGCTTGGCTTCGCGGTCGGCGGGGCTGTCATAGACCCAGATGTGCAAATAGCTGTTAATGTTGCCGCTTTCGGTCTGCAGGTAGGCCAGGGGCTGGCCGAGGTGGCCGCTCTGGATGGCGAAGCCGTATTCGGCGTACAGGGCCAGGTGTTTTTTTACCGTGCCGGGGCGGCAGGTGTAGGTGCGTACGTCGTAGAGCATGGTGACCTCGTTGGGCATAAGGCGCGAAGAAGGTCGCGCGAATGCCCCGACTGTACGCACGCGCCGGCGTGGCGCGTTAGGACAGTTCCGAGGTTGTATTGCACTTTTTTGCGCCTGGGCTCAGTCCAACGGCCGGGCGTATTTGCGGCGAAATTCGCCGGGGGTATGGCCGGTGTGTTTCTTCACGAAGCGGGTGAAATAGGCGGGGTCGTCGAAGTTGAGCTTGAAGGCGACTTCGGCGGTGCTGAGTTCGGTATTGCTCAGCAGGCGCTTGGCTTCCAGGGCGATGCGCTCCTGCACCAGGCGGCTGGCGGTGCGGCCGACCGTGCGCTTGAGGGCTTCGTTGAGTTGCCGCTCGCTGACGCACAGGGCATCGGCGTATTGGCGAATGGAGGCAAAGTCCAGGTAGTGCTCTTCGATCAGCAGCGCGAAGCGCTTGCTCAGGGCGTAGGCCGGGCCGGCATTGGGCGCTTGGGCCTCGGCGGGGTAGAGGCGGCGCAGGCGAGTGAGCAGGATCAGCAGGCAGGAGCGCACGATGTCATGGCGGCCGGGCTGGCGCTCGCGGGATTCACGTTCTATTTCTTCCAGCAGTGGCAGCATGCCGTCGTGTTGCGCCTGGTCGAGGTAGAGCGCTGGCGTGCCGCGGGGCAGGTGGAAAAAGGGGAACTTGGCGATATCGTCGGCGCGGGGGAACATCTGCGCGAAGAATTCGGTGCTGAAGTTGAGCACGAAGCCGCGGGGTTTGACCGAGGATGTCCACGCGTGCACCTGCCCGGGGGACAGGAAGAACACCGAGTGGTCGCGGACGTCGAAGGGCTCGAAATCCAGTACATGGCGGCCCCGTGCCTCGGTCATCCACAGCAGGTGGTAGTAATTGTGGCGGTGCAGGAAGCCGCGGGGAATGTCATCGCGGTCTTCGAGGCGCACCAGGTCGAAATAGAACGAGCCCTCGCCGGCGAAATCCGAGGACTCGAAGGTCGGGAAGGCTTCCTCGGTCAAGGGATCGTTAGGCAAGGGGGCGGTCTCGGCACGGGCGAGGCCTCAATATAAGGGATTGCGCGGTTGCTGTGGGGGTTACCGCTCGCGGGAGATGGCAATGCTGCCATCACGCTGCTGGCGGAGGGCCGTATAGGGCAGCGGCAAGGATATGGGGAATGATTGCCCACCGCCCGGATCGGTCATTACTGCCGGCGGCGGCGCGGGTCGGCGTCTTCGTTCTCGACCTTGATCGGCACCAGCAACGTTTCTTCCTGGCGTTTGCCAGCGCGAATCCAACTGACCGTCAGCGAATAGACGACGACCAAAGCAGCTAACCAGCACAGCGCGAACATGGCCATGGGGGACTCCAAGCTCAAGGGGATGTATTCAGGCTTTCGGCCCCGGGGCGCGGGACTTTAGCACCGCTGGTCGCGTGGCCTGGGTGGCTTTGGTACAACCGGAAACAGTTCCTGCGTTGAGTGGGGGGAGGGGTTGCTCTAAGGTTTGCGGGCGGCTCAGGAATGCCGCCTCTTTCAGAACATTGTCATGGAGACTCACTATGCGTAACTACCTGCTGCCTTCGTTGTTTCTGGCCCTGGCCACCACGTTCAGCGTCCCTGCCTTCGCCGCGGCCAAACCGGGCACCGAGCCGGCGCCGATGGCGGCCATGGCCAATAGCGCCAAGGTCAATCTCAACACCGCCGACCAGGATACCTTGCAGCGGGAACTGATAGGCATCGGTACCGCCAAGGCCGCCGCCATCGTCGCGCACCGCGAGAGCAAGGGTACCTTTGCCGATGTGGACGAGTTGCTGGAGGTGCCAGGTATCGGCAAATCCTTGCTGGACAAGAATCGCGATCGGCTGGTCGTCAATTGATCTGGTGAGGGAGGGAAAGGCTGGCGCTGAGCTGGCCTTTTTTTATGCTCGAGCCATGGCCACGACGAATTTGAATTACAGCCATCATTCTATTTTGTATGATGTGTGTAATTCAAATGGGCCGGCACCTTCCAGGTCGGTCCACCGCGTGTGGAGGGCTGTATGTTGAACCGTAGAATCGTGGTGACCGGCATGGGCGTGGTCTCGCCTCTGGGCTGCGGCGTGGAAACAGTGTGGCAGCGGCTGCTCGCCGGCCAGTCGGGCCTGCGCCAGTTGCCTGAGGCGACGGTGGCCGAGCTGGCGGGCAAGGTCGGCGGCCCGGTGCCAAGCCTTGTGGACGACCCGCAAGGGGGCTTCGATGCCGATGCCGCGGTCACGCCCAAGGACCAGAAGAAGATGGACCGCTTCATCCTCTTCGCCATGGCTGCCGCCCGTGATGCCTTGGCCCAGGCGGGCTGGGCGCCGCAGGATGAAGCCGGGCGCCAGCGGACCGCCACGGTGATCGGTTCCGGCATCGGCGGTTTCGGTGCCATCGCCGAAGCGGTACGCACTACCGACAGCCGCGGCCCACGGCGGCTGTCGCCGTTCACCATTCCGTCGTTCCTGGTCAACCTGGCGGCGGGCAATGTCTCGATTCAGCACGGTTTCAAAGGCCCGATGGGCGCGCCGGTCACGGCCTGTGCCGCTGGCGTGCAGGCAATTGGTGATGCCGCACGGATGATCCGCGCCGGTGAGGCCGACATTGCCTTGTGTGGTGGTACCGAGGCCGCCATCGACCGTGTCAGCTTGGCGGGCTTCGCCGCAGCGCGGGCGTTGTCCAGTGGCTATAACGACACCCCGCAGCGAGCTTCGCGGCCGTTCGACCAGGGGCGGGATGGCTTTGTGATGGGCGAGGGCGCCGGCTTGCTGGTGATCGAGTCTCTCGACCATGCCCTGGCGCGTGGGGCGGTGCCGATCGCCGAGCTGGTGGGCTATGGCACCAGCGCCGATGCCTACCACCTGACGGCCGGGCCGGAAGACGGCAGCGGTGCGCGACAGGCGATGGAGCAGGCGCTGGCGCAGGCGGGCATCGATGCCCAGCAAATCGCCCACCTCAATGCCCATGCCACGTCTACGCCGGTGGGCGACAAGGGCGAGTTGGCCGCTATTCATAGCCTGTTCGGACCTGAAGCCAAGGTCGCCATCACCTCGACCAAGTCGGCGACCGGTCACTTGTTAGGTGCGGCCGGTGGGCTTGAGGCGATCTTCACCATATTGGCGCTGCGCGACCAGGTTGCGCCTGCCACGCTCAATTTCGAAGTGCCAGACGAGGCGGTGGGCGCGCTGGATATCGTCAGTGGCCAGGCCCGGCCAATGGCCATGGAGTACGCCATGAGCAATGGTTTCGGCTTTGGCGGCGTAAATGCCAGCGTGGTGTTCAAGCGCTGGCACGGCTGAAAGCTGGTCATTAATTGATCAGTTCGCTGCAGACCTTATGCAACAAGGGCTGCAGCGAGTTGCCCCAAGGTTGTCCACAGTTACGTTAAAGCTAAATGTGCACAAAAATGCGCTGCTGTACGTTTTTTGAGCATAAGGCTGGAGGCCTTGCGGGCTATGGCGTTGCGAGGTGTTCCCCCAGCTTATGCACAGGCAGGTGCAAGTTTTTGATGAATAACAGGGGGTTGGGAGATCAAGAGCTCGCAGGCTTCGCCAGCTCCTACGCTGACCGTGGTGATTTGGGGGAATTGGTCATAATTTTGACATTGGGCTGATCAAAAAATGATCAATTCTCTGCAGGCCTTATGGGCCGTGGCCTGCAGCCTGTTCTCCCAAGGTTGTCCACAGGGGTGTTAATACTTAATGTGCACAACCGCTTGAAACTGCTCGTTTTTTGCTCAATTTGCGCAAAGCCTTGCTGGCTATGGCTTTGCGGGGTGTTCCCCCAGCTTATGCACAGGCAGGCTCAAGATTTCATGGGATATCTGTACGTGCCTGTTTTTTCAGGGCTTCGCGAGAGGCATCGAGGATGCGCGTGGCGAAGGCGGGGTCTTCCACGGTACGGGAAAGCACCAGGGCGCCGATCATTGTGGAAAACATCACCAGGCTCTGTTCGTCGGCAGCTTCGCCAGCGCCCAGGGCTTTGGCAATCAGATCCAGCCGCCGCTGCACAGCCTCATCGATGATCGGGCTGGGTTGGCCGCGCATGCCCATTTCCGCCGCCATGGTCGGCAACGGGCAGCCCATCTCGGGGTTCGCGCGGTGGGCTTCACTCAGGTAGACATCGATAAAGGCTTCCAGCGGTTTTTCACTGCTGAAGGCTTTGGCCGTGACTTTGAACAAATCCTCGTTGGCGGCACGCAGTGCCGTTTCCACCAACTCGTCCTTGGACTTGAAGTGCGCATAGAACCCGCCGTGGGTCAGCCCCAGCGCCTTCATCAAGGGCTGCAAACCGGTGGCGCCAATCCCGTCCCGCCGAAACCGCGCGGCGGCTTCCTTGACGATGCGCTGGTAGGTCTGGGCCTTGTGGTCAGCTGAGTAACGCATGGAACACCTCTGCTGGAGGGTGATTGAATTGTACCTGACATATTAACAGATTCCAGATCAAGCACTCCGCGCGCCGTGAAATCGGCTCTTGGTAACGATCTGTCACTCAAAAGCGCTTTGCTGCAGGAGAGTGCGGGAATAGCATAAAAAAAACCTAACAGATGGGTTGGTATGAAAGTCTGTCGCCATAACGGTATGCTTGTAGCCGTCCTCACAAGAAACGAACATTGTCCCCCGCATGTACATGTGGGAAGTAGCGATTGGGATGCAAGGTATCTGTTTACCTTCTGGCACGATGGAGTTCGGCTATGGGACGTCAATCCTGTGCGGAATTGCCCCTCCGCTAAACTTCTGGAGGAGCTTCGCCAGCTCATCAAGGCCCCGGTCAACCTTCGCAGGGCTAGAGAGTGCTGGTGGGAGAGCCGCAAAACGCTGTGCTTGGAGAATCAGCTCTGGGATCTATCGGAAGATGAAGTCGTAGCTCCCAGCTACCCGCGACCTTCGGCTGTGCCGATCCATTCGGCCGGGTTCGACCCCAATCGTTACAGGACCATCCTGTGGCTTTCAGGAAGCAATGAGCAATTGGAGATAGCGCTATGACTGTCATCAAATCGCGAGAACGGTTCGACGAGACGGTAACCGCCAATGTCTTGGCTCAAGCCGTTGCGCGTAGCAAAAGCCGTCCTTCAAGTGGGCTGCACGCCACTTCGGTCAGTTACCTGGAAGGGATCAAATCCCTCGCGATCAGCTTTGCGGACGACAGCGCCGTGTTGCTCCCGGTTAAAAACTACCCTGAGCTAGCATCGTTATCGATCGAGGAGCTGGAGTCGTTCGAAGTGACGTTCGCTGGGAGCGCGCTATGCCTGGATGTTTGCGACATTCATCTGTCAATCGCAGGGTTGATGCTGGCCAGCAAACCTCTGATGGAAATGGCAACTTATCTCACCGCAGCCCGTAATGGCTCGCTCAGTTCGGAGATCAAGGCCCAAGCCTCACGCCGTAATGGCCTCAAAGGTGGGCGCCCTCGCAAGAGCGCCGCGTCGGCTGATGATGGCAGCACCAAACGCTAATCACCGATCCCGCGCGTCCTTCGCATCCATTTCAGCATTGCGCTCATGGACGCGGTTCAATTGCTCGGGGGTCATTTCGACCTTTTGCGCGCTTTGGCGCAGGACCATCAAGCCGCCGACGATGGAGCCGACTGCCACCAACAGAATCAACCAGGCATACCAGGGCATGTGACCCTCCTAAAGACAGCGGACCCCGCGCGCGGCTGCGGCGAATGTGCGCTGATATCACTTTGAGCGACGCGCTGTCGCAGTGGTTCCATTATAGGCGCCGCAGCGCGCGGCGTGGGCCGGGGCCGGTCCGCTCAAGGGCACCCCTGCGCGGGGCAAAATCCGCTACAATGCGCGCCGATTTCGACTTGCCTGAGAGCCCGCCCATGTCCGCCTGCCAGACGCCCATCATCGTCGCCCTGGATTTCCCTACCCGTGACGCCGCCCTGAAGCTGGCCGACCAGCTCGACCCGACACTGTGCCGGGTCAAGGTGGGCAAGGAGTTGTTCACCAGCAGCGCCTCGGGCATCGTTGAAACCCTCAACGCACGTGGCTTCGAGGTGTTCCTGGACCTGAAATTCCACGACATTCCCAATACCACGGCGATGGCGGTGAAGGCGGCGGCCGAGATGGGTGTGTGGATGGTCAACGTGCACTGCTCTGGCGGCCTGCGCATGATGAGCGCCTGCCGTGAAGTGCTGGAACAGCGCACTGGCGCCAAGCCGTTGCTGATTGGCGTGACGGTGCTCACCAGCATGGAGCGCGAAGACCTGGCCGCCATCGGCCTGGATATCGAGCCACAGGAGCAGGTACTGCGCTTGGCGGCCCTGGCCCAGAAGGCTGGCATGGATGGCCTGGTGTGCTCGGCTCTGGAAGCCCAGGCGCTCAAGGCTGCGCACCCGTCGCTGCAACTGGTGACCCCGGGCATCCGCCCAGCCGGCAGCGCCCAGGACGACCAGCGCCGCATTCTCACCCCCCGCCAGGCGCTGGATGCCGGCTCCGATTACCTGGTGATCGGCCGCCCGATCAGCCAGGCGGCGGATCCGGCCAAGGCGCTGGCCGACGTGGTTGCGCAGCTGGCCTGACCCGTTTCGGGCTCGACGCAATCTGTGTAGGAGCTGGCGCAAGCCTGCGAGCTTGGCGGCGGACCCTACACCAGAAAAGCTCGCAGGCTTGTGCCAGCTCCTACACTGGCCGCGCACGGCTTGAGCGTTATTCCAGCCGCGCTTTGCGTGAGCGTGATTCTGGCCGCGCAACGCTTGAGCGTTATTCCGGCTGCGGCGGCTGGCCGTTCGAGGCCGACAAGCCGCCGTCCACCGGCAGGTTCACGCCGTTCACAAAGCGCGCGTCGGTGCTGGCCAGGAAGGCGATGACGTCGGCAATCTCCTCCGGCTCGGCGCCGCGGCCCATGGGAATACGTTCGTAGAACTTGGCCATCAGTTCCTTGTTGTCGCCCATGTCGCCGGTCATGTCGGTCATGGTCAGCGCCGGGCACACGGCGTTGACTCGCACCCCCTGGCCGCCGAATTCCAGCGCCAGCGCGCGGGTGAGGTTGCTGACCGCGCCCTTGGCGGCGTTGTAGGCGCTCATGCGCCAGTCGCCGCGCAGCCCTGACACCGACGACACGTTGATGATGCTGCCGCCGCTCTTCACCAGGTGCGGCATGGCCGCCTTGCAGCCATAGAATACCCCGTTGACGTCGATGTTCATGACCTTGTGCCAGTCGTCCAGCGAGGTGTTGTCCAGGGTCCCCATCACCGCCACGCCGGCATTGTTGACCAGCACATCGAGCTTGCCGAAGCGCTCCACGGTATCGTTGACCAGCGCTTTCACCTCCTCCCATTGCGAGACGTCGGCGGTCTTGATGAAGGCCTTTTCGCTGGGCATGCTCTTGGCCACCTTTTCCAGTTTCTCGCGGTTGCGCCCCACCATCACCACTTTCGCCCCTTCGCTGGCAAAGCGCCGCGCGGTGGCCGCGCCCATGCCCGAACCGGCACCGGTGACGATCACAACTGCGTTGGTGAATCTGTTCATGTTCAAGCTCCTCGCGGGTTAGTCGATAAATGTGTGAGGGCGGGGTGGCCGAGAGGGTTCAGTCGAATTCATGAACGACGCCTCAGGTGAAGCCGCCGCTCACATAGCCAAAAGCGACACGCGCATAGCTAATTGCCATTATTCCGACGTCAAACACTTGTTACCGGCCTGATACACGCCGCACTCTGCACGAAACTTGTATGGGGAATGCCGCCCACGGGGGGCATCTAGGGAGGAGGGCGCAATGAAGTCGACCAAGAGCGGGCGGTTTGCCAACCTCGGCATGGCCAAGAAAATGGGCCTGGGGTTCTCCCTGGTGCTGTTGCTGACCGCGCTGGTGGCGGTGATCGGGGTGTGGTCGCTGCACGCCATCAGCCTGCGTTTCGACGGGCTGCGGCAAATGTCCGAGCTCAAGAGCGAGGTGCTTGCCACCCGCTTGCTGGAGCAGGACTTTGCCCTGCATTCGGACATGAAGCAGGCCGACGCCCTGCGCAAGGGCACCGACAGCCTGCTGGCCAAGGCCGAGCAGCTCAAGAGCCTGGATGCCGCCAGCGCCACGGCCATGGGCGGAGCCGAAGCCGACCTCAAGGCCTACCGCGCCGCCTTCGACCAGTTCGTGGATATCGCCCAGAGCAAGGAGTTGTCGCTGGAGATGGCCAGTTGGTCGGTGGCCAACGTCGCCAACAACCTCGACGTGCTGCAGTCGGGCCTTTCCGATGATGGCACCTATGAGCTGAAGCAGTCCCAGGGGCAGAAGGGCAGCGAGTTCATCGACCAGGCCAACGCCGTCGGCCAGGTCGGCCGCCTGATGCTGCAGGCCATGGAAGAAGCCCGGGTACGCCTCGACAAGAGCCGCAAGGGCGAAGCCGATGACAGTGCCGAGGGCCGTATCGCCCAGGCCGACGACGCCCTGACCCAGGCCACCGCCCTGCAAACACAGGTGCAGGACGCCGGCTACCAGACCGTACTCGGCGAGACCGTGACCCATATCACCGCCTTCAGCAAGACCTTGGGCGAGTACACCGACCTGCTGGCCAAGGAGAAGGGCGTGGCCAAGCAGCTGCGGGACCGCGCCGCCAAGGTGGTGGGCAGCGTCAACCAGGCCTATGCCGAGCAGAACGAGGCGATGCAGGCCGAGCTGAAGAAGAACACCTTGCTGATCATCGTCGCCTCGGGCCTGGCCTTGCTGGTCGGGGTGCTGGCTTCATGGGTGATCGCGCGCTTGATCGTCGCGCCGCTGCGTAGCGTGATCCGCCGGGCGCAGCAGATTGCCGAGGGCGACCTGAGTGGCGATATCGGCATCGACCGCCGCGACGAGATCGGCCAGCTGATGCAGGCCATGCAGCAGATGGGTGCGGGTTTGAGCCGCATCGTCAGCGGCCTGCAGACCGGCATCGACCAGTTGGCGCATTCGGCGCATTCATTGTCGGCGGTGACCGAGCAGACCAACCTGGAGGTCAATTCCCAGAAGGACGAGACCGAGCAGGTGGCCACCGCCATGAACCAGATGACCGCCACCGTGCACGACGTCGCGCGCAACGCCGAGCAGGCGGCCCATGCCGCGGAGTCGGCGGATGGCAAGGTGGAGAGCGGCCAGCAGGTGGTGCGCCAAAGCATGCAGCGCATCGAGCAGCTGGCCAACAGTTCGCAGTCGGCCAGCGAGGGTATTTCCAACCTCAGCGCGGAGATTCAGAACATTGGTTCGGTGCTGGAAGTGATCAAGAGCGTCGCCGAGCAGACCAACCTTCTGGCCCTCAACGCCGCCATCGAGGCGGCCCGGGCGGGCGAGCAGGGGCGTGGCTTTGCCGTGGTGGCCGACGAGGTGCGGGCACTGGCGCGGCGCACCCAGCAATCGACAGCGGAGATCGAGCGGCTGGTGAGCGCCCTGCGCCAGGGCGCGCAGGCTTCGGTGCAGCAGATTCAGAGCAGCGGCGAGTTGGTCAAGCTGGCGGTGGCCGATGCCCTGCAGACCGAAAGCGCGCTGGGCAGCATCGCCGCGGCGGTGTCACTGATCCAGCAAATGAACCAGCAGATCGCTGCGGCGGCCGAGCAGCAGAGCTCGGTGGCCGAGGAGATCAACCGCAGCGTCACCAGCATCCGCGCCAGTGCCGATCAATCGGCGGTGGCGATGCAGGGGAACGCGGCGTCGAGTATCGAGTTGGCGCAGTTGGGGAATGAGCTGAAGGGGATGGTGGGGCATTTTCGGTTGTAGTGTTTGTCTGGGGCTGCGATGGCGTTCTCGCGGGCGCCAAGCTCGCAGGCTGCGCCAGCTCCTACACGGACCGGGTTTGCAGGCCGAATCCTGAGCTGTGAATACGGCCCTGTGCGGATGGTGGGGGATTTTCGGTTGTAGTGTTTGTCTGGGGCTGCGGTGGTGTTGTTGCGGGCGCCAAGCTCGCAGGCTGCGCCAGCTCCTACACGGACCGAGTTTGCAGCCCCGAAACCCGAGCTGTGAATAGGCCCTGTAGGAGCTGGCGTAGCCTGCGAGCTTGACGGCCTATCGGCTGGCAACGTCCGAACAGCGCCAGCCTCCCAGTAACCCGCCTCACCCCTTACGCCCATTCAAAATCACCAACGTCACCACGCCCGCCACAATTCCCCAGAACGCCGACCCCACCGAAAACAACGTCAGCCCCGACGCTGTCACCATAAAGGTCACCAGCGCCGCTTCGCGTTCCTTGGGTTCGCTCATGGCCTGGGTCAAGCCGTTGATGATCGAGCCAAACAAGGCCAGCGCCGCGATCGACAGCACCAGCTCTTTCGGCAACGCCGCAAACAATGCCGCCAAGGTCGCGCCGAACACCCCGGCGATGCCGTAGAAAATCCCGCACCACACCGCCGCCGTATAACGCTTGGCCGGATCTTCATGGGCATGGGGCCCGGTGCAGATCGCCGCGCTGATGGCTGCCAGGTTGACCCCATGGCTGCCGAACGGCGCCAGCAGCAACGAGGCCACCCCCGTGGCGGTAATCAGCGGCGACGCCGGCACTTGGTAGCCATCGGCCCGCAGTACCGCAACGCCGGGCATGTTCTGCGAGGTCATGGCCACCACGAACAGCGGGATGCCGATGCTGATGGTCGCGCCCAGAGAGAACGACGGTGTGGTCCACACCGGGATCGCCGCCTGCAGGTGAAAGCCGCTGAAGTCCAGCAGGCCCAGCACCGCCGACACCAGGGTGCCGATCACCAGTGCCGCCAGCACGGCATAGCGCGGCGACACGCGCTTGATCACCAGGTAGGTGAAGAACATCGCCAGCACCAGCCCGGTGCGGTGCTGGGCGGCGACGAAAATCTCGCTGCCGATCTTGAACAGGATGCCGGCCAGCAGCGCAGCCGCCAGGGAGGAGGGCAGGCGCTTGACCATTTTCTCGAAGCTGCCGGTCACCCCACAGATGATCACCAGCACGGCGCAGGTGATGTACGCGCCGATCGCCTCGCCATAGCTGACGCCGCCCAGGCTGGTGATCAGCAGCGCCGCACCGGGCGTCGACCAGGCCACGGTGATCGGCGTGCGATAGCGCAACGACAGCCCGATGCTGCACACCGCCATGCCGATCGACAGCGCCCAGATCCACGAGGAAATCTGCCCGGTCGTGAGGCCTGCAGCCTGGCCGGCCTGGTACATCAGCACCAGCGAGCTGGTGTAGCCGGTCATCATCGCGATGAACCCGGCGACGACCGCCGAGGGCGAGGTGTCGGCGAGCGGGCGCAAGGGGGGCCGGGTGTTGTGCAGCATGGAGAAACTTCCTTGGGCAGGTCGAGGGGCGCCAGCGTAACGGGCGGGGCGGGGTTGGCTGCGATACAGCCGGGGAATTGTTTTGCAATACAGTGGGATGCAGGTGGTGCTTGACGATGGGTGTGGCGCTGCAGCTTGCGTGTGTTAGCTCAAGCTCGGCTTGGATGCTGCCGACGCCAAGCTCGCAGGCAAGCCAGCTCCTACCCCGGTCGTGTTTGCAGCGCTGAGTCTTGGGTGGAATAGGGTCGGGCGGGGCGAGGTCAAGCTCGGCTTGGTTGCTGGCGACGCCAAGCTCGCAGGCAAGCCAGCTCC
>Ga0308164_10001673_pt1 | contig 24861 bp, 20 predicted proteins | sample PhyTR2_FD_201031 | JGI IMG/M metagenome (GOLD analysis project Ga0308164, IMG submission 201031) | Phyllosphere microbial communities from UC Gill Tract Community Farm, Albany, California, United States - DLSLT.R2 | ecosystem: Host-associated > Plants > Phyllosphere > Unclassified | place: USA... | reverse complement strand
AAGATCGCGCAGGATACCGAGCGCGCGTTCGGCCAGACGCTGAAGCTCACGCAGGATCGCTTCCGGATCGGCATCGCGTCCGAACTCGAAGTGCGTCAGGCGCGCACCACCTATGACCAGGCACGATCGGACATTGCCGACGCGACCACGCTGATCGCGCAGGACCAGAACGCGCTCAACCTGCTCGCCGGGACGACCGTGACGCAGGACCTGCTCCCCGCGCGGATGCCGGACAAGACGCCGACGCTGGAGAATCTGCCCGCCAACCTGTCGTCGGAGGTGCTGTTGCGCCGTCCGGACGTCGCAGCGGCCGAGCACAATTTGATCGCCGCCAACGCGAACATCGGGGCGGCGCGCGCGGCGTTCTTCCCGAACATCTCGCTGACCGCGGCGTTCGGCACGCTCAGCCTCGGCCTGTCGAACCTGTTCGGCAGCGGCAGCCAGCAATGGTCGGTCGCCCCGTCGATCACGCAGCCGATCTTCGATTTCGGCCGCAACAAGGGCAATCTGCAATACGCCAAGGCAACGCGCGACGCGATGCTGGCGACGTATGAACGGAGCATCCAGACCGGCTTCCGCGAGGTCGCCGATGCGCTGGCACGTCGCGGCACGATCAACAGCCAGCTCGAGGCGCAGACGTCGCTGCGGGACAACGCGGCCGGCGCGTATAACCTATCGCAGCTCCGCTTCCGCGCCGGGATCGACCCGTTCCTCAACACGCTCGATTCGCAGCGCGCGCTCTACACTGCCCAGCAGAGCCTGCTCGCCACGCGCCTCGTCCGCGACAGCAACGCGGTCGAGCTCTACCGCTCGCTCGGCGGTGGCCTGAAGTAAGGCCCGCTTCCAACGACATGAACTGCCCCCCTCCCTGGAAGGGAGGGGCTGGGGGTGGGTAGGCCCGCTTGTGTCGCGACGTCGGGACAGATCGAAACCGACCCACCCCGAACCCCTCCCTTTCAGGGAGGGGCGAGAAGGTTCTAGTTCGCCGGCTCGGACAACGGCGCGAACCGTGCCACCTGCCGCCCGACCAGCCGCAACTGTTCGAGCACCGCAGGATCGCTCGCCCCGCCCTCATCGTCGAACTTCGTCACCTGCGTATTGATCGCGGCGGCAAACGGCGTCGGCCACCCGCGCAACGCATGGACGATCGAGCGCAACGCCGCGATCGTGCTCCCCGTCGCCTGCCAGCCGTACGCCGTGGCGATCAGTCCGACCGGCATGTCCGCCAGATACGGGCGTTCGTCGCGCGACGTCTCCTCCAGCAGGTCGAGCGCGTTCTTGACCACGCCCGAGATGCTGCCGTGATAGCCCGGGCTTGCGATGATCACCGCCGATGCACCACGTACGGCTTCCACGAACGCCTGCTCGTCCGCTGTCCGCGTGGTCGCCTTCGGATCGTACAGCGGCAGCCGCGCCATGTCGGCGCCGCCGAACATCTGCGTGCGATACCCTTGCTTCTCGACCGCATCGAGCGCGATCCGCAGCGCACGCTCGGTCGACGAGACGCCGCCGATGGTGCCGCCGATGCCGACGACCAGCGGCAGGACGGCGGGAGGAGTGTCGGAAGCGGCCACGGTTTTATCCTGTTCGAACGTCATGCGATGCTCTTTCCCGTTTCGTCGCGCGATGACAACAGCTTCGGTCGGTTCTCATCACGCGGACGTCGTGCCGCTGTCGCTAAGCCCCTGTACACGTTAAGCATGCGCAGGAACGGACGGCGTAAGCACAGACTTGCCCGAGCTGTCATAGAACGATAATACACCTGACGTCCGCCGCTTGGCCGACCCGCTGGAACGACCGATGCGCCCCGATCCCTTCGACACCAACCGTTCCAGCTCCAGCGGCGACCGCGAGCCCTACGCCTATGAGCGCGAGCGGCTGATCACTGAGCGCGAACGCCTGCGCCAGAAATACGAGGCCGAGCGGGACGGCAGCGACCCGGAGCCCTATGATCGGGACTTCGGCGCGGCCTACGCCACCCCCAGCGCGCCGCGACGCAAGCGTCCGATCGGTCGCTGGATCCTGCGCGGGGCGGGGATCGGCATTGTCTTGCTGGTCATCGCGATCATCTGGCTGGCGATCACCGCGCCGCTGTCGAAGTCGCTCCAGCCGCCGACGCCGCCCTCGATCACACTCACCGCGGACGACGGCACACCGATCGCGCGACGCGGCGCGATCATCGGCAAGTCGGTCGATGCCTCGAAGCTCCCGCCGCACGTCACGCAGGCGTTCCTCGCGATCGAGGACCGGCGCTTCTATTCGCACTGGGGCGTCGATCCGCGCGGCATCGCGCGTGCGGCATGGGCGAACATGGGCTCGGGCGGCGTGCGCCAGGGCGGCTCGACGATCACGCAGCAGCTCGCAAAGAACGCGTTCCTCGATTCGGACCGCACCGCGACGCGAAAGATCCGCGAGGCGATGATCGCCTTCTGGCTCGAGGCGTGGCTGTCGAAGAACGAGATCCTCTCGCGCTATCTCTCGAACGTCTATTTCGGCGACAACACCTACGGGATCAGCGCGGCCGCCAAGCATTATTTCGGCCGCACCCCCGACAAGCTCAACGTCGGCCAGGCGGCGATGCTCGCCGGGCTGGTCAAGGCGCCATCGCGCCTCGCCCCCACTTCCAACCTCGAAGGTGCGCGCAAGCGGGAGGCCGTCGTGGTCGGCGCGATGGTCGACGCGGGCTTCCTCACCAAGGCGGAGGGCGACGCGGTCCAGCCCCAGCGCGTGCTCGGCAGCCGCCCGTCGCAGCTCCCCAACGGCACCTATTTCGCCGACTGGATCCTCCCCGAAGCCCGCGACCAGGCCGGCGAGATCAAGACCGAGGCGACCGTCCAGACCACGCTCGATCCGCGCCTGCAACGCGCCGCAGAACGCACCGTCGCGCGCGCGGGTCTGCGTCAGGCACAGGTCGCGCTGGTGGCGATGCGTCCCGATGGCCGCGTCGTCGCGATGATCGGCGGCAAGAACTACGCGAAAAGCCCGTTCAACCGCGCGACGCAGGCCCGCCGCCAGCCCGGCTCGACCTTCAAGCTGTTCGTCTACCTCGCCGCGATGCGCCAGGGCCTCACCCCCGATTCGACGATCGAGGACCGCCCGGTGACGATCGGCGACTGGACCCCGAAGAACAGCGACGGCCGCTATCAGGGGACGATCACGCTGCGCCAGGCGTTCGCGCGCTCGTCCAACGTGGCGGCGGCGCGGCTCACGCAACAGGTCGGCGTCAAGGCGGTGATCAAGGCGGCGCGCGACCTCGGCATCTCGACGCCGATCCCGAGCGAGGCCACCATCGGGCTCGGCACCTCGACCGTGTCGCTGCTCGAACTGACCGCCGCCTATGCCGCGATCGCGCGCGAGCAATATCCGGTCCAGCCGCGCGGCCTTGCCGACGTGCGCGAGAAGGGCTGGTACCAGTCGCTGACCGGCGGCGCGACCGAGATGCCGAGCAAGATCCACGACGAGATGCTCGATCTGTTGGCGGCCTCGATCCGCACCGGCACCGGCCGCGGTGCGAACCTGACGGTCGACGCGTTCGGAAAGACCGGCACGACGTCGGACAACAAGGACGCGCTGTTCGTCGGCTTTGCGCGCGATCTGGTGGTCGGCGTGTGGGTCGGTAACGACGACAATTCGTCGAACCCCGGCCTGTCGGGCGGCGGCATTCCCGCGCGCATCTGGCGCGACTTCATGCAGAGCGCGCTGGGAATCGCACCGATCGCCGCGCCTCCTCCCGCGGTCGAGGAAGTCGATCCGGACGCGCTGCCGGTGGACGAGCAGGACAATTCCATTCTGCCGCTAGGCGGGGAGATCGAAGGAATGGGCTTCAACCTGAAGATGGGCGAAGACGGCACCATCTCGGTCGGCCCCTCCCGCCGCGACCGCCAGGAAGGCCCGCCCCCGCGCGACGATCGCCGGCCGCCGAAGGAAGAACCGGGGTTCGACGAGGGGCAGTAACCTTCCGTCACTCGGATTATGTTCGCGACGCTCCTTACCAACTCCGTCATCCCCGCGCAGGCGGGGATCCAGACTGGCTGGCGTACCCAAGAGATCGCTGACGTTCGAGAATATGGATCCCCGCCTGCGCGGGGATGACGGATATGTGGCGAATTGCGATGCTCCCGCGTTGAGGGCAAGCCTCACCCCCGTTGACCTCACCACCGCATCGCAGCATGTCTCACCCATGCGCTTCTTCTCCGACAATGCCGCCACGATCCACCCGCAGGTCATGGCCGCGATCGCCGCCGCCGACACGCTTGACACCGCCTATGCCGGAGATGCGTGGAGCCAGCAGCTCGACGGTCGCTTGTCCGACCTGTTCGAGACCGACGTCGCAGTCCTCTGGGTCCCCACCGGCACCGCCGCCAACTGCCTCGCACTCGCGGCGCTCTGCCCGCCCCACGGCGGCATCGTCTGCCACCGCGACGCGCATATCCAGAACGACGAGGGCGGCGCACCCGAATTCTACACGCACGGCGCTAAGCTGTTCCTCGCCGACGGCAACGGCGCAAAGCTGACCCCAGACACCATCCGCACCGTGATCGACGCGATCCCTGACGACGTCCACCGCGTCCAGCCGCACGCGATCTCGATCACCAACGCCACCGAATATGGCCGCGTGTACCAGCCGCACGAAGTCGCGGAGATCGGCGCGCTGGCAAAGGAGCGCGGGCTCGGCTTCCACATGGACGGCGCACGCTTCGCCAACGCGATGGCACGCGCCGGCTGCTCGCCCGCCGACATGACGTGGCGCGCGGGTGTCGACGCGCTGAGCTTCGGCTTCGTCAAGAACGGCGCGATGAGCGCGGAGGCGCTGGTCTTCTTCAAGCCCGATCTCGCCGCCGTCACGCAATATCGCCGCAAACGCGCCGGGCTGTTGTTGTCGAAGGGGCGGTATCTCGCCGCACAGATCCTCGCGATGCTCGACGACGACCTCTGGCTCGCCAACGCCAAGGCCGCCAACGACGCCGCCGCCAAGCTCGCCGCCGCGGCCGGCGACCGCCTCGTCCACCCGGTCGAGGCGAACGAAGTCTTCCTCCGCGCCACGCCGGAAGAAGCCGCAGCGCTGCGAGCGAAGGGCTTCGACTTCTATGACTGGGCGGCGGGCGAGATTCGCCTCGTCACCGCCTGGGACAGCCCAGCGGACGCGGTCGGCCTCCTCGCCGACGCCCTCCGCGAGCTGTGACCGGCCCAACCGACCCACCACAGTCGACCCGTGCGGCCGTACTGATCCCGTTCGGCATCGTCACGCTGATCTGGGGCTCGACCTGGCTCGTCATCCGCGACCAGATCGCGGTGGTGCCGCCGAGCTGGTCGATCAGCTACCGCTTCCTAGTCGCCGGCATCGCGATGGCGATCTACGCGGGCATCAAGCGCGAGAGTTTCAAATTCGACGCTCGCGGCTACGCGTTCGCGGCTGTGATCGGCATTGCGCTGTTCACGTTCAACTTCAACTTCGTCTACCGCGCCGAGCATTACGTGACCTCGGGGCTCGTCGCAGTCGTGTTCGCGCTCCTCCTCGTCCCCAACGCGATCTTCGGCCGCATCTTCCTGAAACAACGCCTCGGTCGACAGCTCATGGTCGGGTGCGCGGTCGCGATGGCGGGGGTCGCGTTGCTGTTCGTCAACGAGGCGCGAGTCGATCCGCACGGGCCGCGCTCGGCGACGATCGGCATCGTCCTGACGCTGTGCGGCGTGATGGCCGCCTCGGTCGCCAACGTCATCCAGGGCAGCGCGTTCGCCAAGCGCTATCCGATGGCGCCGACGCTCGCGATGGCGATGCTGATCGGCGCGAGCCTCGACGCCGCGTTCGCCTGGATCACCACCGGGCCACCGGTGTTCGAGCCGCGGTTCGGCTATGTCGCGGGCATCCTCTATCTCGGCGTGTTCGCGTCGGCGCTCGCCTTCCCGCTCTATTTCAACGTCATCCGCGCGATCGGCCCGGCCAAGGCGGCCTATTCGGGCGTCATCGTGCCGGTGATCGCGATGCTGCTATCGACGATCTTCGAGCATTATCATTGGTCGACGCTGGCGGTCGCCGGCGCGATCCTGTCCGGCATCGGCCTCGTCATCGCACTCAGCGCCCGCAGACCGGCACGGTAGTCGGGCCATACGGGCGTCCAGCCAAGTACCCGCTTGGCCTTACCGTTAGCCACCCGCCGGTTCTCGTTATAAAACCCACGCCCCATCGCCGACAGCTCCTCGAGCGTCACGAACGGCGGCGCAGGCATCCCGAGCAGCATCGCCGCGAACGCCACGACGTCGTTCTGCGACGCGGGCACGTCGTCCGCGAGGTTATACGCCCCCGCCGGCGCATCGAACCCGGCGATCACCCCCGAGACGATATCGTCGACATGCGCGCGGCTGAATACCTGGCCGGGTTGCTCGATCCGGTGCGCCTTGCCCTGCCGCACCCGGTCGAGCGGCGAGCGGCCGGGACCATAGATTCCCGGCAACCGAAACGTCCGCGCGCCAATGGCCAGCCAATCCGCATCCGCCGCTGCCCGCGCGCTCCTGCGACCGCCACCGATCGGCGCCGTCTCGTCCACCCAAGCGCCCTGCGCATCGCCGTACACGCCCGTCGACGACAGATACCCGATCCAGGCGCGTGTCCGCAGTAACAGCGCACCGTAGCGCCCGAGCACGGGGTCCGCCTCATGCTCGGGCGGCACCGACGACAGGATGTGTGTCGCCGCCGCGATCTCCGCCGTCACCGCATCCGTATCGTCGAACCGGAGCGTACCATCGCGCCCGTCCCGCGTCGTGCCGACGACATGCCAGCCATCCGCCGCGAGCCGCTCGACAAGCCGGGACGCGGTGTACCCCAGACCGAAGACCAGCAGCCGGCTCATGGCGCCACCGCCGCGCCAGCCATCGGCCCCTTGTACAACGTCCCGAAATAATCGCCCGCATTCCACACCGGCCGCTGCACGCCATCGGCGATCTCGCGCGCGATCCGGTAGTTCGCATCGACGAACCGCACGCCCTGATCCCACAGGATCGGCTGCGTCAAATCGTCCGATGGCTTGTGATAATTGTTCGCCATGAAATACGCGACCGCCGCCTTGCCCGGCCCCTTCTGGCCCGGCCACAGGAACACCGACGGAATCCCCTTCTGGACGAAGCGGAAATGATCCGAGCGGACGAAGATGCCCTCCTCCGGCATCGGATCGGGCGACAGGCCGACGCCGATCGCCGCCACGGCCTTCTGCACGATAGGACCGATCGTCGAGCGCTCGGCACCGAACACGACCACGTCCTCGAACTTGTAGGTCAGGATCGGCATGTCGAGGTTCACGTCCGCGACGATCGAGGTCAGCGGCACGGTCGGGTGGTTGGTAAAGTAATCGCTGCCGACCAAGCCCTTCTCCTCGCCAGTGACCGCCAGGAACATGATCGTCCGCTTGGGCGCCTGCCCGCTGGCGGTGAAGCGCCTGGCCTCCTCGATCAGGCTGGCGATGCCGATCGCATTGTCGAGCGCGCCATTGTTGAGCGCGTCGCCCTTCACGGGCTTGGTGATGCCGATGTGATCGAGATGCGCCGACAGCACGACGACCTCCTTGCCGACCACCGGATCGCTGCCGGGGATCATCCCGACGACGTTGCTGCTCGCGGCAGGGACGAAGCTCGTCTTGGTCGCGACCGTCAGCGTGCCCACCAAGGCCACCGCCTTGAACTTCGCATTGTCGCTGTCCGCCTGTTTGGCGACCTTGCTCCACGGCGTCCTCGATCCGGCGAACAGCTTGGCCGCACCGACCATGCTGACCGTGCCGAGCGATGGCGCGCCGGGCGCATCGACCTTGCCGGTACCGTCGGGGTTCGCCCAGGTCATTCGCGGCGTCGCGTAGGAGTCCGCGAGCTTGGCGAAGGTCCGCACCTTCGCCGAGCGCGGGCTCTCCAGCGTGATCACCCCGACCGCGCCCTTGGCCTGCGCGATCGCAGCCTTGGTACCGCCCGAGCCGAAGAACGCGCGCTCCTCGCCGCCGAACCGCGCCGGCGAACCGCCGAAATAGGCGACGATCTTGCCGCGCACATCGACGCCCTTGTAATCGTCCTGGCCGTATTGCGGCGCGTCGATGCCGTAGCCGACGAACACGACGGGGGCAGAAACGCTCGTCTCGGCCTTCGCGCCGTTCGCGGCAGGCACGTAATCCTCACCGAACACGAGCGGCAGCGCAGGCCCGCGACCGGTCCAGACGAAATCGCCCTTGCTCGCCGCCTTGTACGACACGAGCGGCACGGTCTGGAGATACCCGCCCTGATCGCCAGCCGGCCGCAGACCCGCGGCATAGAATTGCGCGGCGACATATTGCGCGGCGATGTCGAACTCGGGGCTGCCGGCCTCGCGACCTTTCATCGCATCCGATGCGAGGAACAGCACATGCGCCTTCATCGCCGCCTGATCGGCCGGCAGTGGGGCTGCGAGCTTGGCGTTCAATTCGGCAGTATTCGGGGCGGTCGCCGGAGCCGGCGCGGGGGCAGCCTGGGGCACAGTCTGAGCAAGGGCGGAGGTAGAAAGCGCGAGCAACGCGAGCGCGCCGAGAGGACGATACATCCGGAAATCCTTGCAAAGGGAACGTGTTGCAGCGGCGTAGCACCCACCGTCACCTGCGCAAGCTTTGGGTCTTCAGACCCCGGAAAGAAGGACCCTGACCGGCGAAGAAGTACCACCCCGGCGGAGGCCGGGGCCCAGTTGGGAGACAGTGCTTACGCCCGCTGCGTTCCGTTACTGCAACCTCACCAACTGGACCCCGGCCTCCGCCGGGGAGGTGCAAGTGCTCTGATGGGATCCCGCCAAGCTTTGGCTGGCGATAGGAAGCCATGGCCCTATATTCGCAAACATATGCTCAATATCCAGAACAGTCTCGCCCACCCGCTCGTCATTCGCCGCGAGGACTATACCCCGCCCGAGTGGCTGGTCCCCGAGACGAAACTGAATTTCGACCTCGATCCCTCCACCACCCGCGTAACGGCAACACTGTCGGTCACGCGCAACGGCGATCACGACGGCCCCCTCCGGCTCGACGGCGCAGGCCAGAAGCCACTCTCGGTCACGGTCGACGGCGTCGCGATCAACGACTGGCGGATCGACGGCGAACAGCTCGTCATTCCGCTTGCCGGCACCGCGCACGTCGTCGAGACGCAGGTCGAGATCGCCCCCGATCGCAACACGCAGTTGATGGGACTCTACGCCTCGGGCGGCAATCTCTGCACCCAGTGCGAGGCAGAAGGCTTCCGCCGCATCACCTATTTCCCCGACCGCCCCGACGTGCTCAGCGTCTATTCGGTCCGGATGACCGCGGACAAAAAACACTTCCCCGTGCTGCTCGCGAACGGCGACCCGGTCGAACAGGGCGATCTCGACGATGGCCGCCACTGGGCGACGTGGCACGATCCCTTCCCCAAGCCCTCCTATCTGTTCGCACTGGTCGCCGGCGATCTCGCCGTGAACCGCAGCCGCTTTACGACGATGTCGGGGCGCAAAGTGTCGCTCGGCATCTGGGTGCGCGAAGCCGACCTGCCCAAGACCGACCACGCGCTGAAGGCACTCGAACTCGCGATGGCGTGGGACGAGACGACCTATGGCCGCGAGTATGATCTGGACGTGTTCAACATCGTCGCGGTCGACGATTTCAACTTCGGCGCGATGGAGAACAAGGGCCTCAACATCTTCAACTCGCGCTACATCCTCGCCGACCCGGATACCGCGACCGATTACGATTACGACGCGATCGCCGCGGTCGTCGCGCACGAATATTTCCACAACTGGTCGGGCAACCGGATCACCTGCCGCGACTGGTTCCAGCTTTCGTTGAAGGAAGGCTTCACCGTCTACCGCGACCAGGGCTTCTCTGCCGACCAGGGCTCCCGCGCGGTCAAGCGGATCGAGGACGTCCGCGGCCTGCGCGCGTCGCAATTCCCCGAGGACTCCGGCCCGCTCGCGCATCCCGTGCGGCCTGAATCCTACCAGGAGATCTCGAACTTCTACACCGCGACGATCTACAACAAGGGTGCCGAGCTGATCCGGATGATGGCCGCGATCCTCGGGCCCAAGGGCTTCCGCGCCGGCACCGACCTATATTTCGACCGGTACGACGGCACGGCGGCGACCTGCGAGGATTTCGTCACCTCGATGGAGGAAGGGGGGAGCGTCGACCTCACCCAGTTCCGCCTCTGGTATTCGCAGGCGGGCACCCCGCGCATCTCGGCGAGCCTGTCGCAGGACGGGGACCGCGCGACATTGCGGCTCGCGCAGCAGGTGCCCGCGACGCCCGGTCAGCCGGTGAAGTCGCCGATGGTGCTGCCGTTGCGCGTGAAGCTGTTCGGTGCCGATTCAGGCGCGGCACTGACCGATGAGCGCCTCGTCCTGTTCGACGACACGCTCGACACGGTCGAATTCGAAGGGTTGGCCGAACGCCCGGTGCTGTCGATCAACCGCGGCTTCTCCGCGCCGGTGGTGGTCGAAAGCGACCGCACCGCCGCCGATCTCGCCTTCCTCAGCGCGCACGACGACGATCCGTTCGCGCGCTACGAGGCGATGCAGCAACTGATGCTCGATACGCTGGTCGCCTCGGCGGGCGGGCATGCGGATCACGAGGGCGTGATCGCCGCGGTCGCGAACACGCTCGCCAACACCGATCTCGACCTGGCGTTCGTCGCAGAGGCGGTGCTGCTGCCGTCGGAGAGCTTCATCGGCGACCAGATGGCCGTCGTCGATCCCGACGCGATCTTCCGTGCGCGCGAGGCACTGCGCCGCGATCTCGGCACGCGGCTGGAAGCGCAATGGCGGCAGGCTTACGCGCGGGGTGAGGGCCAGCCCTACGCCCATACGCCGGAGGGCAAGGGCCTGCGTCGCCTGCGGTCGGTTGCACTCGGCTATATAGCGGCGAGCGGCGCGGATGATGCGGCGGACCTCGCCTTCGCGCAGTTCGATTCGGCGGACAACATGACCGACCGGATGGGTGCACTGACGACGCTGGTCAGCAGCGCGTCCGAGATCCGCACCACCGCGCTCGACATCTTCTACAACCAATATTGCGACAACGCGCTGGTGCTCGACAAGTGGTTCCAGGCTCAAGCGCAGTCGTCGCGCGACGATACCGGTGCGGTCGTCGCCGCGCTCGCCGAGCACGCCGACTTCACCCTGAACAACCCCAACCGCGCCCGCTCGCTGATCGGCGCATTCGGCGCGAACCAGCGCGCGTTCAATAACGTCGACGGGAGTGGATACCGGTTCCTCGCGGACCAGCTGATCGCGCTGGATCGCCTGAACCCGCAAACCGCGGCGAAACTCCTGCCGCCGCTCGGCCGCTGGCGCCGGTTCGACGCGGCGCGCGCTGGATTGATGCGCGCGGAACTGGAGCGGATCGTGCGGACACCGGGGCTGTCGAAGGACCTGTTCGAACAGGCGTCGAAGAGTCTCGAAGGCTGAACCGATCTGATCCTCCCCCGCCAGGGCGAGGTGTCTGGCCCTTGCCAGACGGAGGGGGAGGAAAGCGATTACCGCTGTTGCGGCGTCCTCCCCCTCCGTCGCCTTCGGCGCCACCTCCCCCTTGCGGGGGAGGATCACGGAAACGCGCTGCTCCTACCGGCGACTAGCAAAGAACTCGCGCAAAATCCCCGCAGCCTCGGTCTCCCCAATCCCCGCATAAATCTCAGGCCGATGATGACACGTCGGCTGCCCGAAAAACCGCGGCCCATGCTCGACCGCCCCGCCCTTCACGTCCGCCGCGCCATAATAGAGCCGCGCGATCCGGGCATGCGCGATCGCCCCGGCACACATCGCGCATGGCTCCAGCGTCACCCAGAGATCGCACCCCTCGAGCCGGTCGCTACCCAGAACCAATGCAGCAGCGCGAATCGCCTGTATCTCGGCATGCGCGGTAGGATCGCACAACGCCCGCGGCGCATTGGCGGCCACAGCTATAATAATGCCGTCCTTAACGACAACGGCGCCAACCGGGACTTCCCCAGCCAGCGCCGCATCGCGTGCCGCGTCGAGCGCGCGGCGCATGGGTTCGGGAACCGGGAACATGGCCTCAGGCCCTGCCCCGCTCAAACCTCCGCGTAAAGCTCAGTTCGGCGCCTGGCTGTTGCCCGGCTTCTCGACGTTGATCGTCGGCACCGCCACGGTCTTGTTCTCGGTGCCGAGCGTGACCTTGGCGACGTCGGCCTGGAACTTCGGTGCCTGGACGACGCCCTGGCGGGTCTGGTCGATATTGATGATCCCGAAATACATCAGGCCGACCACGACCAGCACGACGATCGCGACGAGAGACAAGAGCGTACGCATGGGACATCCCCTTTTATTGAACAGTTCGATAGCGTAACAACGTCGTCGATCGCCGTGGGTTGCACAATGCTCATTGCGGACGACCGAGGACACGTTTGACGTGAATCGGTTGACGAAAGCCGGCGTGCCAGCTATCCGCGCGCCTTTCCGGGGTTCCTCCCGACACTTGAATAGGTAATCACATGTCGCGCATCTGCGAACTGACCGGCAAGGGCCGGATGGTCGGGAACAACGTCTCCCACGCCAACAACAAGACCAAGCGCACGTTCCTGCCGAACCTGCAGAACGTCACGCTGCTTTCCGATTCGCTCGAGAAGGGCGTTAAGCTGCGTGTCTCGACACACGGTCTGCGTACCGTCGAGCATAACGGTGGCCTCGACAACTGGCTGGTGAAGGTCTCGGACGACAAGCTGTCGCTCCGCGTTCGTCGCTTGAAGCGCGAAGTCGTCAAGAAGATCGCAGCCTCGGCGGTCGCCGCTTAAAAGCGACGTCGTATTGCGATCACCGCGGCCCGCCCTGCACCTAGCAGGGCGGGCCGTCGGCGTTTGTGAGTTTAGCGATCCAGCCTGAACTTCAGCAGCAGCGTGCGCTGGAGAAACATCTGGTTGTCGTCCGACACGATCCACACGATCGTCTTCCCGTCCTCGACAGTCGTATCGATTCCCTCGAAATTATCGTGGATCAGCGGCGCATCGATCGTAGCGATCAGCCGGCCGCGTGCGACTCGCCCCGCCGCCACGTCCCGCGCCGCGACTCGCGATATCCGCGCCGAGAACGTGAACGGCAGTCGGAAACCACGATCGAGCACGAGCAGGTCGCCATTCGGCAACGCGGTGACGTCCGACGGATCGTACCGCCCGAACGGTTCGTACGCGAATCGCTCAGGCACCCCCGTCCCAGTCGGATCGCCCGCGAAGATCAGCGCCTGCCGCGTGTGCAACCGTTCCTCGTCCGACCCGGCCCAGTCCGGCCGACGCACATGCGCCTCCTCGCTGATCACGACGAATCGCCCATCGGGCAGCCGCGCCATCGATTCGGGTCCGCCATTCGACGGCCATTTCCGCATCGCCTCAGGCATCACCCGCGCCTCGTACCGGGCAAACCCCGCAGCATAGCGCCAGATCGAATTGTCATCCTCGAAGCCGACCCAGATCTTTCCCGTGACCGGATCGATCGCCATCGATTCGCTGTCACGATCACGTTTCTCCCAGCCGATGCCGGGCCCCGCGGGCAGGTTCTCGAACGCGACCCGGTGCGGGAGCCAGTCGCGGCCCATGTCGAACTGGACGATATTGCCGCCGTCGCTCAGTAGCGTGAACCGATTGCCGGTCGGGGCTGGGGCGACGTCAAGCGACGAGAATCCCCCGAACGCCGGATCGCGACTGTCGAGTGCCACCCCGCCCAGATAGGTAAGCCCACCGACGCGCACATGCCGCGGGTCGGTGCGATCGAGCATCACACGCGTCGCGGTCAGCTGTGCCCGCTTGCCGAGCAGGTCGAGCCGCGCTTCGCCCGACCAGGTCGGCACGATCGCGCAGACGCTCGCGGCGACGAACAGGACAGTGATCAGGCGCCGCATCGGACCCCTCATAGGGTGTCCGACGATCCGCGGAAGCATGAACAGCGGATAACGGAGGCATTCAGGCTCGGCTCAATGCGAATCACTCATAAGCGTCACATCGAGGATGGAAGCACGGCCCCCGCCGCCGCCGAAATCCCCAACGGGAGACGCACGATGTTCAAGACTTTTACACTCGCCGCCAGTGCCCTCGCATTGGGTGCGACCGCCCTCGTTCCCGCCGCCGCCGATGCGCAGCGCTGGGGCTCGCGCTACGAGCGTGGTTACGACGGCTACCAGGGTGGTGGCTACCGCGACAATGGCTACGATCGTGGCTATCGCGGCGACTACCGCGAGTATCGAGGCAACGACCGCCGCTACAACGCACGCAGCCGTCGCGGGTGCGACAACACCGGCGGCACGATCATCGGCGCACTCGCCGGCGGCCTGCTCGGTCACACCATCGCCGGTCGTGGTGACCGGACGCTCGGCGCAGTCCTCGGCGCAGCCGGTGGCGGCCTGGCCGGCAACGCGATCGATAAGTCGGATAATCCAGGGTACTGCCGGCGGTAAGCCCGGCAACGCCCGGGCCGTTGCAAGCGAAAGCGAGCAACCGCCGGCACGGACGGCGGGCAGGCTCAGCCTGACCCGACCGACGACGGCTTCGCCGACGTCGCGCCCCGCTTAGGCCACCCAACCAGTTTCCCAGTTCCCTCGCGTAGCGTATCGAGGGCGAGGGTCGGCTTCCCGTACGGGAGCCGGCCCTTTGTTCGTGTATCGTTTTCCTGCGAAAGCAGGAATCCAGGGTTACTCAGCCCAGCCCCCAAGACCCTGGGCTCCTGCGTTCGCAGGAGAACAAGAAATTACGCGATCCGCTCGGGCACTGCCCCGGCATCCTCGGCAATCGCCGCATCAGGCGCCACCGCTTCCCACGGAAACACGAACCAGTCCTTCGTCACAGCCCGGTCGATCGTCCGCGCACAATACTCGATCCGCTCCGCCGAACTTACGTTATCGATCAACATCGCAAACCGCACCGCGCCCTCGACAGCACCCGCCGCCGCCAGCGCGCGCCGCAGATGCGTGATCGTCCGCCCCGAATCATTGATGTCGTCGACAAACAACAGTCGCTCACCCCCCCGCGTCCGCGCGGCAAGCTTCACCAGCGGTTCGTCGGCAAAGTCCTTCACCTGGCTCGAATAATCGACCGACAGTGTCGGCAGTCCAATCGCGTGGCTGAGGAATACCGCCGGCACGAGCCCACCACGGCCGATGCCGATGATGTAATCGGGATTCCAGTCGACATCCTCGACCAGCTTGGCGGCGAGGATGTGCACGGCAGCGACGAACTCGTGCTGCGGGATAGGGGTGAAGATCGGCATTGGCAGGATGCTAGCGGGTCAGGACGAAGACTTCACCCAAAACCCGCCCGCCTTGCGCCACAGGTGTAACGCCCACTCCCTGTTTCCCCGCGAAGGCGGAGACCCAGACTGGGCTCCCGCCTTCGCGGGAGAACAAGAAGCGGGAGTTGTCTTAGCAGCTCAGATCGTGTCCAACGCCTGCTCGAAATCGGCGATCAGATCGTCCGGATCCTCCACCCCGATAGAGATCCGCACGAGGTTGTCCGTGATCCCCAGCGCCTGCTTGCGCGCATCGGGCACCGACAGATGCGTCATCCCAGCTGGATGGCTGGCCAACGTCTCCGTCCCGCCGAGCGACACCGCCAGCTTGGCAATCTTGAGCGCATCGAGGAACGCAAAGCTCTCCCGCTCACCGCCCTTGAGATACAGCGAGAAGGTCGAACCGCCCCCGGTGCAATGGCGACGATAGATGTCCGCCTGCCGCTCCATACCCGGCTCGTCCTCAAGGAAGCCCAGATACGCGACCCGCTCCACCTTCGGATGGTGACGGAGAAAAGCGCAGACCTTGGCCGCGTTCTCGCCCGCACGGCTCATTCGCAGTTCGAGAGTCTCTAGTGATCGCAACAACATCCATGCGGTATTCGGATCGGTGATCGTCCCGATCGTGTTCCGCATTGTGCGGATCGTGTTGATGTGCTCCTTCGTGCCGAGCACGCCGCCCGCGACGAGATCCGAATGCCCGCCGACATATTTGGTCAGCGAGTACACCACGATATCCGCGCCATGCTTGAGCGGCTGGAACCACAGCGGCCCGAGGAACGTGTTGTCGATCGCGATCGGTGGCTTCTCACCCTTGAAGATTGCGTCACGGCTGGCCGCGACCGCCTCGACGTCGACCAGCGCGTTGGTCGGGTTCGCCGGGCTTTCGAGATAGATCAGCGCGACGTTACCGGTCGCCGCCTCGGTCATCACCGCATCGATCTCTTCACGAGTCGCACCCGCCGGGAAGTCGAGCCACTTCACGCCGAACTTGCCGAGCACGCGGCCGATTAGCGTCTCGGTCGCCGCGTACAACGGCCCCGAATGGACGATCGTGTCGCCCGGCTTGACCATCGCGAGGAACAGCGTGGCGATCGCCGACATGCCCGACGAGAAGGCGAGCGCGTCCTCCGCCTCTTCCCAGACGCCGAGGCGATCTTCGAGAATCTCCTGGTTCGGCCCGTTGAAGCGCGAATAGACGAGCCCCTCGGCCCCGCCCGGACGCTTGCCGGTGACGCCTTCGAAGTGGCGCTTGCCCGCCGCCGCATTGGGGAACACGAAGGTCGACGTGAGGAAGATCGGCGGCTTCAGCGAGCCTTCCGACAGCGCGGGGTCGTAACCGTGGCCCATCATCAAGGTCGACGGCTTCAGCTTGCGCCCGCCGATCTTCTCGACCTCGGGCTTCGGCGCGACGCGTGCCGCTACGCCGGTCAAGTCCGCTTCGGTTTCGGCGGGGACTGCGCCGGCGTTTTCGGGGGTATCGGACATCAATATGCTCCTGCGTGGCCCGTCTTATGCGGGCCGATGTGCGGAGCCTAAACGAGCCGTGCGGGATTTGGGACCCGCTATAGGCCCCAATTACAGACCGATTATGCTGATCTGACGCCCATAGGACGGCTCGCTGCGATGGGTCGCGCGCCGATAGCTGAAGAAGCGATCGTCATCGGTGTACGTGTCGAGCCCGAGCGCCTCGATCCGGCCGATCCCGGCGACCGCGAGGCGGCTGACGACATAGGCCTCAAGGTCGAACTGGTAATGATCGCCTCTGTTCTCGACGGCGCGACCGTCCGCGAAGAAGCGCTCGTTCTCCGGATCCGCTTCGCAGAACCGGCGGATGAAGGCGTCGTCGACCTCGTAGCTGGCGCGCGCGATGCACGGCCCAACCGCAGCGACGATCCGGTCGCGGTGCGCACCGATCGCCTCCATCGCGAGGATCGTGGAATCGGTGACGCCGCCGAGCGCGCCCTTCCAGCCGGCGTGGGCTGCCGCAACGACGCCGGCGTGCGCGTCGGCGAACAATACGGGCGCGCAGTCCGCGGTGAGGATGCCAAGCGCAAGGCCGGGACGGTTGGTGACCAGCGCATCGGCATGCGGACGGATCGCGTCGTCGAACGGCTCGATCACGGTGACCGCGTCGGCGGAATGGACCTGGTACAGACCGACGAGCTTCGCGCCGGGAAGGATGGCTTCGGTCGCGCGGCGGCGGTTCTCGGCGATCGTGGCGGGGTCGTCGTCGGACCCGATGCCGACGTTGAGACTCGCATACGCGCCAGTTGAAACGCCGCCACGCCGACCGAAAAAGCCATGCGGGATGTCACCAAGTGCTTTCGCGCGAATCGCTTCGATGGTCATAGCGACCGCCCCTCCGATAGCTCCACCCCGGCGAAGGCCGGGGCCCAATTGGGGGACGTTGCTGACAGGGGACTGCGCATCGTTGCTGCGACCTTTCCAATTGGGCCCCGGCCTCCGCCGGGGTGGTACCGATTCGATGCACTATCGACCATCACAACTTCAGCCGCATGATCCGGTCATCGTCAGGCTGCTCCCCAACCATGAACACATACTGCCCGATCTCGACGAAGCCGTAACGCTGGTAGAACCGATGCGCCCGGTGGTTATCCACATACACGCTCAGGATCATCTCCGTCCGCCCCTCAGCCCGCGCGACATCGATCGCCCAGTCCATCAACGCCGGGCCAACACCCGCACCATGCTGGTCGCCCCGCACGTAAAGCTGGTGAAGTTCGATCGCCGTCGCAGGCCAAACGCCTGGAAACGCCACCGGGCCGATCTTCGCAAACCCTACGATCTCACCCGCCTCGTCCACCGCGACGCGCACCGTGAAGGCGGGGTCGGAGAGCTGCGCCGGCAGCCCCTTCTCGCCGAACGTCTGCTCCAGGAACGCCGCAAGATCTTCGGGCCGATACAGCGTACCGAACGTTTCGGTGAACGACTGCCTCGCCATTGCAGCGAGCTCGGCGCCATCAGCGGGCACCGCATCGCGATAGGCGATCATGCAAACGCCGCCGGGGTCGGCCAAATCGGCGCGGTGATCGCGAGCGCTTGGAAAAGCGTACCCATATCGTCCATCAACCTCCTCCGATCCGCCGCCAATGCGTCCGCCCAGGCAGGCGACGCCTTGGCGAGCGCCGACGTCCGCGAATCGATGCCGAGCGCACCGAGCAGGTCGCGCTGCGTCACCGGCCCCCACGCGACCGCGCCCTCGGTCTGCGCCGCAGCGGCCAGCGTGGTGAAGTCGACATGCGCGGTCAGGTCATGCTCGCCGGGCGCCTCGAACGGATTGGCGAACGCATGGCCGCGCACCGCCTGCAACGTGTCGCCGAGCGCCGGCCCCTCATAACCATAGTCGACCGCGATCAGCGCACCGCCCTGCGCCGCGATCCGCTTGGCGAGACCGCGAATGATCGTCACGGCTGCAGGCGAGGTTTCCAGGATCGAGCCCGCGGGAGCATCGCGAAACGGCTCTGGGATGACGGCATCCGGGAGCGGCTTGCCGGCGATCGGCAAGAATAGCAGGTCCTGTGCCGCGATCAGGCGTTCGTGCCACTGCTCGCGCTTCACCAACTGCCGGATCGGCAGCGCGTCGAAGAATTCGTTGGCGACGACGATCAGCGGGCAATCGGTCGGCAGCGTGTCGATCGCATCGTGCCAAATCGCGTCCGGCACGCGCTCGGCCTGAGCTTTACGCAGCGCCGGACTGGTCTCGACAAAATGGACCGGCGGCTCGAGCCCCGCCTTCGCCATCGCCCGCGCGGCATCGGCAGCAAGCGTCCCGCGGCCCGGTCCAAGTTCGACCCAAGCCACCTCGGGGCGACCAGCGCGGTCCCAAAGGTCGGCGCACCACAGCCCGACAAGCTCGCCGAACATCTGGCTGATCTCGGGCGCAGTGGTGAAGTCGCCCCCCGCCCCCAGCGGATCGCGCGTCGCATAATAGTGCGCGTTCGCCGCCGCCATATACTGCGCGACGGGAATCGGGCCCGCGAGCGCGATCGCGCGGGCAAGGCGTTCGGGGAGGGCGGTGTCGGTCATCTAAAACTCTCTACCACCCCGGCGGAGGCCGGGGCCCAATTGGGAAGGTCGATGTAACGACGCGCAACGCATGTCACTACGGACGTTCCACTTGGGCCCCGGCCTCCGCCGGGGTGGTGCTTCTAATCAAAAACTTAGCTTAAGCGACGCTCGCCGTCCCCGCGATCGACTCGACCCGCACGCGTCGCTTCGCCGACGTCGCCACCAAATACGCGCCCCCGACGATCATCGGCACGCACAGCCACTGCCCCATGTGCAGCCCGGTATGCTCGGCAAACGCCCGCAGCTGCGAATCCGGCTCGCGGAAGAACTCGACGGTAAACCGCGCGACCCCGTACCCCAGCACGAACAACCCGACGAGCTTGCCCGGGTCATACCGCGCCTTGGTCTTCCAGAACGCGAACCATAGCAAGGCGAACAGCAGCACGCCCTCCAGCCCCGCCTCATACAGCTGGCTCGGGTGCCGCGCCGGCTCGACCATGCCGAACGGCACGGTGCGCTCGAAGATGATCCCCCAAGCGACGTCGGTCGGCTTGCCCCACAGTTCGCCATTCACGAAGTTCGCCAGGCGCCCGAAGAACAGCCCGAACGGCACGCAGCACGCGATATAATCGTGCACGCGCAACCAGTTGAGCTGGTGCTTCCGCGCAAACAGGATCAGCCCGATCGACGTGCCGATCACCCCGCCGTGGAACGACATGCCGCCGTCCCAGAGCCGGAATATCCGCAACGGATGCAGGAACATCTCGGGAGCGTAGAAGATCACATAGCCGAGTCGCCCGCCGAGGATGATCCCGAGCGTCGCATAGAATACGAGGTCGTCCGCATGCCGCCGCGCCATCGGTGCGCCGGGCTGGGCGAGCAGCTTCAGCAGATACCACCAGCCGAGCAGGATCCCGCCGATATAGGCAAGGCTGTACCAACGCAGCGTGAAGAACCCGATCGAGAAGACGTCGGGATGCAGCCCGAGATCCTCGAAGCGGATGTGACTGCCGACGGCAGGCGCTACGGCGCCCGCAGCGGCGGTGATGGTCGACAGGATCAAAGGCTTTTCCCCACGCGTTCGCCCCTGCATAAAGGCCGATAACAATAAGACCAAGTAGGAGAGCGATATGCGGACCGAGCTCGATGCAGCTATGGATTCGACGATGGCCGCACTGACCGCGCCCGACGGCATGCTCGCGCTCGGATCGGCCGAGCGGTTCGGCGTCACGCTGCCGACGATCGCCGCCGCCCCGCCCGCGCTCAGCTATTATTTCGCGCACTACGCCAACGAGCACCGCGACGCCGTTTTCCTCGTCTCCGGCGCCGAACGGCTGACCTTCGGCGAGGTCTACGCCGCCGCCGAGCGCACCGCCCGCGCCCTTATCGGCGGCTACGGTCTCGCCAAGGGCGACCGAGTCGGCATCGCGATGCGCAATTCGCCGTCGTGGATCGTCCTCTACATGGGCATCGTCATGGCCGGCGGCGTCGCAACGTTGCTCAACGGTTGGTGGCAGGCGGAGGAGCTGGAGACCGCGATCGGCGAAGTCGATTGCGCGCTTGTGTTTGCCGATCCCCCCCGCGTGAAGCGACTCGCGCAGATCGCGGGACTACGCGCACCAGTGGTAGAGATCGACGATTCCCGTGCGCTCGACATCGCGCTCGCAGCCGTGTTCGCAAAGGACGATCACACCGCCGAGCTGCCGCTGCTCGGGCCCGAGGATCATGCGACGATCCTGTTCACGAGCGGATCGACCGGCCAGTCGAAGGGGGCGCTGTCCGAACATCGCGCGGTCGTGCAGGGCATCTTCAATTATCTCGGCCAGGCGATGATGATGGTCGGGATCGCCACCGCGCAGGGCAATCCGCCGGTCGGCCAGCCGGTCACGCTGCTGACGATCCCGCTGTTCCACATCACCGGGGAAGTGCCGGTCTTCCTCCAGAGCTTCGCGATGGGGCGCAAACTCGTGCTGATGCCGAAATGGGGTGCAGGCGAGGCGATGCGGCTGATCGAGGCTGAGCGCGTCACCTATTTCGTTGGTGTCCCGTTGATGAGCTTCGAGATTCTCAACCACCCGGACCGGGCGAATTACGACCTGTCGACCGTCACCGATTTCGCCGCGGGTGGCGCACCCCGCCCGGTCGATCACGTCCGCCGCATCGACGAGGAGATGGGCGGCAGCGCGCCGCTGATCGGCTACGGTCTGACCGAGACCAACGCGGTCGGCACCGGCAACTGGCGGACCAACTACCTCGCCAAGCCCAATTCCGCCGGCCGCCCCGGCGCGCCGTTGGTCGACCTCGCGATCCTCGACGATGCCGGCCACCCTGTCGACCAGGGCCAGCGCGGAGAGGTCTGCATCCGCTCGATCTGCAACTTCAAGGAATACTGGAACCGCCCCGACGCGACCGCCGCCGCGTTCACGTTGGACGGCTATTTCCGCACCGGCGACATCGGTTACCTCGACGAGGACGGCTATCTGTTCATCGTCGACCGCAAGAAGGACATTATCATCCGCGGTGGCGAGAATATCTCATGCCAGGAAGTAGAGGCGGCATTGTACGAACACTCAGCGGTCGCGGAGGCCGCCGTCTTCGGCCTCGCGGACGAGCGGTTCGGCGAAGTCCCCGGTGCGGTGGTAGTGCCGCAGGACGGCGAGACGCTGGCCTCCGACGACCTGACCGCGTTCCTCCACCAGCACATCGCCGCATTCAAGATACCGCAGCGAATCTGGATTTCGGAAGAGCCGCTCCCAAGACTGGGGACGGAGAAGATCGACAAGGTCTCGCTCAAGGCCACGTATCGAGCGCTGGCCTAAATTCCCTCGCCCCTCCGGGGAGAGGGAGGGAGGAGCCAATTGGCGACGGAAGGGAGAGGGGCAGTGAGACTCCCGGCACGGCCCCGGAGACCCACTTCCCCTCATCCGACGCTCCGCGCCACCTTCTCCCCGTGGGGGAGAAGGATTAGAGCGCACCGATGATCAACAGGCGCAGCATACTCGTCGGCGGCGGCGCGGGGATCGGCCTCGTCGTCGCCTGGGGCCTTTGGCCGCGCAGCTACGCCCCAAACCTCGTAGCCAACCCCGGCGAAACCCCGTTCGGCGCGTGGCTCAAGATCGGCACCGACGGCCACGTCACCGTTGCCGTCCCGCAGGTCGAGCACGGCCAGGGCGTCTACACGACCCTCCCCCAGATCGTCGCGGACGAGCTCGGTGCGGACTGGCGCACGATCGGCGTCGAGCCCGCTCCTCTCAACCCGCTCTACGCCAACCCAATCGGCACGCACGACCTGTTCGAAGGCGCGTTCGACCGCCTTCCGCAGGGCACGACGCAGCCACCGATGCTCACCGGCGGATCGAGCTCGATCCGGATGTTCGAGCAAGCCTGTCGCGAGGCCGGCGCAGGCGCCCGCGCGCTGCTGTGCATGGCGGCGGCCAAGCGCTGGGATGCCGACTGGACCCAGGTCAACGTCGACGCCGGCTTCTGCACCTACCAAACCAAGCGCATCCGCTTCGCCGAACTCGCCGAAGAGGCAGCGAAGTTCACGCTCCCCGATCCCCTCCCGCTCGGCATCCAGGGCGCAGGCAAGCTTGTCGGCAAGTCCGTCCCCCGCCTCGACACCCCCTCGAAAGTCGACGGCTCGGCCAATTTCGCAGGCGACGTCCGCCTCGCCGACATGGTCCACGCCGCAATCCGCCAAGGCCCGGTTGGCGGTCGCCTGACAAAGGTCGACCGCGCCGCCGCCGACCGCATCCGCGGCGTGCTGTCGGTGGTCGAGAACCCGCGCTGGGTGGCGGCCATCGCGACGACAGGGTGGGCCGCGCAAAAGGCGCTAGACGCACTCGCGCCGCGATTCGAGAACGACACCCCCCTCCCCGATACCAGGTCGATCGACGCAGCACTCGACGCCGCGCTAGCCAGTCCCGGCACGCAGATGGCGTCGGCAGGTGATGTCGCAACGACCTTCCAGGGCGCCAAGCTCGTCACCGCCACCTACCGCGCGGGCCTGGGCCTGCACGCGGCGATCCAGACCCGCAGCGCGACCGCCTCCTTCTCCAACGGCCGCCTCGAACTCTGGCTGGCAACGCAAGCACCGGGGCTCGCACGATCGGCAGCGGCGCGCGCGGCGGACCTCAGCGAGGATGCCGTCGTCGTCCATCCGATGCTGATCGGCGGATCGTTCGGCGCCGCGCTCGAGCACGACGTCGCCGAACAAACGGCGGTGCTCGCGGTCAAACTCCGCCGCCCGGTCAGCCTCGTCTGGTCGCGCGGCGAAGATTCGCTCCACGATCACTACCGCCCACCGGCCGTCGCAAGGATGGCCGCACGGCTCGCCCCCAACGGCGCGATCATGGGCTGGTCGGCAAACATCGCAGCCCCCTCCACCGGCGCCGAGATGGCACGCCGGATCATGCCGGGCCTCGCGACCGAAGCCGCGCTGATCGGCGTCAAAGGCGACCGCTACGCCGTCGCGGGCGCGACGCCCGTCTATCGCATCCCCGCCTACGCGATCGAGCATCACCCCGCCGAGATCGGCATCCCCACCGGCCACCTCCGCGGCGGCGCGCATGGCTACACCGCGTTCTTCACCGAATGCTTCCTCGACGAACTCGCGCGCACTGCTCAGTCCGAACCGATGTCGTTCCGCATCGCCATGCTCGGCGGCGAACCGCGACTCGCGCGCTGTCTCTCGACCGCCGCAGCGCTCGGCGGCTGGGACGGCGGCGTCGCCGGCAGCGGCCAGGGCATCGCCGCCCACGCCTTCCGCGGCAGCTACATCGCCGTCATGGCGGAGGCGCACATCGGGGCGGACCAACGCCCGGTGGTCGACCGCCTCGTCGCCGCGGTCGATTGCGGCGCGCAGATAAACCCTGACATCGTCCGTCAGCAGATCGAGGGCGGGCTGATCTTCGGCATGGCCGCCGCGCTCGGCGCGTCGACCGGTTTCACCCGCGGCCTCGCCGACGCGCGCGGGTTCGACACGATCGGCCTGCCCCGTCTCGCCGACACGCCCGACATCACCGTCGAGGTCATCCGCAGCGACGAAGCGCCCGGCGGCGTCGGCGAACTCGGCGTCCCCGCGGTCGCACCGGCGATCGCCAACGCGCTCTATGCGTCAACGGGCTTCCGCATCCGCAATTTGCCTTTAAGACCAGCGCCATGACCCTGCCCCCCGATCACCCCCCGATTCCGAAACCCAAGATCGGCGTGTTGCTGATGAACCTCGGCACGCCCGATGGCCCCGATGCGAAATCGGTGAAGCGCTATCTCGGCGAGTTCCTGTCCGATTCACGCGTCGTCGAGATCCCGCAGATCGCATGGCAGCCGATCCTGCGCGGCATCATCCTTAACACCCGCCCTAAGAAGTCCGCGCACGCCTATTCGCAGGTCTGGCGCGAGGATGGCTCGCCGCTCGCCGCGATCACGCGGTTGCAGGCAGCCGCGCTGAAGGATTCGTTCGGTCCGGAAGTGCTGGTCGACTGGGCGATGCGCTACGGCAATCCGTCGATTTCGGACCGGCTGACCGCGATGAAGGCGGCGGGTTGCGAACGCATTCTGCTCGCGCCGCTCTACCCGCAATA